>Ga0136634_10000324_pt1 | contig 22414 bp, 20 predicted proteins | sample AntDrymUQ8332106_2_FD_104654 | JGI IMG/M metagenome (GOLD analysis project Ga0136634, IMG submission 104654) | Polar desert sand microbial communities from Dry Valleys, Antarctica - metaG UQ833 (21.06) | ecosystem: Environmental > Terrestrial > Soil > Desert | place: Antarctica: Dry Valley... | reverse complement strand
ATCCGCGACGCTGAGCGCGAGCAGACGTTGAATGATTTCCTGGCGCGCGGCGACATGATCGTCAGTGGCGCAATCAAGCGCATGGACAAAGGCGACGCGATCATCGAAGTCGGCAAGGTCGAAGCGCGACTGCCACGCAGCGACATGATTCCGAAGGAAAACCTGCGCATTGGCGATCGCATCCGTGCGTATGTGCAGAAAATTGACCGGATCGCGCGGGGACCGCAGGTGATCTTGTCGCGCACCTCGCCGGAATTTGTAATGAAGCTGTTCGAGTTTGAAGTGCCGGAGATCGAACAGGGTCTGCTCGTGATCAAGTCCGCTGCGCGCGACCCCGGTGTGCGCGCCAAGATCGCGGTGTGGACCAACGATCGGCGTATCGATCCGATCGGCACGTGTGTCGGCATGCGGGGATCGCGAGTTCAGGCGGTTACCAATGAGCTGGCGGGCGAGCGCGTCGACATCGTGTTGTGGTCGGATGATCCGGCGCAGTTCGTGATTGGGGCGTTGGCGCCCGCTAACGTTTCCTCGATTCTGGTCGATGAAGACAAGCACGCGATGGACGTGGTCGTCGACGAAGACAATCTGGCCATCGCGATTGGGCGTAGCGGACAGAACGTGCGCCTGGCGTCGGAGCTGACCAGCTGGCAAATCAACATCATGACGGCCGAGGAGTCGTCGACCAAGCAGGAAGGCGAGCAGTCATCGATTCGCGCAACGTTCGTCGAGAAGCTTGATGTCGATGAAGAGATTGCCAATATTTTGATTGGCGAAGGATTCGGTAGCCTCGAAGAAATTGCTTATGTACCTGTCAATGAACTGCTTGAGATCGACGCGTTTGACGAAGAAACGGTCGAAGAGTTACGCACCCGCGCGCGCAATTCACTGTTGACCGAAGCGATCAAGCGGGAAGAAAACGTCGAGCAGGCCGAGAAAGATCTGCTCGACTTGCCGGACATGGATGCGGCGCTGTCGTCGAAGCTTGCGGAGAATTCCATCCGCACGCGCGATGATCTGGCCGAACTGGCAGTCGACGAACTTACTGAAATGACCGGCATCGACGACGAGCGTGCCAAGACACTCATCATGGCAGCGCGGGCGCACTGGTTTGCCGATGCAGAGCAATAGGCGATAGGCGGGTTGCGGAAAGGCAAGGGGAACAGAGTTATGGCAAGTAGCACAGTGTCTCAGTTTGCGACGGAGCTTCGCGTTCCGCCGCAGTTGCTGCTCGAGCAGCTGAGCGCAGCGGGAGTTTTGAAGGCAGCGGAATCCGATGCGCTTAGCGAGGATGACAAGTCGCGTCTGCTCGAATCACTGCGCAAAGCGCATGGCGGCGGTGGCGAAAAGAAGAAGATCACCCTGACACGCAAGCAGACCACTGAGATCAAGCAGGCCGACGCATCGGGCAAGGCACGCACGATCCAGGTCGAAGTCCGCAAGAAGCGCGTGTTTGTCAAACGCGATGGCGCGACGCCCGAGGCCGAGCCGGCAGTCACCGCCGAAGTCCCGGCGACCCCGGTCATCGATGAAGCGGAGCTTGCGAAGCGCGAGGAAGAAGCACGCCGGCAGGCCGAGTTGGTCACCCGGCAAACCGCCGCGGCACGCGAAAAGGTCGACCGTGCAAAGCGTGATCTAGAGGATGCCCAGAACAAGGAACAGACCGACCTGGCTGCGGTGCGCGCGCGGCAAGCTGCTGCGACCGAGGAATTGGTAAAGGCTGAGCTCGCGCAAAAAGAAGCCGAACAGGTCGCCAAGCAGGCGGCCGATGCACAGGCTCGCGCCAAGCGAGCGGTAGAAGATGAAGTAGCTGCGATCAAGTCAATGATGGCGGCCCCGAAGAAGGTCGCGAAGCCACCTGAGGCGCCTGCTGCTGCCCCGGCCGCTCCCGCGGTCGGCACGTTGCATAAGCCGGCGGCAAAGACCGAGGCGAAGCCGGCGAAGAAAGACGACAAGAAACCCGGCGTCAAGGAAATCAAGTCCGGCAAGCTTGCATCGAGCTGGTCCGAAGAGCAGCAGAAAAAGCGTTTACTTAAGACCAGGGGCGATACGTCCGGCGGTGCTGGCGGCTGGCGTGGTCCGCGCGGTAACCGCAAACAGGAACGTCATGACGACACCAACGGCGCGACGGCACCTGTGCCCGCAGAAGCGGTCGTGCGCGACGTGGCGATACCTGAAACGATTACCGTCGCCGAACTGGCGCACAAGATGTCAGTCAAGGCTTCCGAAGTGATTAAGACTTTGATGAAGCTCGGGCAGATGGTCACGATCAATCAGGTGCTCGATCAGGACACTGCGATCATCGTGGTCGGCGACATGGGTCATACCGCGCACGCGGCCAAGCTCGATGATCCGGAAGCGTTGCTGGCCGAATCCGCGTCCGTCGTTGCGCCTACGCAAGCGCCGCTGGTTCCTCGTCCGCCGGTCGTCACCATCATGGGTCACGTCGATCATGGCAAGACATCGCTGCTCGATTACATCCGCCGAACCAAGGTAGCCGCTGGCGAGGCGGGCGGGATTACGCAGCACATCGGTGCGTATCACGTCGAAACCCCTCGCGGCATCATTACGTTTCTGGACACACCTGGCCATGAAGCATTTACCGCGATGCGTGCGCGCGGCGCCAAGGCAACCGACATCGTAATTCTGGTGGTGGCGGCTGACGATGGCGTGATGCCACAGACCAAGGAAGCCATCGCGCATGCGAAGGCAGCCAATGTCCCTCTGGTCGTTGCGCTGAACAAGATCGACAAGCCGGAAGCGAATCCCGATCGCGTCAAACAGGAGCTCGTTGCCAACGAAGTGGTGCCTGAAGAGTATGGCGGTGAGTCGCCGTTCATCCCGGTGTCGGCGAAGACCGGTGAAGGAATCGACACGCTGCTCGAGAACGTTTTATTGCAGGCTGAAGTGCTGGAACTCAAAGCGATTAAGGACGGGCCGGCCAGGGGCCTGGTTATTGAGTCGCAACTCGACAAAGGTCGGGGGCCGGTCGCAACGGTGCTGGTGCAAAGCGGGACGCTCAAGCGTGGCGACGTTGTGCTCGCCGGCTCGGCGTTCGGACGCGTCCGCGCAATGCTCGACGAAGGCGGCAAGGCGATCGCCGAAGCGGGGCCATCGATTCCGGTGGAGATTCAAGGTTTGTCAGACGTACCGGGGGCTGGTGATGAGCTGATCGTTCTCGGCGACGAGCGCAAGGCGCGCGAAATCGCGCTGTATCGCCAAGGCAAGTTCCGCGACACCAAGCTGGCCAAGCAGCAGGCCGCCAAGCTCGAGGGCATGTTCGAGGGTAGCGTTGACGGCGTCGCAGTTCGCATTTTGCCGCTGATCATCAAGGCGGATGTGCAGGGTTCGCAGGAGGCACTGACGCAATCGTTGGTGAAGCTGTCGACCGACGAAGTGAAAGTGCAAGTCGTGCACGCGCAGGTTGGCGGCATTACCGAAAGCGACGTCAACCTCGCGATTGCATCCAAGGCGGTGATCAGCGGCTTCAACGTGCGTGCCGATCAATCCGCACGCAAGCTCGCCGAAGGTAACGGCATCGATGTGCGGTACTACAACATCATCTACGAGGCGGTGGATGAGGTTAAGAACGCATTGTCAGGCTTGCTGGCACCGGAACAGCGCGAACAGGTGCTGGGGCTGGTGGAGATTCGGCAGATATTCCGTGTGCCGAAGGTAGGCGCGGTCGCTGGGTGCATGGTGCTCGACGGCCTGGTGCGCAGAACCGGGAAAGCACGATTGTTGCGCGACAACGTCGTGATCTGGACCGGCGAGCTCGATTCGCTGAAGCGCTTCAAGGACGACGTACGCGAAGTCAAGGCTGGCTTTGAGTGCGGTTTGAGCCTCAAGGGTTACGACGACATCAAAGAGCGCGATCAGCTTGAGATTTTCGAGGTGCACGAAGTGGCGCGGACGCTTTCATAGGTGCCAGCCCAACGTCGTGCCTGTGATTAATGAAACCAGCAACCAAACCCGGCCGCGGCCTGCGCATCGCCGACCAGATTCAGCGCGATTTGGCCGAGATGATTCAACGCGAAGTATCGGTCGAGCGCGCCGGACTGGTGACGTTGACTGGGGTTGAAGTGACGCCCGACTATGCCCACGCGAAGGTTTATTTCACGATCATCGGCGCGCCGGTCGAAGCGGCACAACAGATACTGGATAACAAGGCTGGGTATTTTCATTCGTTGCTTTTCAAGCGGTTGACGATTCACACGATCCCGCGTCTGACATTTGTGCATGATGAGTCGGTCGTGCGCGGCATCGAGATCGATCGTCTGATCGATCAGGCCAACAAGGATCTTTCCGGTTAGGAGTGTCTGGTGAAGAGGTCGCGCGGCGAACGCGTCAACGGCGTGCTGCTGCTCGACAAGCCGGGTGGCATGGGCTCCAACACGGCGTTGCAGATCGTGCGTCGGCTGCTCAATGCATGCAAAGCGGGACACACCGGCACGCTCGATCCCATGGCTACGGGCCTGCTTCCGATCACGTTGGGCGAAGCGACAAAGTTTTCGGCCGACTTGTTGAATGCGGACAAGTCCTATCGAGCCACGATCAGGCTGGGGGTGACCACGACGACGGGCGACGCGGAAGGCGTGGTCACTGTATCAAGCAAAGTCGACGTGTCGCGCGAGGGGCTGGACAACGCGCTGGCACGCTTTGTTGGGACTTCTGACCAGATGCCGCCGATGCATTCTGCGATCAAGCAGGCTGGTCAGCCCCTCTACAAGCTGGCGCGTGCGGGGATTGAAGTCGAGCGACTGACGCGCTCGATCACGGTGTCGAGGTTAGCGCTGATCGAGCAGCTCGATGATGCGATCACGGTTGACGTTGACTGCAGTAAAGGAACGTACGTGCGTGTATTGGCAGAAGACATTGGACGTGTGCTTGGATGCGGGGCCCATTTATCCGCGCTGCGCCGGACGAGGGCCGGACGGCTCAATGTCGAAGAGGCGGTGACGCTGTCCGATCTGGAGTCGATGTCGCTCGATGCACGACGTGCACGTTTGCTTCCGGAGGACGAGCTGCTTGCGGGTTTGGAGGTCGTGAAACTCGACACCACTCTGGCAGCACGGTTTCGGCTGGGCCAACGGCTGGCATTGGATGCCGAGCCGCGCGGACGCCGCGTGCGCGTGTATGGCGGTAACGAACTACTTGGCACAGCCACCATCAGCGAGTGGGGTGTGGTCGAGCCTGAACGATTGATCTCAAGCGAAAAGAGCCTTTAATGAAACGCCCAATCCGCAACGTCGCGATCATCGCGCACGTTGATCATGGCAAGACAACGCTGGTCGACAAGCTGCTGCAGCAATCCGGAACCTTCCGCGAAAACCAGCAGATGACCGAGCGTGTAATGGACAGCAACGATCTCGAGCGCGAGCGCGGCATCACAATTCTCGCGAAGAACTGCGCGGTCGATTACGAAGGCACGCACATCAACATTGTCGACACGCCGGGACATGCGGACTTTGGCGGTGAAGTCGAGCGCGTGTTGTCGATGGTCGATGGTGTATTGCTGCTGGTCGATGCGGTCGAGGGACCCATGCCGCAGACGCGGTTCGTGACGCGCAAGGCGCTGGCGCAAGGGTTGAAGCCGATCGTCGTCGTCAACAAGATCGACCGTCCCGGCGCGCGTCCCGACTGGGTCGTCAACCATATGTTTGATCTGTTCGACAAGCTGGGTGCCGCTGAAGAGCAGCTCGACTTTCCAGTGGTATACGCATCCGCTCTGCACGGTTATGCGGGCAAATCTCCCGATGTGCGCGAAGGCGACATGAAGCCTCTGTTTGATGCCATCCTGGCGCATGTACGCGTGCGCGACGACGATCCCGACAAGCCGCTGCAGTTGCAAATCTGTTCGCTCGACTATTCAAGCTACGTCGGCAAGATTGGCATAGGCCGCATCAGTCGCGGGCGACTGCGCGCAGGCCAGGAAGTGCTCGTGATGCACGGCCCGGAGGGCGGACAGAATGCGCCGACCACCAGGGGGCGCGTCAATCAGGTGCTGACATTCAAAGGGCTGGAGCGGCAGGTCGTCGAGCAGGCCATTGCCGGCGACATCGTCTTGATCAACGGCCTCGACGATATCGGCATTGGCTGCACATTGACGCCGGTTGATGTTCCAGACGCGTTGCCCCTGCTCAAGGTCGACGAGCCGACGTTGATGATGAACTTTCAAGTCAACACATCGCCGCTGGCAGGACGCGAAGGCAAGTACGTAACCAGCCGGCAATTGCGCGAGCGGCTTCAGCGCGAATTAAAGTCCAATGTTGCTATGCGCATGCGGGAGACCGAGGACGAGCAGATATTTGAAGTCGCGGGGCGTGGCGAGCTTCATCTGACGATCCTGCTCGAAAACATGCGGCGTGAAGGCTACGAGATGGCGGTAGGGCGGCCTCGTGTGCTGTTCAAGGAAGTCGATGGTGAGCGGCTCGAGCCGTTCGAGATGCTCAGTGTCGACGTCGAAGATCAAAACCAGGGCGCGATCATGGAAGAGCTCGGGCGGCGCAAGGGCGATCTGCAGGACATGCAACCCGACGGCAAGGGCAGGGTGCGACTGGAGTATCGGATCCCGGCGCGTGGCTTGATCGGTTTTCAGGGCGAGTTCATGACGTTGACGCGCGGCACAGGGTTGATGAGTCACGTGTTCGATGATTACGGTCCATTGCGCGCCGGTGAGGTCGGCGAGCGGCGAAATGGGGTGCTCATCAGCCAGGACGACGGCGAGGCGGTTGCCTATGCCCTATGGAAACTGCAGGAGCGTGGGCGCATGTTCGTCAGCCCGGGCGACAAGCTTTACGAAGGGATGATCATCGGAATCAACTCCCGGGATAACGACCTGGTCGTAAATCCCGTGCGCGAAAAAAAGCTCACCAACGTGCGAGCTTCGGGCAAGGATGAACACATCGACCTCGTTACGCCGATCGCACTGACCCTTGAGTCCGCCGTTGAGTTCATTGCCGATGATGAGTTGGTGGAAATTACGCCTCAAAGCATTCGACTGCGTAAGCGTTACCTGAAGGAGCACGAACGGAAACGTGCACAACGAGAAACCTAGATCTGGCTCAGCTTTGGGTAAACACTGCTTCGCATTTTAGAAGCAGGAGTCTCAATTGCTTGCTCGGGTGGCGCGGCATTCTCATTTGAGGATGCTACGAGTCACATCAATAAGGGAGCATGGCCATGGGATTCAAATACACAGCAATCGCTGCGGCGTGTCTGGCGCTTGCGCCGACCGCGTTCGCGCAGCAAAGCACCAGCAGTCAAACCGGCGGCGCAAGCTCGCGGGCAAATACGGATGCGGGTATGACGGGTGCTTCGGCGCGCGGCTCGTCAGCATCGATGAGTCCCGAAATGGTCCGCAGTATTCAGCAACAGTTGACGGACAAGGGTCAAAACCCCGGGGCGGTCGACGGAAAAATGGGACCGAAAACCCGCGCTGCTTTGCGTAGTTTCAGGCAGGCCCAGGGCATGACCGGTGGCAATGCAATTGACGCCGCCACGTTATCAGCGCTTGGCGTTGACAGCACTGGAATTGCTTCGATGAGCGGCAGTACGATGAGTGGCTCGCGTAGCGGAAGCGCCGGGACTACTAGCGGGAACACCGGCACAGGCTCAAGCAGCATGAGCGGTAGCGGCACGGGGTCGAGTGGCATGACTGGCGGAACAGGCACCAGTAGTGGAACGACTGGTAGCACGGCCACCGGTACCACCACTCGCGGGTCCACGTCGGGCTCAAGCACCACTGGATCCGGCACGACCGGCACTACTCCAGGCAGCACCGCGCCGAGCAGCAATGCGCCCACGAGCGGAACAACCGGCACCGCGACGCCAGGCGCAAGTGCAGCGCCGGGTACTACAAGCAATACGACGAACAATCCGACTACCGGCCAGCAGGGAACAAAAGCCGGTTCGGGTAACCCGCCCGCAACCGGCGGTGGTTCGAAATAAAGCAGTCGTAATTAGCTAAACACCGGCGGCGGGGCGATGCTCCGCCGTCGTTGCTTCAGCCGTTATCTGCGTGAGATATTGGTTGGCAGCGGATTAGACCAGCGGGCGCCCGACGCGGTATAGACGCACGTCGCAGTGAAGCGCCGGCCGAGTCTGTCTTCGAGGCGCAGCTGCATATTCTGGCCATCGCCCGCCGTTTCCGCCTTTAATACTTCATTAACACGCAGGTCTTCCATTCGGGCCAAAGCGCTGCACTGCTGCTCGGCCGAGCTGCCAGCAAGATTCGCCGTCTGCGCGCAGCCGCTTAAAACCGCGACCGCGATTATTGCAAGTGCGCTCCAGTTTGCTTTTTTCATGTGTCCTCCTAAAGGCAGGCCGCACTTTAAGAAGCGAATCTATGGGCCGCCAGGTGCATGCGACGAAGCGGTGATCACTCGGCATGAAGCGCAGGTAGATATGACGACTTTTATTCGCACCCGCGCGCGTTACCGCGCAAGTGTCCGCCGATTCCAGGATTCCTTCCTGGGGCCGGCCATTACAGATCAACCTTGGCGTGCTGCTTTTGATCCTCGGGTGGCGTCTCGCCCTTCAGATAAGCCTTGGCTGCGCGGTAGACGAACTTCAGCCCTTGGGCGCCGGCGTTGTCCCAGTATTCGCCATCCTGCGCGGTAAATTTGATCAACGAGATGGCTGGATCTGACCTGCCCTGCGGAAACCAGATTTTCCAGTCTTCCTTGTACAAGCGATCAATGAGAGCCCGGTCTTGCACTATTTCCGCGCGTCCTGATAAGGATGCGTATTGATTTGAGCTTTGAAAGGTCAGCGTAACGACGGGGTGTGCAGCGATCTCCGCGGCCTTGGGTGAATCGATACCCGTGACGAAATAGGCATCGGCGTCCGGGCGCATCTCTGCGATAGCCATCGGACGTCCGTGCATATGGCCGTCAGGTGAATGGGTCACCAACATCGCTGTACTGAAATCTTTCAGGAGTTCGTAAAGGTGCTTTTGTTGTTCCATGCCAGACCCTCGTGTGAATGATGCAGAAATCGCTTCCGAGCAAATACGGTACCTAGGGGCGTTGCAGAGCCCGACGCGATCAGCGGTATAGTCCTCGGCGTCAGGTGCCCGGCTTTGACATATCAAGGCCGGGTGAAACGGGAAGCCGGTGAAGTGGAAACACCATTCCGGCACTGCCCCCGCAACGGTAAGTCAGTAAAGTGAATTGCGTGCTTAGCCACTGCGTCCTTGACGCGGGAAGGTGCAATTCGCAAGCGTGCGCTTAGCGCATGCGGTGACGAGTCCGGAGACCGGCCTGACAGGAGCATTGCCGTTCTGCGGTAATGCACGGCGCGGTCGCGGTGGGCGATGGTGTGCAGTTGGCGCTCCGCCTCGCTGCATCCCTTTCCCCACCTCGCTCGTAGATTGTGACGCGGGTGTGCGATGCAAAACTATTTTGAAGTAAGGTATGGGGCGATCTGGCGAGTCGCTGCTCTCGTTGCATTGGGAAATCTTGGTGCCACTGCAGCGGCACGGGGTGCAACCGGTCAGCTAGAAGGCATCGTCATCAGCAGCAGCCGCGCAGCGGCAACTTGGGCAGATACCGGGTCAGCCGTCAGCGTTATTACCGCGTCCGAGCTCGAGCAGCGTCATATTCGCGTGGTGTCTGACGCTCTGCGCGCGATTCCGGGAATTGCGGTGAGTCGTCAGGGACCGGTCGGGACCGTGACTCAGGTTCGAATTCGCGGCGCCGAGGCCAATCACACCGTGGTCATCATCGATGGCGTAAAGATCAATGACCCGTTTACATCGGAGGTCGACTTCGCACACCTGTTGACGGCGCAGATCGACCGCATCGAAATACTGCGTGGGCCTCAGAGCGTGATTTATGGATCCGAGGCCATCGGCGGTGTGGTCAGCATTTTCACAAAGCGCGGAGCTCGCGGTGTTCAGGTTGAAGCGGCTGCCGAGGCCGGGTCCTTCTCGAGCGCCAGCGGCGCAGTTGCCGTGCGCGGAGCCACCGATTCGTTCAACTACGCGGTCTCGGCCAACGCGTTGAAGACCGATGGAACAAACGTCTCGCGTTTCGGATCGGAGAACGACGGCTATCGCAATCAGATGTTTTACGCGCGGGCCGGATGGATTCCTTCAAGCTCTTTTGCACTCGATGCATCGCTCCGATATCGTGAAAGCAAAAGCCAGTTCGATCCACAGGACTTCGGATTTCCGCCGGCACCCACGTTCGGCCTGGTCGTCGACGGCGACCGTCGCAGCGCAGGTGATCAGCTTGACGCCGCGCTTCGTGGACGGGTGACCACCGGTCCAATCGAGCATCAGATCGCTTTCAATCGAACTCAATCTGACGAAGATACGTTTGCCGACGGAAATTTCGCGGGAGGCTTCGCGGGGCAGCGCTCGCGCTTCGACTATCAGGGCACGTGGCGTTTCGACTCACCCATTCTGCCGCAGGCACTTACATTTGCGGCAGAGCACGAGAAGCAGCGATTTGAAAGCAGCGGAACCAGCGCTTCGTCCGGTCAGAACCAGGTTCGCGAGAACGACAAGACGGGATTGGCTGTTGAGTACCAGATTCGCCTGCCGTCCTTGACGGCGGTGACGCTGTCCGGGCGGCGCGACCAGCATCAACTGTTCGAAGATGCAACGACGTACCGTATGACATTGGCGCAGCCGGTCGGACAGCGACTGAAGCTGCGCGCGAGCTACGGTTCCGCTATTGCAAACCCGACGTTTTTCGAGTTATTCGGTTTCATCCCCGGTAGCTTTACGCCGAATCCTGCGCTGACACCGGAGAAATCGCGCGGATTTGACGTCGGCGCCGACTTTGCGATGAGCAACAACGGCCGCCTGTCGCTCACTTATTTCAGCGCGGATCTGCGCGACGAGATTTCAACTACGTTTGACACGGCAACGTTTCGCTCAAGCGTCGCCAATCTGACGGGTCGAAGCAAGCGGCGCGGGTTCGAGGTCGAGGCGCAATATCCGGCCAGCGATCAGCTTGCGGTATGGGCCACGTACACCTACCTGCATTCAACGCAACCCAACAGGCAATTGGAGGTGCGCCGTCCGCGCCATGCAGCATCGGCCGCGCTGACGTATACGCTTTCTACTGCGCCTGCTGTGCTGACTCTGGCGGTGGACTACAACGGACGCCAGCAGGATCTTGAATTCACAACCTTCAGTGCCGAACGCGTGACGTTGCGCGACTACACGCTGGTACGGTTCGCGGGCACTTATGCGCTGAGCCGTTATTGGAGCATCACTGCACGGGTCGAGAATCTGCTCGACCAGAACTACGAAGAGATCTTTTCGTACCGACCGAGCGGCCGGGCTTATTACGCTGGCTTGCAGGCCAATTTCTAGAATGCCGCCGTACGTGCTGGTGGCGTCGATACTGATGATTGCGCTGGCCCGCGCAGACGCGGCGCCGCCGCAGCGCGTTGTCTCGCTGAACTTGTGCGCCGACGAGCTCGTGATACGTCTTGGTCAGCCCGGCACTGTCAAATCAGTCACCTGGCTTGCGCGGGACGCGGCCTTGTCGAATGTGGCCGATACCGCACATAATTTTCCTGTCAATCGCGGGCTGGCCGAAGATGTTGTACCGCTTGGCCCCGACCTCGTTATTGCGGGGGCGTACACCGCGCGTACTGCAGTTTCGCTGTTGCGTCGGCTTAAAATCCCTGTGCTCGAGCTCGATGTCCCTCGCAGTGTCGACGACGCTCTGGCCCAGATCAAGATGGTAGCGGCGGCGCTTGGCGTAGAGGAGCGTGGCGCGGAGCTGGTGGAAGACATTGTCAGCGGTCTTTCTGCATTGCCTGTTCATCCGGCGCGCAACGTGCAACCCATTGCCGCTGTGTATCAACCCAACGGGTTGACCATCGGAAGCGGTTCGCTAGTCGATGATTTGTTGCGCCGGGCGGGCTTGCGCAATCTTGCGGTTGAACGGCGCATCGACAACTACGGTGCACTGCCGCTCGAACTGTTGTTGTTCGCACGGCCCGATTTACTCATCGTCAACAGTGCTGATCACAGCGGTCCGGCGCTGGCGTACGAGGTGTTGCAGCACCCGGTACTGGGGCAGCGATATCACGGGACCCGCGTGGTCAGCGTGCCCTCGGCGTGGTGGAGCTGCCCGGGCCCGCGTCTGGTCGACGCTGTGCGACTGTTGCAGCAGGCCGCACAGCGTCTGCCGGCGACCGATGTGAGGCCCTGATCAAATGCATGCAACGCGGCGATTGCCGTTCACGATGGCCGGCCACCTGATGCGATCTGCCAGCGGGCCGGGTGCGCTGATCGGCGGGCTTTTGTTCGTCATGATGATGCTCGCTATCGGCTCGCTCGGCGTTGGTGTTGCTTCGCTGGACGTTGCGCAAACCGTTGCGCACTGGTGGCGCGCAGAAGCGACCATCGCAACACTTGTGTTGATGGAGCTGCGCGTACCCCGCACGCTTCTCGCGCTGCTTGTCGGCGGCAGCCTTGGCCTGGCTGGCGCAGCGCTGCAAGGCCTGCTGCGCAACCCGCTTGCCGAACCCGGCATCATCGGTGTGTCTTCATGCGCTGCGTTCGGCGCCGTCATCGCGTTCTACAGTGGCGCCTCAGTGTTGGCTCCGCTGGCGCTGCCACTGGCGGGCATCGCGGGCGCCTTGCTCGCAGTGGTCTTGCTTTATGCCCTCGCAGGCCGCGAGGCCAGCACGTTGACACTGATTCTTGCCGGCGTCGCAATCAACGGGTTTGCGGCCGCCGCCACCGCGCTCGCTCTCAATTTGTCGCCCAATCCATTTGCTGTGACCGAGATCGTTTTCTGGATGATGGGGTCGCTCGCGGACCGCAGTACCGCACACCTGCAGCTTGCCGCACCGCTGATGCTGATCGGCTGCGCGTTGCTGCTGACCAGTGGTCGCATGCTCGATGCTTTGACGCTCGGCGAAGACACCGCCGCAAGCCTGGGTGTCCGCGTTGGCAGGCAACGACTGCTGCTGGTGTTGGGCACGGCACTGGCGGTTGGTAGCGGTGTGGCCGTCACCGGCGCAGTCGGCTTTGTAGGACTGGTCGCGCCGCATTTGATGCGGCCTTGGGTGGGTCATCGACCGAGCCAACTATTGATTGTCAGCGCGCTGGCTGGTGCGGTACTCGTGCTGGCCGCGGACATTGCGATCCGCTTGATCACGATTGGCCCTGAACTGAAGCTCGGTGTCGTCACGGCGTTGATCGGCGCGCCTTTCTTTCTCGTGCTTGTGATGCGACTTCGGCGCCAGACAATCTGATGCGCATCAGTGCCGACGCCATCACTGTCGTTGCTGGCACGGCAACATTGTTGAATGACGTGACGGTGGCCGCAGAGCGTGGCCAGTTGCTCGGTATCGTGGGTCCTAACGGCGCAGGTAAGTCAACGCTGCTACGGGTGCTGGCCGGACTGCGAAACTCCGCGCGCGGCGATACATGGTACGACGGTCGCCCGCGTAGCAGCTTCGCTCCGCAGCAATTTGCACGAGCGCTGTCTTATCTCGCACAACGTGGCCCCGTTGCCTGGCCTCTTACTGTCGAAAGGCTGGTCGCGCTCGGGCGGCTCCCATACGCTCCAACATGGGGAGTGAAGGACACGCAGGGAGATGCGCAGATTAGCGACGCATTGCGCGACACCGATACCTCGCATCTGCGCGAACGCGTCGTTGACACACTGTCTGGCGGCGAGCTTGCGCGCGTCATGCTTGCGCGTGCTTTGGCGGTCGGAGGCAGCGCGCTGCTCGCGGACGAGCCCGTTGCGGCCCTTGACCCCTACCATCAGCTACAGGTGATGGAAATTCTCCGGGCTCGTGCTGACGCCGGTCACACCGTGGTCGTGGTTCTTCATGAGATTACATTGGCTGCGCGTTTTTGTGACCGCCTGATACTGCTCGACGCTGGACGAGTAGCCGCGACCGGTTTGCCAACGGAAGTTTTGACTGACCAGAATCTGCATGCCACGTACCGCGTCACTGCATTGCGCGGCGAGCACGACGGTGCCTCTTATTTATTGCCCTGGCGCACCGACTAAGAGACCCGCGTGTTGATATGCAAACGGCCGCTTGCTAGTCAGGACGGTGATCGCTCGCGTGCTTGTGCGAGGGCGTCCAAAACTTTTCCATGGACAAATAAGTATAAGAAGCGGACCAGGCAATCAACAACAGCCCGTTGAGTGCTTCGGTACCCGCCACGAGACGCACCGGGCCCGTTGGCGAGATGTCTCCCATCCCAAGTGAAGTAAACGTCTCTGCAGAGAAATAGAGGCAATCGAGCAGCGTTGTCTCACCGCCGCTTAGCGTGCCCGCGTTCAGGTACCGGATCAATCCAAAGATCGTCACGGTATACAACCCGATCTCCAACGCGTGAGCGAAAAATGCGGCGAAGATAACGACCAAGAGCTTCGTGCGGGCCGGAATCTTCAACCGCGGAAGCGCCATGTGCACGCCACGCAGAATTTCGTAATGAATCAGCGTCGTCAGCGCAATCGAAGCACGCAACTGGAGATGACGATCAGCATCAGGGCAGGCTAACGCGTCATCTGTCCGATAACAAGGGAAGTTTGACGCCGCCGCACTGCTGATAGTCTGTGACTGTGCCTCCTGATCTTGAAACTCGATGGCGCTTTTGCGTCGCTCCAATGATGGATTGGACGGATCGCCACTGCCGCTATTTTCATCGGCAACTGACGCGGCATGCGCGGCTGTACAGCGAGATGCTGACGACGGGCACGTTGCTGCATGGCGACGCCGCCCGACACCTTGAATTCGATCCCGCCGAGCATCCCGTGGCATTGCAGCTGGGCGGCAGCGAGCCGGGTGAGCTGGCGCATGCGGCAGCACTGGGTGCGCGATACGGCTATGACGAGATCAATCTGAATTGCGGATGCCCGTCGGAGCGGGTGCAGCGGGGCGCGTTCGGGGCGTGGCTGATGGCCGAGGCTCCACTGGTTGCAGATTGCATTCGTGCGATGCAGGATGTCGTAACCGTTCCGATTACAGTCAAACACCGCATTGGAGTCGACCGGCGCGAGGACTATGGCTTCGTGCGCGACTTCGTCGGTGCGTTGCACGCGGTTGGCTGCCGCGTCTTCATCGTGCACGCCCGCAGCGCATGGCTGAAGGGGTTGAGCCCCAAGGAGAACCGCGAGGTTCCGCCGCTGAACTATTCGTGCGTGCACAGGCTGAGCCAAGATTTCCCGGCGGCGATGTTTGTGCTGAATGGCGGCGTCAACACGATCGATGCGGCGCTGGATCAGCTTATGGTGCTGGACGGTGTAATGCTCGGCCGCGCCGCGTATCACGATCCATTTCTGCTGGCTCGCGTCGATCAAAGGGTGTTTGGAGAATCTGCCACCACGACGTCGCGCGAGGTCGTAGTGCTCCGCATGACTGAGTATCTCCGCCAGCAGACAAAAAAGGGAGTCGCACCGCGGCACGTCGTGCGCCACATGCTTGGATTGTTCCAGGGCATGCGCGGCGCTCGCCAATGGCGCCGCACGTTAAGCAATGCGGACGTCTTGCAGCGCTACGGTGCCGATGTACTCATGTTTGCGCTCGAAGCAATCCAAGAGCGAGCCAGCACCTGGTCAGAGGCGGCCTGAACATCTCGGCCTTTAGATCCGCCAGCGGCAAGCTTACGTTGGGCAGAACTTCGGCAACTCGGCGTCGCGCCGGCTTACTTCCTGGCTCGCCTTCTGCATCTGTTCGACCGTCGCAGCTTTTGTGTCAAGCGCGTTGCGTGCCTGAACGGCGCGAGCCAGGTCGCGTCGGGCACGCTCGCAGCGATCCGCGACTCTAACTTCGGATTTCTCGCGCTTGTCGGCAGCGCGCTTTTCTTCGGCAGCCTTTTGTTCGCGCGCTTTGTCGGTCTGTTTTACTTCGGCTGCATCTTTTTTGGCGCGATCCTTTGCTGCCTTTTGGTCGGGCACCGTCACCGGTGGCGAAGTGTTGACCTTGCGCACCGCCGAAGTCCCTCCGGGGCACTCGCGATTCGAATACGTCACCGTACCGTCCTTGCTTTCACAGCGGGACACCTGGATCTGTTGGCCCATGGCGCCGGATGCGAGCAGCGTTGTCGCGAGGGCAAAAAGCAGGCACGCGCGTGCAGCGTTCATCGGCAATCCTTTAGTGATAGGTACAAGGCTGTTGGCAGCACGCGTATCAGCCGCAGACGCGGCGATATTCGGCTGCGAGTTCATTGATCCGCGCGTCGGCTTCTTCCACGTCTTCGGTTGAGTAATACGGTCTCGTGGTCAGCACGTTACGCAACTGACGTGACGAATCGAGCGACGCTTGCAGATAGCCACAATCGGCAGCCTTCTGCACGTCGCTGCTGGAAGGTGCGCTCCGCGCTTTGTCCTGCACGACTGGCTTCTGCTGCATCTTCGCCGCTTCCTTGTCTCTTTGCAATTGTGCCTTTGTCTCGGCACGACCTTGAGCCGATGGCGGTGGGGCAGGAGCCAACGCCTTGACGGCGCGCGTGCCCGCCGGGCACTCGCCATTGGCGTAGGTAATTCGCTGTCCGGCGCCCTCGCAACGCTGAATTGTTTGCGCGACCGCCGAGGTTGTCTGCAGCAGGCCGAAAATAGAAATCAAGACCGCGATCTTCATCGCGTGTGAGTCTATCGAATACCGTGGGAGTCGTGCAGCTTGCGCAAATGATCGTTACGGCGCGCCCAGCGCACTGCGAACTGCATCGGCGGCCGCCTTGTTGAATCGATATTGATAGTCATAAATCTTTGCGCCGGCCTGATAAAGCTTGCCGGGCCGAACGCCGGGCGTGCCTTTGCTTGGTTCGATAAATGCGATCTTGGCTGATTCGCGTTCGACGTTTGTAACGCCGGTGTCGAGCGGGTCGACATTCGCCGGGAATGAAAGCACCACCGCGCGCGTGCCGGAAATCGTGCGTTCTTCCCACTCGCCTTCATCCAGCGCTTTCGCGCCGTCGCGATCGCAGAACAGCGTGCCCGTTTTCGCCGCATACAAATCGACCGCCCCTTTTTTGGTTGCGCCGGGTTTAAACAGCATGGCGTACGGCTTGGCACCCTTTCGGTCTTCGTAGGCGAGGCAGTACGGGATCTCTTTGGAGAAATTGCCGACGAATTGCCCCGTGTTGCTCGCTCCAGTAAACGATTCACGAGCCGGCAACATCAGCACATCGTCGATGAAACGGGCGGTCACCAGGTAAGCGACCGAGTCCTTGGGAAACACCGCACTGCCTACTTTGGCGGCTTCCTGCTTCAAATAGTTGTCGGGCGTACGCAGGAACGGTTGAATATGCAGGCCAGAAACGTCGAACGGCTGCAGCGTGACTGCAACGCGCAGCGGGTTCTGACCGGAGAAGATCAAATAAATGGTGCCGTCCGGAGCGGGAATCGCAAAGTTCGGACGCCCCACGGGCCGACGCTCGCCGTTCAGAACAAAATTACCGGCGTCGATGTTGCCGTGCACGGCCCCGGTCTTTGCATCGTTCGTCGTTTCGGTCAACGCGTATCGGTCTTCCGCTCCGGGTTTGTCGCTTGCGCGCAGGTTAGCGACGCGCGGGCCGTTGATCAGATAGATGCCGTCACCCCGCAGGGCGTCGATGCCAAGGTTCGGTAGCGGCTTGACGCCCTGCACCGGACGTGGCTGCTTAAGCGGGCCGTAGGTCTGTAATTCGGTTGAAAGCTCGGTTGCTGCTAACCCGTTCGACAGAGTAAGAGCGCCGATGACGGCTGCGAGCCTGAGATTGAAGTGCATGCATTCTCCTGAGACCGATCTGAACCTAAGGGCATCGTAGCGAACCTGCCGCCCCTCGATGATCCGAAAAACGTCGTAATTTCTAGCGTGAAGCTGGGACTCAAGTTGCAACGCCGGCACCGGATGCTCGGCCCGCCGCGACTTATCAGTCGCTTTGTCTACAGGACTTTGCCCGGATTCATGATATTGAGCGGATCGAAGGCCTGCTTGATGGCACGCATCAGATTCATTTCTATCGGCGATTTGTAACGCGCATTTTCATCGCGTTTAAGTTGCCCGATGCCGTGTTCTGCCGAAATGGAACCCTGAAAACGCACGACCTGGTCGTGCACGCAGCGGTAGATCGCCGGCTGCATCGCAAAAAATTCTTCGTCGGACAGGCCGATCGGGGATCGTACGTTGTAATGAAGATTGCCGTCACCCAGATGGCCAAAGGTCACCATCCCCACGCCTGGAAAGTTGCTCGCAAGCAATGCGTCTGTTTCGTCGATAAAGCCCGGGATGGAAGAGATCGGTACAGATATGTCGTGTTTAATGTGTTTCGCCTCGAGCGTTTGCGCTTCTGAAATCAGCTCGCGCAACTTCCATAACGAAGCGCTTTGCGCCGATGATTGGGCAATCGCTGCATCGACGATCAGCCGCTTTTCAAGCGCGCTTTCCGCCAGCGTTTGCAGCAGTGTCGCAGCATGGTGCTCATCCTCGTGATCACTCAGCTGCAGCAGTACATATTGAGAATGCGACGCGCCGAATGGCGAACGCTGATTTGCGAAGTGGCGCGTCACGATACGCAGGCACGTATCGGAGATCAGCTCGAATGCGGTCAACGTCGCGCCCGCGGCAGACTGGGCAAGCTTCAGTAACTCAACGGCGTTGCCGACGGAGTCGAGCGCAAACATCGCGCTGACCTGCGCACGCGGCAGAGCAAACGTCTTCAGACACGCCGCCGTGATCACTCCGAGTGTTCCTTCCGCACCGATGAAGAGATCGCGCAAGTCGTAGCCGGTGTTGTCCTTGCGCAGCGCACGCAGGCCGTTCCAGACCTCTCCGGTCGGCAATACGACTTCGAGCCCCAGCGTGAGATCGCGCGCGTTGCCATAACGCAAGACCTGCGTGCCGCCCGCATTGGTGCTCAAATTGCCGCCGATCGTTGCACTTCCTTCCGCAGCCAGGGATAGCGGAAATAATTGCCCGGCGTCGCGTGCAGCCTGCTGCACGTTAAGCAGCACGCACCCTGCCTCGACGGTTATCGTGCCATTGATCGCATCGACATCGCGCACGCGGTTCAAGCGCTTGAGGCACAGCACGATCGCGTCGCCGGCCATGCCGGGCGTCGCGCCACCTACCAGGCCGGTATTCCCGCCTTGTGGAACGATCGGAGTCTTTCGTTGCGCACACGTCTTTACAACGGCCGCGACCTCATCGGTAGAGCTCGGCAGCACGACGGCAACTGCGCGCCCGGTGAAGCGGCGCCGCCAATCGGTCAGATAGGGTGCCGTGTCCTCCGACGCGGTCAGCACATGCGCAGCGCCGACGATCTGATGCAATTGCGACAGCAACATCGATTAGCGCCGCGCGAGAAGCATTGCAGTGCGGGCAAGACGAGTTCCGAGCGCGATCGCGAGTCGGCGCTCTTCGTCACTCAATCGCGGCGCGATACCGGGTGCCGCGTAATGGCTCGCGCCGTACGGTGTGCCACCGCTCTGGGTCGTACGCAGGTCCGGCTCCGTATAAGGAATCCCCAACACCAGCATCCCCTGATGCAGCAACGGAAGCATCATCGACAGCAGCGTTGACTCCTGACCGCCATGCATCGAGGTGGTCGACGTAAACACAGCAGCGGGCTTCCCGACCAACGCGCCCGACATCCATTGCGTCGAAGTCGAATCGATGAAGTGCTTCAGTGGCGCGGCCATGTTGCCGAAGCGCGTTGGCGAACCGAGCGCTAGTCCAACGCAATCCTCAAGATCGCCCAACTCAACGTACGGAGCACCTTTGTCGGGAACGGCAGGCGCAGTGGAATGCACGATCGCGGACACGGGCGGCACGGTTCGCAGCCGGGCCTGCGCTCCTTCCACATGCTCGATGCCTTGTGCAACGGCCTCGGCCAACAGCCGCGTGGCGCCGCTGCGCGAGTAGTACAGGACGAGGATATCCACTGAATTGATACCGGTGTGGGTCGCGCCGTGAGCAACGCTCGCTATTATCGCCGCACGATGCGCCTGAATATCACCCCATGGCTAAACCGCTATTCGTGGCTCAAACGATTTCAAGACGTGGCGATATTCGCGCAGCGGCGTGCGCACGACGTCAAGATGGCACAGGTTGCCGGCAGTCTGACGTTTACAACGATGCTGACAATCGTGCCGCTGTTTGCTGTCGCCCTCGCATTGTTCACGGCGTTCCCGCTGTTCGTCGAATTTCGTGGCGCGGTCGAAAACGCCGTTTTGAAAGCACTGCCCGGACAGATTTCCGAGACCGTGCTGGGCTACATCAATGAGTTCGCGCTAAAGGCAACGCGGCTGACCGCGGTAGGGCTGATCTTTCTCACTTTCACCGCAATCGCAATGATGGTGACGTTTGACCGCGTATTGAACGATATCTGGCGGGTTCGAAATCGGCGTCCATTGACGCAGCGCATTCTGATCTATTGGGCGATCCTGACACTGGGACCTTTGCTGATCGGCGCCAGTTTGACCGCAAGCTCCTACCTGTGGTCATTGTCGGGCGATGCAGTCAAGCAACTACCACCGGCGCTGCGCGGAGTGCTCGACTACGCGCCGGTAATCATCAGCGGTTTTGCCTACGCGGCGCTCTATGTGTTCGTTCCGAATCGCCGGGTCGCATGGCGCGATGCGCTGATCGGCGGCTTTATTGCAGCGGCCCTGGCGGAAGTTTTAAAGCAGTCGTTTGGTGTTTTTGTATCGCGCGGCACCACCGGGTCCGTGTACGGCGCGTTCGCGGTGCTCCCGCTTTTCCTGATTTGGATTTATCTGTCGTGGTACGTGCTGTTATTCGGCGCTGCAATCACTGCGACCCTTCCCAGGTTGCGCACTACAAGATTTTCCGACGAGTTGCGCGCCGGCGACCAGTTCGTGACATCGGTCGCGCTGTTAAAAGCACTGCTGCTTGCGAAGGGAAGCAAGACGCCGGCGCTAAAGCCGGCGGAGCTTGCCCGCCAGATCAAAACTTCGATCGATGAAACAGAGCGATTGCTCGAGACGCTCGAGCGTCTTGGATACGTGCGCAAGGTGGCGGTGACGCAGGTTGGGCGACGTACCGAGCACGAGTGGACGCTGCTATGCGACGAGAACCAGATGACATTGAAACCCGCCTACGAGCATCTGGTGCTTGATCCCAGCAACACATTGATCAATGGAGACGATCTGGGACTGCGTGCGATGCGCACGCGTTGGTTTCAACCCGAGTGGCTTAAAACCCCTTTGATCAAGGAACTCTCAGATCCGCACGGCGACAAGCCGGTCCCGCAGCGCTGACGTCACAGCGTGACGGATCGCCGCAGCCAAGTCAGTGTGCTGCTTAGGTGAACGAGCGGGCGGCAAAGTGCAGCAAGGCTTCGCGCACACCATCCGGATTTTCTGCCATCAAAGCATGGCCGCTGCCGGTCAGGTTTACCACCGTCGCATCGCTGCAGGGATCGATCAACGGCCGCGCACCGCGGGCAGGTGTCATCGAATCAGAGTCGCCAAGAATGAAGAGCACCGGGCAGTTCAGTGCGGCCACCGCATCAAGTCCGCGCTGATAACTATTGCATGCGGCGAAGTCCGAATGCAGAACGTTTGCGCCGCTGCGTTGCGCTATGCGCTGCATCAGGCGCAGATTGCCCCAGAGGGAGGAAAATCCGGGCCCCGGGCTCGACGGCTTGCGGTTGAATGCGTCTATGGTCGCGCTGTGCGACCACACATTGATCATGTCCATCGCAGCGGGCGCGGCGTTTTTTGCTGCGTCGAGCAGCGCGGCGGAAACGCGCATCGGAAAGGCAGTAGCGATCAGCGCCACTCCGCAAATCTGGGTGCCGAGCCGCGTGGCCAATTCGAGCGCAATGAGCGAACCCATGCTGTGACCGACCAGCACGAAGCGCTTGGACTCGCATGCACGAACGCCATCGGCGATGCGGTCTGCAAACGCTTCAATCGTTGGCGGTACTGGCCCTTCACTTCGCATATGACCCGGGAGGTCGAGCGCAAGCACGCTGTAGCCGTGGTGCGCCATGTAGCGGCTTTGCAAGCCCCACACGCTGTGATCGTGTTCGCCGCCGTGCAGGAACACAACGGTAGGTTGCTCTGGGTTGAATGATTTGCCGCCGGTGTATGCGTACAGGCGCGGTGACGACACAAGATCCATCAGGCCGCTTTCGAACCGCGGCTCAGCGCCTGCGCAAGATCATCGAGCAGATCGTCGACGTCTTCGAGCCCAACCGAGAGTCGAATTGTTCCCTGGCTGATGCCGGCCGCCGCCAGCGCGGCGTCGGGAACCCGAAAGTGCGTGGTCGACGCGGGGTGAATCACCAGCGATTTTGCATCGCCTACATTTGCAAGATGTGAGAAAACGCGCAGCGCCTCGACAAAGGCGCGCCCCGATTGCCGGCTGCCCTTCAGATCGAAGCTGAAGACCGCCCCACACCCGCGCGGCAGTAACGCTTTTGCCAGCGCGTAGTCCGGGTGCGATTCGAGCTCCGGGTACGCGACCGATT
>Ga0136634_10000323_pt1 | contig 22461 bp, 26 predicted proteins | sample AntDrymUQ8332106_2_FD_104654 | JGI IMG/M metagenome (GOLD analysis project Ga0136634, IMG submission 104654) | Polar desert sand microbial communities from Dry Valleys, Antarctica - metaG UQ833 (21.06) | ecosystem: Environmental > Terrestrial > Soil > Desert | place: Antarctica: Dry Valley... | reverse complement strand
AGGTTCGTGTATCTTCTGCAAGTATCAGGTCAACGTTTTTCAATACTTCAAGAGCGCGAAGAGTAATATCCTGTAAGTTGCCGATGGGTGTGGGAACGATGTAGAGCATGGTGTAGTGAGTAAGAGGTCGGAAGTCAGGAGTCAGAATTCAGAATTCAGAAGGTAAAGGCTATTAACTAATTACTGACAAGTTTTTGTCTATTCAAAGCAATTCGATTTCACTCTCCTGAATCCTGAATTCTGAATTCTGAATTCTGAATTTTGAATTCTGAATTCTGACTCCTGAATTCCAGCTCTTCTTCTTCAATTCACCGAAATCTCGAAATACTCCATGACGGGATTGGCCAGTAATTTCTTAGACGCCTCTTCTGCAATCTGTTTTGCATGCTCGGAACTGTCGGCTTCTATTTGTAAATTAATATTTTTACCAATGCGCACATCATTCACATTATTCATACCAAGGTTTTGTAATCCACCCATAACCGCTTTTCCCTGCGGATCTAATAATTCTTTCAAGGGCATCACTTTGATCTGTACCGAATAGGTCATGCAACTTTATTTTTGAAGGCCAAAGATAATACGATGTAGAGTATAAATATTACCGGGATTGCCAGCCATTTCAGGAAAATCGCTGCAACAATGGCTACTACAAACAAAATAATTTTAGGAAGATTGTTTTGTATTGTAAAATCTTTAAACTTCAGTGCCATGAAGGAAAGGTTGCTAATCATCAGCCAACTCAGGATTACAACAATGGCATACAATATCCACTTATTTACCAAAAGAGAGGCGAGCTCAAAATAATTATAGAATAAAATCAATGGTAAAGAAGCAACCACCAACCCCGCCGCGGGAATCGGTACTCCGCGAAAACCAAATTGCTGCGAATCGTCAACATTGAATCTAGCCAGCCTGTAAGCCCCGGCACATGGAAATATTAATGCCGGTAATAAAGATGCGATCGTTGTATCCAAACCCGAGTCTTCACTGATATAACCAATTCTTAAAAGCTGATAAAGAATCATTCCCGGAGCAACGCCAAAACTTACGATATCGGCCAGCGAATCCAGTTGTTTGCCCATCGCTGATTCAGCTTTGAATACCCTGGCAACAAAACCATCCAAAAAATCCACAACACCGGCAATACCAATGCAAATTGACCCCCACCAGATTTTTTCAGGCAATTGGGCAATCCATGTTCCTTCATTTTGAGTTACCAATGTTTCACCGGTTTGCAAAATGAAAATAATGGCCAGGCAACCGAAAACAAGATTGAGCAATGTAAACAGGTTAGGGATTTGTTTCATGAATGTGAATTTGAAAATTTGAAAATTTGAAAATTTGAAATGAATACACATCTCCGGTATTTCAGATTCTCAATGCATGACTATTTTTCATTATGGTTTCAATTTCTTCGGTAGTAATTGGAATTTTAGACATCAGGTCTTTATTGCCTGATTTTGTTATCCAGATATTATTTTCAATACGTATGCCCATCTTTTCTTCCTCAACATAGATCCCTGGTTCCACCGTAAAAACCATTCCTGGTTTTACAGGCTCTGTACGCGTGCCGAGATCATGTACATCAATTCCTAAATGGTGAGATATACCATGATATAGATATTTCCGGTATGCAGGATTTTCCTTATCCTGGTTCTTAATATCCGTTTTGGTGAGCAATCCGATTTTGAGAAATACCTGGGTTGCTTCTTCGCCTACCTTTTCTGTATAATCGGCAATAGCGATACCGGGTTTGAGAATACTTTTTGCAAAATCATGCAGGTGCAAACAGGCATCGTATACCTGCTTTTGGCGCTTGCTGAATTTTCCATTGACCGGAACTGTTCTTGTTAGATCGGCATTATACCCTCCATAATCAGCACCAAAATCCAGCAACACGAGTTCACCATCGCTGCATAGCTGGTTATTAGAAACATAATGTAGGGTACGGGCCCGGTCCCCACTTGCTATAATACTTCCATAGGCAGTACCCTCCGCGCGCTGACTTAAAAAAGAATGATATATTTCTGCCTCAATTTCGTATTCCATCACACCCGGCCGGATAAAACCCAATAATCTTTCAAAGGTTTTATGTGTAATATCAATCGCCTGTTGCATAACCTCTATTTCCAGAGTTGTTTTAATCGAGCGCAGTTCCTTCATGATCCTTGCACTTCGCTGATAAAGGTGCAGGGGAAATTGTTTCTGCATGGCTTCAGCGTATCGGTAATCTCTAACCGTAATCAAACTCGCTTTCCGGTCATTTTCATTGGTATTTAAATAAATAATATCAGCGAGATGTATCCAGGGCTGAAGCAGTGCATTCAGGCTATCCAACCAAAGAATTGTTTGTATTCCTGATATTTTTTTAGCTTCCTCTGCACGCAATCTTCTTCCGTCCCATTTTTCTTTTATTTCGTGGGGACGCACCAAAACCAATACTTCGCGGTATTTAGGGTCCGGGTTATCCGGAAATAAGATTACCATCGAATCCTCCTGGCTGATTCCACTCAACCAGTACAGATCGGCATTTTGTTTAAACTTATAGATAGCATCTCCGTTACTGGGTAACTCATCATTGCTGTTGAAAATGGCAATGGCCTTTCTCATCATTTTTCCTACAAAACGTTTCCGGTTTTGAATAAAGATGCCTGGATTGAGGGGAAGGTTTTTCATTTAAAAGATTGTGAAGGCGCAATTTATCTAAAATTTATGGTTGACATTCCGGTATTTGCGATGATCCACTACACCAGTGACTTCAATAAATCTATTGCTCCTATGCCATAAGAGCGTTCACTGATCTGTTAAACAGTTTATCCTTTTCATTTTATGATGTGTCTACCACGAGGGATTGTAACGGCTCTTAATAAATTCTCCCCGTTAAAATATGTTCACTTAATACAGGGATAAATGAAAAATATTAAAAAAATACCCTGATTTTTACTTGGTTTTTAATAATTTTTAAAATTATCTTTGTTGTCAACAAACGATCGTTAGTTATGTCGGTGCCAACTATTTCCTTCTCGACACAAAATTTAATCAACCTAGGACTTCGAACTTCTCACACCATTCATTACCAGTTATCTCCCGACGAACTTATAGCCGACACGCTGAGGATGGGTGAAGGTATTTTGAATGATACCGGCGCTTTGGTGGTACAGACGGGTGAATTCACGGGTCGCACCCCTAAAGACAAATTCATTGTAAAAGATGAGATAACAGCAAATAAAATTGACTGGAATGAATTCAACATTCCCCTTGCTGAGAATTACTTCGATATCATTTTTAAAAAAATTACAGACTATCTTAATAGGCAACCGGAAATCTGGATTAGAGATGCCTATGCCTGTGCAGATGAATATTATCGTTTAAATGTCCGGGTAATTAGTGAAAAACCCTGGAATGATCTTTTTGCACACAATATGTTCATACGCCCTTCTGAGGAAGAATTGGATATTTTTAAAGCAGGGTGGCATATACTTTCGGCACCGGGTTTACGCTTAAATCCTAAAGAATGCGGAACCCGGCAACATAATGCGTCAATAATAAGTTTTAAGCATAAAACTGTTCTAATAGCGGGAACCGGGTATACCGGTGAAGTTAAAAAAGCGATTTTCACCGTTCTCAACTTTATTTTGCCTCAGTATAGAGAGGCACTAAGCATGCACTGTGCCGCCAACATAGGAGATGACGGGGATACTGCGTTGTTTTTTGGACTCAGCGGTACTGGTAAAACCACCTTGAGCGCAGATCCAAACCGGATGTTGATAGGCGATGATGAGCATGGCTGGGCACAAAATAATATTTTCAATTTTGAAGGGGGTTGCTATGCCAAAACCATTGATCTTAACGAAGAAAGAGAACCAGAGATCTATCATGCCATCCGATCCGGTGCCATGGTGGAAAACACAACTTTTATTCCAGGTACCAACAAGATAGATTTTGCCGGTAGATCCATTACGGAAAATACCAGGGTTTCTTATCCCTTACATTATATCAGCAACGCAGTTGAACCAGCGACTGGCGGAATTCCGACGAATATTTTTTTTCTAACCTGCGATGCTAATGGAATTTTACCGCCGATCTCCAGGTTAACACCTGAACAGGCCATGTATCAGTTCATATCCGGCTACACCGCAAAAGTTGCAGGCACGGAGGCGGGAGTTACCGCACCTAAGTCTACGTTCAGTGCTTGTTTTGGCGCTCCTTTTCTACCCTTACATCCCGGTAAATATGCAGCGATGCTGGGAGACAAATTGCGTAAATATCAGGTACGCGTATGGCTGATAAATACCGGCTGGACGGGCGGGTCGTACGGAATAGGGAATCGCATAAAAATAGCTTATACCCGGGCTATGATCACGGCAGCATTAGAAGGAAGGCTTGAAAAAGTAATCTTCCAGACCGACCCGGTTTTTGGTTTTAAATTTCCAACCAGTTGTCCGAACGTACCCAATTCGATCTTAAATCCCAAAAATACCTGGCTTGATAAAAAAGCCTACGACGATAAAGCCATTTTTTTGGCTAAACAATTCAATGAGAATTTTGAAAAATATGCCACCGGTGTTTCGCAGGAAGTACGCGATGCAGCCCCAACGCTTTACTTAACCTAGGGTCTCCAGCGATTGTTTGCTTAAACTCCACCAATTGGTGGAGTTTTTTTTTGATTATTAAGAAATCATTTAAAATTGCAAGCCAACCTTTGCGTTCTAAAAATCATTTTAAAGATTATATGATACTTCAAATCCTTTCTTTTGCATTTTCACTGTTAGCTTCTGCTTCGCAGACAAATTTAATAGAGTGGAACGCCGATCGAAGATTAACCTGGAAAGATTTTAAAGCCCAACCTGATAAACATTCAACCAATGCAGCCTTAACGAGCAGCAGTATCAATATTGAATTTGGGTATAGCAATTCCAAACTCAAATACAATATAAAATGCAGGTTCGATCAAAATTTGTCCTGGGGCAGGATAAAAAATGAATACATCCTGGCTCATGAACAAGGTCATTTCGATATTGCTGAAATTCACGCCCGCAAACTTTATAAATCACTCAAGGCCTACAAATTCAATAACCGGACTGTCAGCAAGGACGTGAATAAAATTTATGATACCATTATGAAACAACATCACGTTTTACAAAGTCAATATGATGAGCAAACAAATTATTCCAGGGATCCTGCTCAACAGGATGAATGGAGAATTAAAATTGACGAACTGCTTCAGGATTTGCAAGAGTTTAGTGACTATCGTTGACCAATAAAAAATATTAGGGAATAATGAAGTCTTTAACCAAAGGGAGTTCCGCGTAAAACACGGAGTTAAAATAAGCCGTATAGTTGAGAGTCTATTTTTCGAATGATTTCGCCCAGATGCTCTTCGTTTTCGGCAAATTTATTTTTATCAACATCAATGACCAGTAAGGGAGCTTCTTTATAATGTTCAATCCACTTATTGTAGAAATCATTTAAGCGTTTAAGATAATCAAGCCTGATATTCTCTTCGTATTCTCTTCCTCTTTTTTGAATCTGTGCAACCAGGGTGGGAACGGAAGCCTTCAAATAAATCAATAAGTCGGGCGGTTGTACCATCGATTTTAATGTCTCGAAAAACTGAAAATAATTATCAAAATCCCTTTTTCCCATCAATCCCATTTCATGCAGGTTGGGAGCAAAGATGTGGGCGTCTTCATAAATTGTTCTATCCTGTACAACCGTTTCCGTGCCCCGTTGAATTTCCAGTAGTTGATTTAAACGGTTATTCAGAAAATATATCTGAAGGTTGAAGCTCCACCTTGGCATATCATCATAAAAATCGAACAGGTATGGATTGTGGTCGACGTCTTCGAACTGGGGTATCCAACGATAATGTTTGCTCAATAACTCTGTCAGAGTTGTTTTACCTGCACCGATATTACCTGCTACAGCTATATGCTTTGGTTTCTTGTTCTTTGCCATTAGCTATTTCTGTTTTCATTATTCATCCGTCAATTTATATATAAGTAATGGTAAACCGCCAATTGTGCAATATATTTTATCAGTAATCCAATCCCATTACCTGTTTCACCGATTTCATGGTCGCTTGTGCACTTCTGCGTGCTTTTACTGAACCCTGCTCCATAACCCTTTTCAAATATTGTTCATCGTTGCGAATGCTGTCAGCCTTTGCGCGTATAGGGGTTATAAACCGAATCATATCTTCAGCTAATTGATTTTTTAGTTCCCCGTAGCGGATGGTACCCTTATTAAAATCACCTTCGAACTTTTCAATAGTGTCCTTCTGACTCACCAGGTACATCAGTAAAAAAAGATTTTCTATATAACCTGATTTTTCAGCGTTGGGCTGCAAAGGACCGCTATCTGTTTTTGCCCTCATCACTTTCTTGCGTATGAGTTCGTCCTCATCCGATAAATATATAGTTGCATACTGGTTTTCGCTTTTACTCATCTTGCCGCTTCCGTCGAGACTCGGCACTTTGATAAGATCCTCTCCGAAATTAAATGCTACTGGCTCCGGAAAAACCTGACCATATCTGCGATTGAAACGATTTGCAAAATTGCGGGCCATTTCAAGATGTTGCTCCTGGTCTTTACCGACAGGTACAAGAGAAGCCCGGTGAAGAATGATATCTGCAGTTTGTAAAACCGGATAGGTCAGCAATCCTGCATTTACATTTTCCGGATGTAACCGAACTTTATCTTTGAATGTGGTGGTTTTTTCCAGCTCTCCCTTATAAGCCAGCATATTTAATAACAGGTACAACTCTGCTGTTTCAGGAACATGACTTTGACAATATAATGCAACCTGATCAGGATCCAATCCGCACGCAATATTCTCCGCCAATACACGATGCACGTTGGCCTTTAGCTCTTTTGTTTCGGGATGTGTAGTGAGCGAATGCAGATCGGCTACCATAAAATAGCATTCATACTCATCTTGCATGCGGACATAGTTACGAATGGCACCGAAATAATTACCCAAATGTAAAAACCCGGTGGAGCGAATTCCACTCATTACTATCTGCTTATTTCCTTTTTTTTCCATAAGGACGGCGAAGATAGGAAAGTTTGCAGTTGGCAGATGGCAATTGGCAATGGGGGTATTCAGTTTGCAGTTTAATTTCCTGCTTATCGCCTCAGAAAGAAAAATATAAAAGGAGACAGGATTGATTGCAAACCGCCAACTGCTCACTGCCAACCCGTATTTCCCCCTTCTATCTAAAACATGCTTAAAATAAGCTTCAAACAATTATTTTTGTCGATATGGAAGTAAATGACGCCATGATTGAAAATCTTGCAACGCTGGCAAGACTGCATTTTAATGAAGAGGAGAAAAAAGAAATTAAAGACGATCTGCAACGAATGATCGCTTTTGTCGACAAACTCAATGAAGTGAATACAGAAGGCGTAAGGCCGGTTTTGCATATGAGTGATGAAATCAATGTATTTCGTGAGGATGAAATCCAGGGATCAATCAGCCGTGAAGAAGGATTGAAAAATGCTCCTTTATCCGATGGAGTTTTTTTTAAGGTGCCTAAAGTGATTAAAAAATGAGGAGAATCCAGGAGTCAGAATTCAGAAGACAAATACAGCCAATAAAGGAACGTGTTGGTCTTCCCAAGTATTATATTCTGAATTCTGAATTCTGGATTCTGACTCCTGAATTCCTTTCTCACCCCAACAAAATTTAAACCATGACGCCCATCATACATCTTGAGGACATTCGTAAAAGCTACTTTATGGGCAAGCAGGCCATCTCGGTATTAAAAGGGATCACGCTTGATATTCAAAAAAACGAATACGTAGCATTGATGGGACCTTCGGGTTCGGGCAAAAGTACTTTGATGAATATATTAGGCTGCCTCGATTCTCCCACTGCAGGAAGATATATATTGAATGGTCATGACGTAAGTACAATGGTCGACGATTCACTGGCTGATATTAGGAATAAAGAAATCGGTTTTGTGTTTCAACAATTCAACCTGTTGCCCAGGTTGACGGCTTTAGAAAATGTGGCACTTCCGCTGGTGTATGCAGGTATGTCGAAAAAGAACCGTACAGAAGTGGCCATGGACGTAGTAAAAAAAGTTGGATTGGAAGACAGAAGTCATCATAAGCCCAATGAATTATCGGGTGGTCAATGCCAGCGGGTAGCTATCGCACGGGCACTTGTCAATAATCCCTCGCTGATCCTGGCAGATGAACCTACCGGAAATCTTGATTCAAAAACATCTGTGGAGATCATGGAAATTTTCAATAAAATACACGAGGGTGGTAATACAGTAGTATTGGTAACACATGAAGAGGATATAGCTAATTATGCCAGACGGGTGGTAAGATTACGGGATGGAGTCATTGAGACTGATAAACGGAGATCGCCCGTTACTCTGCAGACGTAAGCTGGATGCTGCATATTGGATAATAGTATCCAGAATCCTGTCTCTCTATCCACCAAACCCAAAAAACATGTCCATAAAAATATATACAAAAACCGGGGACAACGGGAAGACCTCACTGATAGGCGGAACAAAAGTTGCAAAAAGTCATATCAGAATTGAAGCCTATGGAACGGTGGACGAACTTAATTCTTATGTGGGTTTACTGAACGATCATTTTGAACACGATCATACAAAAAATGCCTTAAGGGAAGTACAAGACCGTTTGTTTACGATCGGTTCTTCTCTTGCCTGCGATCCCGACAAAGAACCGCTTTTAAAAATTCCGGACCTGAAAGAAGAGGATGTTCAATGGCTGGAGCAGGAAATAGACGCAATGAATACGGTATTGCCACCCATGAAATCTTTTATTCTGCCTGGAGGCCACATTGTTATTTCTACAGCTCATGTGGCACGATGTATTTGCAGAAGAGCTGAAAGGAAATGTGTAAGTATATCGGAAAATGAGATGTTCGTAGATCCCCTCGTTATTAAATACCTGAACCGGTTAGGTGATTATCTCTTTATCCTGGCTAGATTTATCGCCCACGAATTGAGGATTGAGGAAGTTGCATGGAAACCCAGAATTTAATTAGCTAATTTGCTGATAAATATTTACTCGTTCCGATTCACTCACTATCAAATTAGCACATTAAATTATCTTCCCATCCTTCATATGCAAGATCCTGTCGCTCATTTGTGCCAGTTCCTCATTATGGGTTACAATGAGGAATGTCTGATTCAATTGTTTACGCAAGTCAAAGAATAACTGGTGCAATTCTTTCGCATTGGCCGAGTCGAGGTTGCCTGTTGGTTCATCGGCAAAAATAATTTTTGGATGGTTGATTAATGCCCTTGCAACGGCTACCCGTTGTTGTTCTCCGCCAGACAAGGCGCCCGGCTTATTATCCAAACGTTCACCCAGACCCAGGATTTTTAAGATTTCTATCGCTCGCTCACTTACCTCTTTATTCTTCCGCCCGGCCATCCATGCCGGAATGCTCACGTTTTCAATGGCAGTAAATTCAGGCAACAAATGATGGAACTGGAAAACAAAACCAATATGCTGGTTACGAAAAGCAGCTACCTGCTTATCATTTAAAAAATTGATCTTTTGTTGGTTGATAAATACTTCGCCCTGGTTTGGATGGTCGAGCGTACCCAATATATGGAGTAAAGTACTTTTGCCAGAGCCTGACGGGCCAACAATGCTGACGATTTCGCCCTGCTTAATATTCAGATCCACTCCCTTCAATACCCACAATTTATCGTAATACTTATGAATGTTCCTTGCTTCCAACATAACGTTCTGGTATTCAAAAAATGGTTCAAGATACTACAAACCAATGGCTTCTACGCAAGGCAACGACTTCAATCTCAATAATTAAGAAAAACTTGTTGCCTTCCTTAAAAGATAGATTTGGTTTTTTCGCGAAGAAAGTTACTTTTGCGAAAATTAAACGGGTTTCACATGTTCTGGACATTAGAGTTAGCATCATACCTCGAAGACGCTCCCTGGCCTGCCACGAAAGATGAGCTAATCGATTATTCCATCAGAAGCGGCGCACCGATCGAGGTAGTGGAAAATTTACAGGAACTTGAAGATGAAGGTGAAATTTATGAAGGTATTGATGATATCTGGCCCGATTACCCTAGCCAGGAGGATTTCTTTTTTAATGAAGATGAATATTGACGCCATTCGGTAACCGATAATTGAGCCGCCTTTACAGGCGGTTTTTCTTTGTCTGATCCTCATGGCATTCCTAACTATGATCTTGGTACTCTGCGAGGTTGAAGAAGATATCCGGCAGCAATCGCTGGCCCATATTCATCATGTGCAGACTCAGGGACATCAGGCATGCTCATTAGCTCCAGTCAGCATTCATCGTAATACTCAAGAAATAGGATTCAAAATTTTTTTTAGGAATATATTTCTTTCCGGCAAAGGCATTGAAGTAGCAAGAATAAAAATCTTTCATTTTTTCAAGATCTTTTGCCTACAATACAATGTGTTCGATTTTCATAAATATGAGTTTTGCCTTTAGCATCCTGTCGTAACAATTGCGGATGAAAACGTGCCACGACTATAAGAATTTGCTTCATGAGTAACGCGCAGCCATGGTACGCCTCACGCAGTCTTTATTCTAAAGCTCCTTCTTGAAAATAAATTTGAAATAAAGCAGCAGGAGCGATAACGAAAGAATTATGGAATTGGCTAATATAATGGCGAAATCTTCCTTAACAATGCCGTACACCAGCCAGGTAGTTACGTTAGCCAGCAAGATGAAAATCATCCATACAGACAAATCACCGGTGGATTTTGTTTGCCAGGCTTTATAAACCTGTGGAATAAACGTGATTGCCGATAAAAATGCACCGAATAAACCGAGTGCGTCAATCCATGTCATAGGTTCATTTCTCCATTTGATTGATGACGGCCTCTGTAACCCCAGTAAATGAAAAACCGCCATCGTGAAATAGATTTTGCATGGTAACCATACGCGTTAGATCACTAAACAAGGTTACACAGTAATCAGCGCATTGATCGCCGGTAGCATTTCCTAAAGGGCTCATTTTTTCTGCGTATGAAATAAAACCATCAAAGCCTTTTACACCGCTTCCAGCCGTGGTCTTAGTAGGTGATTGGGAAATGGTGTTCACCCGAACCTTTTTATGAACGCCATAATGATAACCAAAACTCCGGGTAACGCTCTCCAGCAATGCCTTTGCATCAGCCATCTCATTATAATCCGGGAAAACACGTTGCGCCGCGATATATGTAAGCGCTACAACACTACCCCATTCATTTAAAGCATCCATCTCCCACGCGGTTCGTAAAACACGATGCAAAGACATGGCTGATATATCGAGGCTTTTTTGGTTGAAGCCATAATCAATTTCCGTATAATGTTTTCCTTTCCGCACATTTATGCTCATCCCAATGGAATGGAGAATAAAATCAATTTTACCTCCAAAATGTTTTATGGATTCTTCAAATAACTTTTTTAGATCATCCATATTGACTACATCAGCGCCGATAACTGGTGCATTAACAGCTTCAGACAACTTTTTAATCTCGCCCATTCGCAAGGCCACAGGGGCATTTGATAATACCAGTTGCGCGCCTTCCTCATGACATCGCAAAGCAGTACGCCAAGCAATTGATTTTTCATCCAACGCTCCAAATATGATTCCTTTCTTTCCTTGTAACAAGTTATAAGCCATAGCATTTATTTTGAGGGCATAAAAATAAGGAGTTATTGTTTGAGCGGCCAAACAAACCTAAAAAGAATCCAGCTCACCAACAGGGTGTAGGCAAAAGCTATAGTCAGCAAAACAATGGGGTATAAGATCAATTGCCTGAAAGATCTTTTGGGCTTTAATTTTTAAAAAAGGAATTGTTTGATAAAAAATGCGGATATAATTGCCAGTAATAAATATAAAATCAAATCTTTGCATGCAATCGTTTCACTTAATTCATTATCATCTCACGCGCATTCTCCAATGCAGCGGCAGTGGGCTTTTCGCCGCTTAGCATTTTAGCAATGGCAGTGATCCGTTCATCCTGTGTAAGCAAACGTATATTTGTTTTGATCGACTCCCCAATGATTTCTTTGTACACGAAGAAATGCGCATCCGCCTTTCCTGCGATCTGCGGCTGGTGAGTAATGGAAATAACCTGGCGTTCTAACGCGAGTTCCTTCATAATAAATCCTACCTGCCTGGCCGCCTCACCCGATATGCCCGTATCGATTTCATCAAAAATCATAATGGGAAGATCAATGGATTGTGCCACCAGCGATTTTATCGAAAGCATCAACCTGCTCAATTCACCACCTGAAGCCACTTTGCGTATCGGCTCAAACCGGTTGCTTTTGTTGGCATCAAATAGAAAATCAATAATGTCCTTACCGTTTTCGTATAGCGATAAATGGTCGTGTATATCAACCTGTAACCTGGCATTGGGCATGCCCACCTGAATCAACAACTGATTTACCCTTTGCTGTAATGGCGAAATCTGTGCTTTTCGATTGTCTGACAAACGTGCGGCCAACTGCTCCGATTTTTTTAAAAACACGTCTACACTCTTTTGCTTATCAGCAATGATATCATCCATATTCAGCATGGCCTCTAATTTTTCTTCCAGGTTCTTTTGGATGAACAACAATTCTTCGGTTGTTTGTACGCCATGCTTTTTCAGCAATTTGTATCCTGTAGAAATTCTTTCATTTAACTGTTCAATTTTTTTAGGATCATAGCTTACCTGGTGATTTATCTGCTCCACTTCATCTGCAATATCCTGTAATTCAATTTGAGCGGATTGCAACCTCTTTAGAATTTCCACCAATTCGGGATGAAAAGAAGAAACCGGGGACAATTGATTTTGCAATGATTTTAATTGTTGTACAATGGGTTGATCGCTGTCATTTAATTCAAATGATATTTTTGACAAAGTCGTTTTGATACCTTCCGCATTACTTAGCAATTTTAATTCTGCATCTGTTTGCTCCAGTTCATTTTCCTTCAATGCAGCTTCTTCCAATTCATCAAACAAAAATTTGTTGTAGTCGTATTCCCTGGTAAACACATTTTTTTGCTGCTGCAGTTCATCCAAAACTCTGCGAGCCTCTTGCCATTGGTAATAAACTGACTGATACTGTTGCAGCAGCGCAGTATTGCCGGCAAGTGCATCCAGTACTTTCCGCTGAAAATCGGATTCGCCCAGTGCAAGTGTATCAAACTGGCGGTGGAGATCAACCAGCATAAAAGTCAACGACCGGAGCTGATCGAGATTAACCGGTGTGTCGTTTACAAAAGCCCGCGATTTACCATTTGTGCTGATCTCTCTCCGTATGACCACCTCTTCATCTGCATCCAGATCATTTTTTTTTAAAAATGTTTTTACATCTTCTTTTTGGTCAATAAAAAATATCCCTTCCACAAAACATTTTTTACTTCGATTCATTAATACGGATGTATCTGACCTGTCGCCAAGAATAAGCGACAATGCTCCCATGAGTATAGATTTACCCGCACCCGTTTCACCAGTAATAATATTCAGCTTCGATGAAAAATCAATTTCAATCTCATCAATAATCGCATAATTCTGTATGTGCAATCGTTTCAGCATATTGATAAAAATTATAAAATGTGAAAATTAATTAAGTGGGAAATGCTAGTTTATAGATTTTGATAATTGTAGAAGTTTAAACTTTTTCTGACTTCCTTGTCTTTACGTCTGTATCCTGTATTCTGTATTCTGTATCCTGTATCCTGTATCCTGTATCCCCTATTCCATTTTCACATTGCGCACAAAATCATTCTCTACATCGCGCCAATCCCGCTTTCGCTCTTTGATCAAGAGAATTTTTAAAATCATGATCTTTCATTTTTATACAGCGCTCAAACCAACCAATAGCAGTTGTCTTGTCTTTTTTTTCTTCATAAATATATCCGATCTGAAGTGCTGCCCTGGCCGCATAATATTCACTACGTTTTTCGCCCAGTCCTATCGATTGTTTATAAAAAGCAATGGCTTCTTCATCCCTACCCGTATCATCGTAGATTCTTCCCACGCGGTAGGCAAATTCAAGTTTATTTTCAGTCGTATTAAAATCCGCAGCCGTTTTCCCCTGTAATAAGCGTAAGGCTTCAACATGGTATCCTCCATCACTTAACAACCTGGCCTGTAATAATAATTTATCAGGCCATTTATCGGTTCGCGCTTCCTTTAGGGCTTGCTGATCCGCATCTGTATCTGTGCTCCCTTTGTTAAGCACGAGACTTCTGTAGTAATTCGCCTGATCCTGGTTGCCTTGCAGGTAATAGTGCCAGCTTAACTTTTGCAGGGCATCCTTCAAATAAAACCTTCCTTTAAAATCCTGAATAAATTTTCGCAAATGTTTCCCTGCGTCTGTCTCCAAATGATAGATGGTTATATACCCCATTTCTAAATCCCATGCTGATGTCGATAAATAATCTTTGCCTGTATTTCGTTCCACCAGGATACGCCTGGCATTTTCAGACTGCTGATTATTGATGCTCAGGTTCACTGCGAGATAGGTAAGCAAATGATTGTTTTTAACATCCAGATTTCCGCTTTTAATATATTCGAATACCCCATGCCGGTCGTTTTCCATATAAAACTTCAGGTACAGATAATAAAAAGCAGCTTCATCATGAAATAGCAAGGACAAATGACCTTCATCATTTAAAAAATATTGCAACCGCTTCATCCCTGCTTTTATATTGCCTTTCATGCCGAAAAGATTGCTCAGCCATTTGTACCCTTCGGGAATCGTGCCCACGGCAACTTCCATGGCGCCATTGAACACGAGATTTGGAGTAAAAGAGGGAAATAATTTCATGTTCTCTTTTATTTGCAGATAGGCTCTCCGAAGTTCCCAGCCTGCATCCCAATTGTATCCAAACTTAATACGGACTGCTGCCCACTGAAAATGTATCACCGATTTGGTGAAGAGAAAATAGGGGGATGTTTCAGAACCTTTGCCCATCCATTGAAGACGTTTATCAAGATTTCCGATTCGCTTTTTGTAGTCAACAGGATCCTCATTAAAAAACAGTACGAAAAAATCAATATAATTTTCCAGGAAATATGGAATAAGATTATTGGGATGAGCTTTTTTTTCCTCATCAAGCAACAACTGCCCGTTATCTAATTTCAATTGAATAATCTCTTTATAAGCCTGCTGGCATTTTGCATTAAAATCAAATACCTGCGCTGATGCCTGATAGGGAGTTACAAAAATTAAAACACATGTAAAGCACGAGAACAACAACTGGTTCATCAATAAATGGCCCCACCTGCTACATCTGGCAGGAAATAAAACGAACTTCATGGATGCAAGATAGCGCAGCCGCATAAAAAAAGGCGTTCCGAAGAACACCCTTATTAATATCTGTTATGATGGTTTCCAAATGTGCTAGCCTAATCCATCAAAATTCATCTTTCGCACCTTTTGTTGAAAATTACTCATTTTACATCTACGGCATCAAATAAATCCCTGTCTACCAGTATGCGGCCACAGTTTTCGCAAACAATGATCTTTTTCCGTTGCTTTATTTCGCTTTGACGTTGCGGTGGAATGGCGTTAAAGCAACCGCCACATGCATCGCGTTCGACGGGAACCACAGACAGTCCGTTGCGATAGTTGGTGCGGATACGATCGTAAGAATGAAGCAGACGGGATTCTACTTTTTCCCGGGAGCCAGCTGAAAGTGAATGAAAATTTTTCTCTTCTTTTTCTGTTGAAGCAATGATCTTCTCCAATTCGCCTTTCTTGGTATTTAAAACAGACTCCTTAGCAGTCAGGTTCTTCTTGGCTTTTTCCAGGATCTGAACTTTTTCGGAAATTTCCTCATTGGCATCCTTTATATGTTTTTCGGCGAGCTTCATCTCAAGCTGCTGCATTTCCATTTCTTTATTAATCGCCTCAAACTCACGGCTGTTCTTTACATTTTCGCTTTGCTTTTCATATTTTTTCGCCAACCCTTCAGCTTCCTTTATGGCTTCCTTTTTCTGATTAATAAATTCCTGGATACCATTGATCTCTTCTTCAATACGGGTGTGGCGCGCATGCAGTCCGGTGATCTCATCTTCAAGATCACTTACCTCCATAGGCAACTCGCCTTTCAATATCTGGATCTCGTCAATTTTAGATTCTATTTTCTGAAGAGAAACAAGAGAGGAGAGTTTTTCCTCTACTGAATATTCTTTTATGTTCGCCATAATTTAGAAATAATAATGAACCGGATTGGTTTGTATGCCCGATTTAAGGACGGCAAAGGTAGGGAATTTTTTGTGCAAAATTGCAGCCAAAAGATCAATGGTGAACTGCTCGCTCTCATAATGTCCGATATCGCAAATAACCATTTTGTCCTCCCCATCGAAGAATTCATGATATTTCATATCCGCGGTGACAAATACATCCACTTTGCCTGATAAGGCTTTGGAGATCAAAAAACTTCCGGCACCACCACAAACTGCTATCCTTTGAACCGGCTTACCCATCAAAGAGGTATGCCGTATCACAGGAAGCTTAAACTGGTGTTTTAAAAGGTTTAAAAAAGCCTTTACATCCATCGGTTGGGGTAGCTCGCCGATCAAACCGGCACCAATTTCCGGGTGATCATTTGATAATCCGACCACATCGTAGGCCACTTCTTCATAGGGATGGGCCGACTTCAATGCCGTAACCACTGCGTGCTGTAAATAGGACGGAAAGACTACTTCTACTTTCAGCTCCATTTCAGAATGTCTTTTTCCTGGCTGCCCCACGAATGGATTCGACGTTTCATTGCCTGTAAAAGTGCCGGTGCCTTCGACATTGAAACTGCATTCACTATACTTGCCGATCGTGCCGGCACCAGCTCCAAAAAGCGCCTCCCGGACTTCCTCTACATGATTGACCGGAACAAAGGTGAAAAGCTTTTTAAGTGTGTTCCCCTTCGGGGCCAGAATTTTTCTATTGATCAATCCCAACTCATCGGCCATCCTGCCATTGACCCCATGTATAACATTATCCAGATTGGTATGTATGGCATACACGGCAACATCATTTTTGATGGCTTTAATAACAGCCCTTTCGACATAATTTTTTCCATTTATTTTTTTAAACCCATTAAAAATAATCGGATGATGAGCAATAATCATATTGCATTGTTTGGAAATGGCTTCCTGAATCACTTCTTCAGTAGCATCCAAAGTACAAAGCATGCCGGAACAATGCCACTCGGGATTTCCTGTTAAAAGGCCCGCGTTGTCATAATGTTCCTGGTAAGTTGATGGAGCGATGGATTCCAAATGTGCGATAATCTCTGCAATGGTCATTTTATGTAATGATAATCTCAAAGATAGTTTTATCATTTTGTATGTGGGTTCCCAGAGGTCTTATTGATCATATGAATCCGGCATTCACCAATGTAATTGAATTCAGGCACATAAGATGGTGGCATAACCAGGTGTATAGCAAACTGGCGAAGCATGCCATTCATTTTTGCAGCATCAGTTACCCGGGCTTCCCCAATGATGTTATTTCCGGAAACCCTGCTAACTTATTACCGTCTTCATGGTATCCCCGTCTCTATAAATCATGTTATAAAAAAAGAGGTGATGATTATCTTGCCGACCAGGTTAAAAAAAGTAAAAAAAGCAAACAGGCCTTTATCTATTTTAATAACACCTGGGGAACAGGAGCGCTGCGGAATGCCCGGCAACTTTTGGGTTATTGCCATCAACCAGAAAACAAAAATTCATTTTCATTTCAAAAAAGCACGTAACTTTTGCCGGTTTTTCTACCATCTTACTCCTATTTCAATAACCTTTAATAAATTTTTTTATGAAAAAATTACTGCTTTTTTTACCGCTCGCTTTTTTGATGAGTTTTTCTGTTAATGATAGTGTACTCAGTAAGAAAGAAAGAAAATTTGCCAAGGAGCATTTAAAAGAAACTAAAAAAGATCTGTTGAAAACAGTCAGTGGTCTTAGTGCTGCACAATTATCATTCAAAGCAGATTCAGCAAAGTGGTCTGTGGAAGATTGTGTAAAACATATTGCTATGGCCGAGATGGGTATATGGAAAATGGTCCAGGACGGTTTATCTCAGCCGCCAAATCCTGAAAAACGCACAGAAATAAAAATGACTGATGAGCAACTGGTAAAAGCCATACAAGACCGCAGTGCTAAATTTCAGGCGCCAGAGCCTTTACAACCTAAAAATATTCCTTTCAAATCTACCGATGAAGCGCTGAATTCATTTAAAGAAAACCGTAGCAAGCTGATAAACTATATGGATGATACCCAGGAAGACATGCGTAACCGGGTGATCGCTTTTCCGGTTGGTGGATCGATGGATGCATATCAGGTAGTATTGTTGATATCTGCACACAGCAACCGGCATACCCAACAGATTAAAGAAGTAATGGCTGACCCAAATTTTCCGAAACAATAATATTCAGCTAAGCTAACAGCAAAAATCCCGGACAAGTGCCGGGATTTTTGCTGTTAGAAAAAGTTTCTGCAGTCAACTACACAGGTAACTTTATCACCATTGTTTCCCGGTCATATAAACCATTTTAAAACATAAAAATAATACCATGGGATTTGATCAATACCACGAACCACCTTCCGAGTTATCGCAGGAGACCAGAACTTTTGCCCGGATGATAAAATCTATGATAGAAGAAGCAGAGGCTATTGATTGGTACGAACAAAGAATATCTGTTGAAAAAGATAAAGAAGCAAAGGCCATTATGGAAAATACGCAAAAGGAAGAGTTTATTCACTTTGCGATGGATCTTGAATTTTTATTACGAAAAAAGAAGAAGTGGAATATCATTATGAAAAATGTTTTGTTTAAGCCCGGAGACATTATTGAAAACGGTGAGAAAGCAGAACATGAAGTGGAGGATTAATTGATAAGCGTTCATATCAGCAATCCCCTTAAATATTAACTATGATAAAGAACTCTTCAAAAAGCCTATATACGGAGTACAAACTCCAAATGAATAAAATTGCAGATATCCGTTATGCTTCGGCAGTGCTGCAATGGGATCAGGAAACATATCTCCCCCCGAAAGGCGCAAAAATCCGGGGTCAGCAGATCGCAACACTTTCTGAAACTGCTCACCATTTCTTTACCAATGAAAATCTGGGGAATCTTATACAGGCGATACTGAGCAAACCGGATCTTTCTTCTATAGAAAAAAAGAGTGTCGCATTGACGTGGGAGGATTATACCAAACAAAAAAAATACAGTGCCGCATTTGTCAGAGAATTATCTGAAACATCCAGTAAAAGTTTTCATTCCTGGCTGGAAGCAAAAAAGAAGAATAATTTTTCACTATTTGCCGGCGATCTTTCAAAACTGGTTGAATTAAAAAGAAAGGAGGCCGATCTGCTGGGTTATACAGATCATCCCTACAACGCTTTACTCAATGATCACGACAAAGGATCGACTGTACAACTACTGGATTCGGTTTTTGCCAACATGAGATCCTCTTTGAAAGGGATTGTGCAACAGATTGTCAATCAACCCCAGGTCAATGACTCTTTTTTATTTCAACACTACCCCAAGGATAAACAATGGGAATTCGGCTTATATCTTTTAAAGGATTTAGGTTATGATTTTGACGCGGGGCGCCAGGATATCTCGGAACATCCCTTTACCGTAAACTTTAATAGCCATGACGTTCGCATTACAACCAGGATCCACGAAAACGATCTTTCCAGTATGATCTGGAGTTGCATTCACGAACTGGGGCACGCATTATACGAACAGGGATTACCCGAACAGGAATATGGGTTACCTGGAGGTGAACCAGCATCTTACTCCATTCACGAATCACAATCCCGTTTATGGGAAAATCATCTCGGGCGGAGCAAAGCATTTTGTGAAAGATATTTGCCGGTATTACAGGAATATTTTCCGGATCAGCTGAAAAACATCAGCGTGGAAGACTTTTACAAAGGGATCAATAAGGTGCAACCATCCCCTATCCGTACTGAAGCCGATGAGGTAACCTATCATTTCCATATCATGATACGCTACGAACTGGAGAAAAAATTAATGGAAGGAAGTCTTCAAACAAAAGATATTCCGGCTTTCTGGAACGAACAGTATGGTCTTTACCTGGGAATAAACATTGAGGATGATAAAAATGGATGTCTTCAGGATGTGCATTGGAGCCACGGAAGCTTTGGATACTTCCCAACTTATAGTCTTGGCAGTTTTTATGCGGCACAGTTCTTTGCATTTGCCATCGAGACCATTCCATCGTTACCGGCAGACCTAATAAATGGAAATAGCAATCAACTTATGAATTGGTTGCAAACGAATATATATAAGCACGGGAGGATGCTTACCAGCGAGGAGTTGTGTGAATCCATTTGTGGTAAACCACTTCATATTCATTACTTTTTAGACTATATACTTGCTAAATACAAAAATATTTACAATTTTTAAGGTCGAATCCAACAACCAATTCATGAAAATCTTAATAAGGCTCCTGTTTCTGTTTGTATTCCTAAGCTTTGTTTCTTGCAAAAAGATAATAGAAACCAAGCAACGAGATCTTCTGATTGATGCCATGACCAACGGTCAATGGCTTGTACACCAATATATGGAGGTTACCCATGACATAACGGCTCAATTTGATGGGTATCATTTTCAATTCGAAGAAAATGGAGAGGTGCATGGAATAAAGGGAACCGCTTCAACCCATGGAACCTGGGAAGGTGATATCAACAATTATTCTATTACCTCACAATTTCCTGCAGCGACAGATCCCGTGAAGAAATTAAATGGAACCTGGAAATTAACCGACAGTGACTACGATTACGTAAAAGCTGAAATGATCACACCTGGTGGAAAAAACATTTTACACCTGCGTAAGAAACCATGAACTTCCTGCTAATCTCCAAATCTTTTGTAAGGCTACACATTTGCTTTGGTAAATTGTACATAAGCAGATTATTCCGGGTTATAATCCTGGCGGTAATTGGGAAATTTGTCATGATAATAGTAACTTGTTGCACCGCCTTCAGACCAACCAAAACCACCTGAATTACGTATCGGGTAGAACAAGGCTTATTTGAAAGAACTTTACGCATTTAACCAGGGAGTGAATTTAGATATGAAATCAGATGCAAATCAAATGAGGCATAAGTCCCGAAGTTTGTCAGGCCTGATATTTATATAGTGAGTCTCCAACCTTTGATCATATCAATCTGTAACCGTAAAAACAATTCTGTTGGCCATAAAGCTATTTTGGATTTTTTTATTTGTACTACTATCGCATTGGGCAAAAGCACAGGTACCTGTAGCAGATTTTACAGGCACACCTGTAACCGGATGCGCCCCTTTGGTGGTGACCTTTAAAGATCAGTCTTCTGGCAGTCCTAAATCCTGGAACTGGGACTTTGGCAATGGGCAACTATCCACGGTACAAAGCCCCGTGGTGGTCTTTTCTCAACCCGGTGTTTACAGTGTAACGCTCGTAGTAAAAAATGCAAGCGGAACCCATGGAATTACTAAAACTAATTATATAACCGTTAACCCGTCTCCTCAAGCTGACTTTACAGCCAATATTACAACGGGCTGTACGCCGGTCAACGTTCAGTTTACGGACGGATCTAGCGATCCTGCCGGTACAATCACAAACTATGACTGGGATTTTGGGGATGGGACCAAATCAACTGCAAAAAATCCCCTGAAAACATACTCTGTTAATGGATTTTATTCGATATCCTTAACCGTAACCAGCAGCACAGGATGTAAAAGTTCTATTGGCCGCTCAAGATATATTCGTATCGTGTCGGGAATAAAAGCAGATTTCAATAATACAGTGAATGGGAATTGCCAGCCTCCTTTTACAGCGAACTTTAGTAATCAATCAGCCGGGCCTGGTAGTCTTACTTATGCCTGGGATTTTGGAAATGGGCAGACATCAACCTTAAAAAATCCGAGTTCACCTTATAACACAGCAGGTGCCCACAAAGTAATTCTTACTACCACCAGTGACTTTGGCTGTAGTAACACTATTGAAAAAGATATCCAGATAAGAAGTTCAAGTACGGCCATTGGCGGACCCGATAGTATTTGTGTGAATAAGCCTTTGAACTTCATCAATGGCAGTAATCCGGGACCTGTTTCTTCCATCTGGTATTTTGACGATGGTACGCAGTCGACTTTTATTAATCCCTCAAAATCTTTTTCAGTGCCGGGCCCGCATGTTGTGAAACTGGTAAACACTTATGCCTATTGTAAGGATTCTATAACAAAAACAATCCACGTTATAACACCGCCACCGGTTGAATTTACATCGTCCACAGCCCTGGCTTGTAAACCTCCGCTTACGGTAAATTTTAGTGACATTTCTCCAAATGCAGTAAAATGGGCCTGGAATTTTGGGGATGGCGGAACTTCTACCTTGAAAGATCCTGTGCACATTTATAATAGCACTGGTCAGTTTGATGTTTCTCTAACGGTGACCAATAGTTTTGGCT
>Ga0136634_10000322_pt1 | contig 22584 bp, 17 predicted proteins | sample AntDrymUQ8332106_2_FD_104654 | JGI IMG/M metagenome (GOLD analysis project Ga0136634, IMG submission 104654) | Polar desert sand microbial communities from Dry Valleys, Antarctica - metaG UQ833 (21.06) | ecosystem: Environmental > Terrestrial > Soil > Desert | place: Antarctica: Dry Valley... | reverse complement strand
ATCACGATCCCGCAAAGCATGACCGGTGATTCCGTGACGCTCGCGGCCGACGTGCGGTGGCTGGTCTGCAAGGAAATCTGCGTATCCGAGGAAAGCGCAGTAACCTTGACGCTGCCCCTTATCGATGGTGCGCTCACGCCGCGCCGCTCGCCGGATGCTTCCGCCACCGCCGCCACGCGCGAAGCACTGCCGCGGGCCGCGCCCTGGCCCGCCCGCTATGAAAGTACCGGCAAGAGCCTGACCCTTCGGATCGACTCCCTCGGCGCCGAAGCTGCGGGCGTAACGAAAGCGCGCTTCTTTCCACTCAATTGGGGGCAAGTGGCCAATGCCGCGCCGCAACAAGCGCGTTTTGCAAATGACGGTCTGTCGCTTCGCCTAGAACGCGGCGATCTCGAAGCGCAGGGCGCGGCCAGCCTCGATGGGATTCTTGCGCTGGAGCGTCCCGGCCCGGACGGCAAGCCGCTCAGGCGCGGATATATCGTCAGCGCGGCCGCCGTTCCGCCTAGTCTCGATACTGCCGGCCCGGCGGAAGCTTCGGGCATCTCTTTCGCCACCGCGCTTGTGTTTGCCTTGCTGGGTGGCCTTATCCTTAATTTGATGCCTTGCGTGTTTCCCGTCCTCTCGCTGAAAGCCTATTCACTGGCGCAGGAAGCCACGTCGCCGCGCGCGCGGCGCACGGGTGGGCTGGCATATCTGTCAGGCGTGCTGGTGAGTTGCGCCGTCCTTGGCGCGATACTCGTGGCGCTGCGGGCCGGAGGCATAGCGATAGGCTGGGGAATGCAATTTCAGTCTCCCGCTTTCGTGCTGGCGATTGCGGCGCTGTTCCTCGCGCTTGGCCTCAACATGTCCGGCGTTTTCACCTTTGGCGGTGCCCTCGCCGGCGCAGGAGATGGTTTGACGCGAAAGCCTGGCCTTGCCGGTTATTTCTTCACCGGCGTCCTCGCAACGGTCGTCGCCACGCCGTGCACGGCGCCATTCATGGGCGCCGCGATCGGTTATGCCTTTACCCAGCCCGCCCTGCTTACCTTCGCCGTGCTCTTGGTGCTCGGCATCGGCTTCGCCGCGCCCATCGTGCTGCTGAGCCTGTCTCCCGCATTAGGCCGTCTGTTGCCCAAGCCTGGCGGCTGGATGAATGTCTTCAAGCAATTCATGGCCTTCCCGCTTTATGCGACCGCCGCTTGGCTGGTGTGGGTTCTGAGCGTGCAGCAAGGCAGCGAGGGCGTTCTCGCGGCGATGATCACGCTGCTGGGCGTAGCTTTTGCGGCGTGGCTTTTCGGCTTGCCGCGTGAGCCTGGGCCGTATCGCGCCACGGCCGCCGTGGCGGCCGGCGTGGCCGCGCTTGCGCTCGGCATAACCCTGCTCAGCGGGACCCCGCCCGCCACCGCCGTCTCGAACCGGACGGAGCTATCCGGACCGCCGGCGGAAGCTTTTACGCAGGCCCGGCTGGCGGCTTTGCGGGGGGAACGGAAGGCCGTTTTCGTCAACCTTACTGCCGCTTGGTGCATCACCTGCAAGGTCAATGAGCGCGTCGCGCTCAACTCCGAGCGGATCGCGCGCGCTTTCGCCGAACGCGGCGTGGTCTATCTCAAGGGCGACTGGACCAAGGGCGACCCGGAGATTACGGCGCTTTTGCAAAGCTTTGGCCGCATCGGCGTGCCGCTTTATCTGCTCTACCGGCCCGGCCCGCCCGAGACCGCACCGCAAATCCTTCCCCAGTTTCTGACCGAATCCATGGTGCTGGGCAGCCTTGCCGATCTGCCTTCTGCCTCCCCGAAACAAGCCAAAGGAGAATTTTGATGCTGCTATCTCGTAGAATTCTCGCCGTTAGTGCCGTTCTTGCTCTGGCATTTGCAGCCAATGCGCCCTCCGCCTACGCCAAGCCCGAGGTGGGCAAGCCCGCGCCCGCATTCTCCGGCGTGGATAGCAGCGGCAAGACGGTCAAGCTCGGCGATCTGCGCGGCAAGACCGTGGTGCTCGAATGGACCAATCACGACTGCCCCTATGTGGTGAAGCATTACGGCTCGGGAAACATGCAGGCGACGCAGCGCGACGCGGCCAAGGATGGCGTGGTGTGGCTGTCCATCATCTCGTCCGGCAAGGGCGAGGAAGGCAATGTCGGCCCGGCGGAAGCCGATCAGCTGACCAAGAGCCGGAACGCGGCGGTAACTGGCGTTATCCTCGATGAAAAGGGCGACATCGGCCGCCTGTACGAGGCGCGCACCACGCCGCATATGTTCGTTATCAACCCCGAGGGCCAGCTCGTCTTCATGGGCGGCATCGACAATAAGCCGACCACCCGTGTCGCCGACATCCAGGGCGCGACGAACTATGTGCGCGCCGCCCTAGACGCCGTGAAAGCCGGCCAGAGCGTCGCCGAGCCGGTCACGCGGCCTTATGGCTGCTCGGTCAAATATGGGCCGCAGGACAGCCGCTCCTGAGGCGGGTTCACGCGGGGAGGATGCGGCAACTTGCTCCGCCAAGGCTCGTTTCCAACCCCGCGCACTTGCGTCTATCGAGAAAGACACGACTATCTCAGATGTAGTTGTGTTCACATCCGCCTGGTTTAGCCGCGATCTGAGCTTCTCGATCCGGAACGGCAATGCACGCGGTGCGAGAGTATTTACGAGGTTCGATGCACTCCCGTCTTCTCCTTCGCAAGGCCGCCGCCCGCGCCGCGGCGCTGCTGCTTGCTGGCCTAGCCTTCGCCTGTGTGGAAACGCAAGCGCAACAGCCGCCGGCCGCGGCGCCGCCTCCGGTGACCACCGCGCAGCCGGTGGAACGCAACATCGCGGAATGGGATGAGTTCACCGGCCGGTTCGAAGCCTCGGACACGGTCGAGGTGCGGGCGCGCGTCAGCGGCTATCTCACGGAGATCTTGTTCACCGACGGCCAGGTCATTAAGAAAGGCGATCCGCTCTTCGTCATCGACCCTAGGCCATTTCAGCATACGGCGGACAGGTTGCGCGCCGAACTGGCGGCCGCCAAAGCCCGGTCCGATTTTGCGCTGAAGGACTTGGAGCGCGCCCGGCCCCTGGTGAAGAACGAAAACATCTCCGAGCAAGTGTTCCAGCAGCGGCAGAAGGAGGTGAGCGAAACCGAAGCCACCATGAAGGCCAATCAGGCGGGCCTTGCCGCGGCGGAACTCGATCTCGAATTCACCCGCATCATCGCCCCGATTTCCGGACGCATCAGCCGTAAGCTCGTCAGCGTCGGCAATTACGTGACGGGCGCCGCGGCCAACTCGACCTTGCTGACGACCATCGTCTCGCAAGACCCGATCCAGTTCTATTTCGACATCAGCGAAGCCGATTATCTTAAATATGCCCGGCTCGGCAAAGCCGGTGCTCGTCCCAATTATCGCGACAACCCCAGCCCGGTGTTCCTCGCTTTGCAGGACGAGAAAGACTTTCCGCATGGCGGCGCCATGGATTTCGTCGAGAACCGCATCGATGACGCGACCGGCGCGCTGCGGGCACGCGCGCAGTTTGCGAACACCAAGGGCCTTTTCACGCCCGGTCTGTTCGCGCGTATCCGGCTCGCCGGCTCTGCTGAATATCCCGCGCTGCTGCTGCCCGACGGGGCGATCGCGACCGACCAGACCAACCGTTTCGTGTATGTGGTCGCCGATGACGGCGCGGTGACCTACAAGCCGGTGGTGCTCGGCCCGGTGATCGACGGCTTGCGCGTCGTGCGCAGCGGCATCGCCGTGTCCGATTGGGTCATCGTTAACGGCATCCAGCGCGTCAGGCCGGGCGGGAAGGTCACGCCGCAGCGCTCCAAAATCGAAAGCCAACCGCAAGCGGCGGCGATGCGATGAGATTCAGCCAGACCTTCATCAGCCGGCCGATCTTTGCCACCGTGCTCGCGCTGGTCATCATGATCATCGGCGGGGTGTCGTATTTCGCTCTGCCTGTCTCGCAATATCCCGAGATCGCTCCGCCGACGGTCGTGGTCAGCGCCAACTTCCCCGGCGCGAACGCCGAGACGGTGGCCAACACGGTCGCCGCGGTGATCGAGCAGGAAGTGAACGGCGTCGAGAATATGCTCTACATGACCTCGCAAGCGACCGCCGATGGGTCGATGTCGCTGACGGTCACGTTTCAACTCGGCACCGATCTCGACAAGGCCCAGGTGCTGGTGCAGAACCGCGTCGGCCTGGCCGAACCGCGCTTGCCCGAGGAAGTGCGCCGCACGGGCGTGACGGTACGCAAGAACTCGCCCGATCTGCTCATGGTCATCCATATGATCTCCACGAGCGAGCGCTATGATCAGCTCTATCTGAGCAATTACGCGCTGCTGCAGGTGCAGGATACGCTGGCGCGGGTGAAGGGTGTCGGCGGCATCCGCATCTTCGGCGGACGCGATTACTCCATGCGCATCTGGCTCGACCCGAACCGGCTTTCAGCCGTGGGCATGACCTCACAAGAGGTCATCCGCGCGATCGGCGCGCAAAATGTGCAAGTCGCTGGCGGCACGCTGGCGGAGCCTCCGGTGCAGACCGAGGAAGCTTTTCAGATCAAGCTGCAGCTCCTCGGCCGCTTGACGAAGCCGGAAGAGTTTCGCGAGATCGTTGTTAAAACCGGAGCGGACGGCCGTGTCACGCGGCTCAAGGATGTCGCCCGCATCGAGCTTGGAGCGCTCACCTATCAGACCAACGGCTATCTTGATGGCCAGCGCGCCGTCGTCCTCGCCTTGACGCAGTTGCCGGGTTCGAACGCGCTGGAAACCGCCAACGGTGTGAAGGCGGGCATGGCGGAGCTGGCGAAAACATTTCCCGCCGGCATCGAGCATAAGATCATCTACAACCCAACGGACTTTATCTCCAAATCCATCGACGAGCTGCTCACGACGATTTTCGAAGCGGTGCTGCTGGTTGTGATCGTCGTGCTCGTCTTCCTGCAGAGCTGGCGCGCGACGATCATTCCGGTCCTGGCGATCCCTGTGTCGCTTATCGGCACCTTCGCCATCATGGCGGCGCTTGGCTACTCCATCAACAATTTGACGTTGTTCGGCCTGGTGCTGGCGGTCGGTATTGTGGTCGACGACGCCATCGTCGTGGTGGAGAACGTGGAGCGCAAGCTGCGCGAAGGATTGTCGGCGGTCGAAGCGGCGCGGGCGACGATGAACGAGGTGGGCGCGGCGCTCGTGTCCATCGCGCTGGTGCTGTGCGCGGTGTTCATCCCCACGGCCTTTATCGGCGGCATCTCCGGTCAGTTTTATCAGCAATTCGCGGTGACGATCGCGGTGGCGACCGTCATCTCGGCGTTCAATTCCCTCACCTTAAGCCCGGCGCTCTGCGCGATCCTGCTGAATCGTGAGGAGAAGCCGCGTGGCCGCTTGAGCCCCGCCCGCATCACGGACTGGCTTGCGAGAACCTTCAACAGAGCCTTCGACGCTCTCGCGCGGGGCTATGGCCATCTCGTGCGTTTTCTCAGCCGCATCGCCGTGCTCGTCCTGATGGTCTATGCGGGCCTGATTGGGCTTGCGGCTTACGCCTTCGTGCAAACGCCGCAAGGCTTTATTCCGCAGCAGGATCAGGGCTTCGTGATCGTGGCGTTTCAGTTGCCTTCCGGCGCGGCGCTCGCGCGGACCGATGAAGTGATCCACCGCGCCGAGAAGATCATCCTAGAGACGCCGGGCTTTGCTCACACGGCGAGCTTTGCGGGTTTTTCAGGCGCCACCTTCACCAATGCGTCGAATGCCGGCGCCATTTTCGCGATCCTGGACGATTATAAGGAGCGCGCGAAAAACGGGCAGACCCTGAATTCCTTGCTTGCCACCTTGCGCGGCAAGCTGAACCAGATTCAAGACGGGCTGATCTTCGTGATCCCGCCGCCTCCGGTCCGCGGCGTGGGTACGGCAGGCGGCTTTTCCCTCTATGTGCAGGATCGCGGCGGGCGCGGGCTGACGACTCTGGCGCAATCGACCTACGAGCTGATGGCGGCCGCGAACCAGACGCCGGGCCTCACCTCCGTTTTCACGTCCTTTTTCATCAACACGCCGCAGCTCTATGTCGATGTCGATCGCATGCGCGCGCAGATGCTCAACGTGCCGCTCGACAACATTTTCGAGACATTGCGCATCAATCTCGGCTCGGCCTATGTGAACGACTTCAACCTGTTCGGCCGTGCCTTCCGCGTGACCGCCCAGGCGGACGCGGAATACCGCCTTAACGAGAGCGACATCGCGCGCCTCAAGGTGCGCAGCGGCGATGGCGCGATGGTGCCGCTCGGCTCGTTGGTCACCTTTCGCACCACGGCCGGACCCGACCGGGTGCCGCGCTACAATCTGTATCCGGCGGTGGAGTTGAACGGCAATACCTTGCCCGGCGTGAGTTCGGGCGAGGCGATCCGCAAAATGGACGAGCTTGCCACACGGACGCTGCCGGAGGGGATCACCTACGCCTGGACCGGCCTGTCCTATCAGGAGCGCCTGGCCGGCAACACGGCGTTGTACATCTTCGCGCTCAGCGTCCTGTTCGTGTATCTGGCGCTCGCGGCGCAATATGAGAGCTGGACGCTGCCGCTCGCCATCATCCTCATCGTGCCGATGTGTCTTCTCTCCGCGATCGGCGGCGTGAGGCTGCACGGGCTGGATGTCAATATTCTCACCCAGATCGGGTTCGTGGTGCTCATCGGCCTCGCGGCCAAGAACGCCATCCTGATCGTCGAGTTCGCCAAACAGCTCGAGGAGCAGGGGCAAGACCGCGTCGAAGCGGCTGTCGAAGCATCCCGGCTGCGGCTGCGGCCTATTCTCATGACCTCCTTCGCGTTTACGCTCGGCGTGTTGCCGCTTTATCTGGCAACAGGCGCTGGCGCGGAAATGCGCCAGGCCCTGGGAACGGCGGTCTTTTACGGCATGCTCGGCGTGACTTTTTTCGGGCTGATCTTCACACCCGTTTTCTACATCGTGCTGCGGGATTGTTCCCGGGCAAAGCGGCAGCGGTCGCGGCGCCGATGCCCGCGGCGGCTGAATGAAATCCAACGGGTTTGGATGAACGATCGACCGCTCCAGCATTGCCACACTGAGAAAACGTTCGCTCTTGCGTCACGGAGGTTTTAATGACGCGCATCATCGTCAACGGTTTAGAACATCAGATCGCATCCGATCCGGACACGCCGCTGCTCTGGGTCTTACGCGATGAGCTGGGCATGACGGGCACGAAATATGGCTGCGGCGTCGCCCAATGCGGCGCCTGCCGTGTCCATATTGACGGGCAGGTTACGCCCTCTTGCATCACCCCGGTCGGCGAAGCGGACGGCAAGCGGATCACCACCATCGAGGGGGTGGGCGGCAAGGTCGCCGACGCCGTCTTCGCGGCCTGGGAGAAGAACCAGGTGATCCAATGCGGCTACTGCCAGCCCGGGCAGATCATGGCAGCCATCGGCCTGCTCACCGGCAATGCCAAGCCGACCGATAACGACATCAATCAGGAAGAGGCCATGGCGCGCAATGTCTGCCGCTGCGCCACCTACAGCCGCATCCGCGCCGCGATCCACGACGCCGCCAAGACCTTGGAGGGTTGACCATGATTCCCGGATTTCGCAGCGAAGCAAAACCCAACCGGCGCTCGGTCCTCCTGGGAACCGGCGCGGTGGGCGCCGGTCTCGTCATTGGCTTCCATTGGCCGGCGGGACGGCGCGCGGCCATGGCGGCGACGGGCGAGTTCGCCCCCAACGCGTTCGTCCGCATCGCGCCCGACAGCACGGTCACGGTGGTGGCGAAGCACTTCGAAATGGGCCAGGGCACGACGACCGGTCTGCCGACCATCCTCGCCGAGGAGTTGGACGCCGACTGGGCGCAGGTAAAGGTGGAATTCGCCCCCGCCGATTCCAGCCGGTACAACAATCTGCTGTTTGGTACGGCGCAAGGGACGGGCGGCTCCACCGCGATCGCCAATTCCTACAAGCAGCTTCGCGAGGCGGGGGCGGCCGCGCGGGCGCTCCTCGTCCAGGCCGCCGCCGAGACCTGGAATGTGCCGGCCGGCGAAATCACCGTGGACAGCGGCAAGGTGATGCATTCCGCGTCGGGCAAATCCACCTCCTTCGGCGACCTTGCGCCCAAAGCCGCCACCTTGCCCATGCCGGCCGAGGTCAAGCTGAAGGACCCGAAGGATTTCAAGCTGATCGGCAAGCTGCTGCCGCGTAAGGATAGCGACGCCAAGGCGCGCGGCCGGGCGCAGTTTACCATCGACGTGAAAATGCCGGGCATGCTCACCGCGGTCATTGCGCGCCCGCCGCGTTTTGGAGGCAAGGTGAAGACGTTCGATGCCGCCGCGGCCAAGCAGATCAAGGGCGTCGCCGATGTCGTGCAGGTTCCGGCCGGCATTGCCGTCCTTGCGGACGGTTTCTGGGCGGCGAAGAAAGGCCGCGACGCGCTCAGCATCGCATGGGACGACGGCGGCGCCGAAATGCGCGGCACGGCCCAAATTACCGCCGAATATAAGGGACTGCTCGGCAAGCCCGGCGCCATGGCGAAAAAGCAAGGCGACGCGGAAAAGGCGCTAAGCGACTCGCCGAAGGTCATCGAGGCGGTTTACGATTTCCCTTACCTCGCCCATGCGCCGATGGAGCCGCTGGACTGCGTCGTTCAGCTCAGCCCGGATAAATGCGAAATATGGTCGGGCTGTCAGTTTCCCTCCATCGACCAAGCGGTCGCGGCCGCGGTGAGCGGCTTGAAACCAGAGCAGATCGTCATCAACACACTCTATGCGGGCGGCAGCTTTGGCCGGCGGGCGACCACCGAGGGCGACTTCACCGCCGAAGCGGTGTCCATCGCCAAAGCCATCGGCGGACGCGCTCCGGTCAAGCTGATCTGGACCCGCGAGGACGATATTCAGGGCGGCAAATACCGCCCGCTTTACGTTCACAAAATCCGCGCCGCGCTCGACAAGGACGGCAGGATCGGCGGTTGGCAGCACCGCATCGTCGGGCAGTCGATCATTGCCGGTTCTCCATTCGAGGCCGTGATGGTCAAGGACGGTGTCGATATGACCTCGGTGGAGGGCGCGGTCGTGCTGCCCTACGAGATCGCCAACTTCCATGTCGATCTGCACACCACCAAGACGGGCGTGCCGGTGCTGTGGTGGCGCTCGGTGGGCTCCTCGCATACCGCCTTTGCGGTCGAGACGATGATCGACGAACTCGCGGTGGCGGCGGGCAAGGACCCGGTGGAATTCCGCCGCGCGCTGATGGCCAAGCATCCCCGCCATCTCGGCGTCTTGAACCTTGCCGCCGAAAAAGCCGGCTGGGGCTCGCCTGTGCCGGACGGCGCGGCGCGGGGCATTGCGGTGGCCGAGTCCTTCAACAGCTATGTCGCGCAGGTCGCCGAGGTTCGGCTCGTCGATGGCGCGGTGAAGGTCGAGCGCGTGGTTTGCGCGGTCGATTGCGGCGTGCCCATCAATCCCGATGTGATCAAGGCGCAGATGGAGGGCGGCATCGGCTACGGCCTCGGCGCCATCCTGCATGGGGCTATCACGCTGAAGGACGGCCTGGTGGAGCAGACCAACTTCCACGACTATATGCCGCTGCGCATCAATGAAATGCCCAAGGTGGAAGTGTACATCGTGCCCTCCAGCGCCGATCCGACGGGGGTTGGCGAGCCGGGCGTGCCGCCGATCGGCCCGGCCGTGGCGAACGCGGTCTACCGGCTCACCCGCCAGCGCGTGCGCTCGCTGCCGATGCGCCAGCAGGATTATCAGCGCGCCTGACGCGGGCTCGACCTATAATGCGAGCGCGGCGATAATGCCGCGCTCGCATCGATGCGCCCATGGCCCTGTTCACGAACCTCGCCGCCATTGTCCTCGCCGCCGGCTTCTCGCGGCGCATGGGCGGGGAAAACAAATTGCTGAAGCCGCTGTACGGCAAGCCGCTTGTCGCTCACGCCCTGGCCGGCCTGGCCGAGCTCGGGCTGGCGCGCCTCGTCGTCGTGCTGGGGCAATCCGCCGATGACATCACGCCGCTTCTCCCGCCTTCCGCGACAGTCGCGCGCAACCCTCGCGCCAGCGAGGGGATGGGGGCTTCGCTGGCCGCTGGAGCCGCCCAGCTCATGCCGCCGCTCGCGGGAGTCTTCGTGGTGCTCGGCGACATGCCGTTCGTGACGCGCGCGGATTACGAGAAGCTGGCAACCGCCTTTCGCCAAGCCGGCGACGATGCCATCTGCGTTCCGCTGCACCAAGGGCAGCGCGGCCATCCCGTGCTTTTTGCCGCGCGCTATTTTCCCGCTCTCGCGGCGCTGCATGGCGACAGCGGCGCGCGCGGCCTGCTCGCCTCTTCACAAGCGCGGCTGCGCGAAGTCGAAGGCTGCTCGGCCGGCATTCTCACTGATTTCGATGATCCTACAAGCTTTGCCGCCTATGCAGCATCAGGCCCTTAAGGGACGATGCGTTGTTCAAAGCGGAACGTATTCTGAATGCCGCGACGGCCGCCGGTGGCTCTGTTATCCAAGCAGCACCGTCGATGGATGTGGGGGATGCCGGCCCACGGGAAGACCGTGCCACAAGGGGCCGGCCCCGCTGATTGCGTGCGTCCAGTTCGCCAGCAGGTCAGGCGTTATGGAGGGGCCTTGGCCAGCGTTCTTCTCGAACCAATTTGGGATTGGTGATCGCGAGCTTGGCCGCGATGAGGGTCTGGAGGCAGCGGAAAGCGGCCTCGCGATTGGGGCTGGGCGCATCGAAGGCGCCTGCCTCGATATCGGCGGCGAAGCGGGATTCGAGCTGCTCCGCCGCGACATCCGTGCTGTCGCCATAAAGCGCTGCCATGGCAGCCTGAAAGGCCCGAGCGCCGCTGGCCGCCGCATCCAAGTCGCGCTGCGTCATGGCGAGCGCGTTGGCGATCATCAGCGCGGTGTAGCGTTGCTCCGGCGCGATGTGCGGCAGCATTTGCGCACGGAATTCATCCAGCGCCGTTGCCAGCAGATTATGCGTATCCGGGTTTAATCGCACGGGCGTGCTCCCTGCTCCAGCGTGGCGAGATGGATGAGCATGTCGTTGAGGATTTCCGGGACCATGCGGCCGGTCAGCGCCAGCTCCAGCGATGGCTCGACGCCGGAGCTATGCCGCTGGCCCTGCATATGCGCGATCGTCGCCCAGCGCAGATAGGCTGAAGTTTCCCAGAAGGCGATGCGCGCCGGATCGACCCGGCGCCCCGAGGTCTCTTCATAGGCGGCGTAGAAGTCGGCGCGGTCCGCTAAGCCGCCCGCCTCGCGGTCCATGCGCGCGAACCGCCAGGAGCGCGAACAGAACCAGGCGACATCCTCCATCGGGTCGGACCAGCCAGCAAATTCCCAGTCGAGAATTGCGGTGAGGCGGCCATCCTCCACCAAGTAATTGCCGGTGCGGTAATCGCGGTGGCACAGCACCAGTTCGCCCGCGGGCGGCGCGTTGCGCTCCAGCCAGCGCAGCCCCCAGGCGAGCACGGGATCGCGGCTTGCCTCGCCGCCCAGCCAAGCGCGATAGAGCCGGGCGGCGGCAAGGCCGGGGGACAACTCCGGCATGGTCAGCAGCGCCAGTCCCGGGTTGCCCGGCGCGATCCGGTGCAAGAGGCCGAGCTGCCGGCCGAGTTCCCGCGCGAGTTCGGGTTGCGCTGCCTCGCTTTTGGTGACCAGCCGCCCCGCGCCAATGCCATGTGCCCGGCGCATGATGTAAAACGGCCGCTCGAGCACGCCCGCGTCGTCGCAAGCGAACAGCGGCTCCGGCGCGGCGACCCCTGCCGTGAACGCCGCCTTCAGCACGGCGAATTCCTGGGTCTTGCTCAGGCTCGCCGACAGCGAGGCGGGCGAGGCCGCGCGCAGCACGCAAGGATGCCGCCCGGCAAGCGCGCCGCCATCCACGATCAAATCGACCGCCAGATTGAGCGAAATCGCACCGCCGCTTAGCCGCTGCACATCCTCCAGCCGCACGCATGCCGCCCCCGCTTGCCCCGCGAGCCAAATCTCTAGCCGCGCGAGGGCGTCCGGCCCGATCATCCCCAGCTCCAGAAGGCATCGCCTTTGTCCAGATAGGCGCGGGAGAGAACCATCTTGTGCACCTCCGAAGCGCCATCGACGAGCCGCGCCTGCCGGGCATAGCGGTAAATCCATTCGAGCACGGTGTCCTTGGAATAGCCGCGCGCGCCGCAAAGCTGGATGGCGGTGTCGGCGGCCTTGTGCAGCGTCTCGGAGACCTGCACCTTGGCCATCGACACCTCTTGCCGCGCGTGGCTGCCGCCATCGAGCGCGAGCGCGGCCTTCATGGTCAGCAACCGCCCGATCTCGATCTGCATGGCGGCATCGCCCAAGAGCCATTGCACGCCCTCATGCTCGGCCAGCGTCGTGCCAAAGCTTTTCCGCTCGCGCACATAGGCGCCGGCGATTTCCAGGCAGCGCTTGGAAAGCCCTAGCCAGCGCATGCAATGGGTGAGGCGCGCGGTGCCGAGGCGTATTTGCGTGACCTTCAGCCCCTCGCCGACGCCCATCAGCACATTCTCATCCGGGATTTCGAGGGCCTCGAAGCGCAGCTCGCAATGCCCGCCATGCTCCTCCGGGCCCATGATCGGGATGCGCCGGACGATCTCCCAGCCCGGCTGATCGCGGTCGAACAGGAAGGCGGTGAGGCCGTAACGCGGGTCGTCGGAGGTGCGCGCGATCAGGATGAAATGCTGGGCGACACCGGCTCCGGTGATGAACCATTTCTGGCCGCTCACCACCCAGCCGCCGCCGCGCTTCTCCGCCCTCGTGCGGATCATCGCCGGGTCGGAGCCGCCGCCGGGGGCCGGCTCGGTCATGGCGAAAGCGGAGCGCACGCTGCCATCGATGATCGGCTGCAGCCAGCGCGCCTTCTGCGCCTCGGTTGCCACCTTGTTGAGCACGATCATATTGCCGTCGTCCGGCGCCGCGGCGTTGAAGCATACCGGGCCGAAGATCGAGCGATTCATCTCCTCATAGCAGGCGGCCATGCCGGTGATGGAAAGGCCCTGACCGCCGCGCTCCTTCGGCATGGAGAGCGACCACAGCCCGGCGTCCCGCACTTGCGCGCGCAGCGTCCGCAAGGCCGGCTCGGCGATGTTCTCGTGTGCGTCGAAGCTTGCTGGGTCCGCCTCGGCGGGCAGAATGGCTGTGTCCACCAAGGCGCGGACCCGGTTGCGGTAATCCTCGATTTCGGGTGGTAAGGTGAAGTCCAAGAGCCGCCTCCTTGAGAGTCCGTTTGCCATCCGCAAGGGCAGCAGCGCAGGGTGAATGGGTTTTGCGCTTGGGGACGCCGAACGCTACAGGATAAAGCATTGCACGCCAGGTGCCTTTCGCTCCAGACTCAATCGGGTTCGCCGTCCTCGCCTATTCCCCCGAAGCCGCGCAGCGAAGTAGCAAAGCGTCAATCTCGGCCGAGCAAACTGGAAAACGCTCTTCGTCGCTGCAACCATGTGTTGAGGCCATCATGTTTCGCTGGATTTTGCGGGCTCTTGCCGCCCTTTTCATCTCAAATCCCGGAGGTGCGGCAGGCCAAATCAAGAATTGCGCGCTTGCGGACGTGATTCTGGAAGGTGATTTCGACGACATCAAGAAGCGCGCCGAACTCAGCGGAGCCGCGCATTTCCGCGATTTTTTGATCGTCATATCGAATGAAGCCGTCGGCCCGGAAAAGCAAAACGCACTGCAGATTTTCAAGGCTGACGGTTCCAACAGCTTTCAGTGGGTCCGCGACGAAGCGGTTTTCGGCCCGGAGGACGATGGTTGCAGCGATGCCGATCTGGAAGGCATCGCGATCATGGACGATCATGCCTATGTCGTCGGCTCGCACGCCCTCGCTGAGGAAAAAGGCGGCGGGCGCCGGGCGAACCGGCAATGCGATAGACGGCGCAGCCTGGTTGAGTTGCGTTTGGGGGCGGACGGGCGGGTCGTCTCGCGAAAGGCCATCGATTTGGCTCGCCATATTGCGCAGCACGCCGTCCTTGCGCCCTTCACCGATCTCTCCAACGCGGACAACGGGATCGATATCGAGGGTATTGCAATAACGGCGGAGCAGATCCTTATCGGCTTCAGAGGGCCGGTTCTGCGCGACGGCACCGTACCCGTGCTGGTGCTGAACCGCCAAGACCCGGCGCAACCCTCCGCAATCCGCCATGTCCAATTGGGCGGACGCGGCATTCGTGACATGGCGCGCGTTTCAGACGGCTTCCTCCTCATCGCCGGACCTGCCGCAGGACCGGACGTGCCCTCCGACATCGTGTGGTGGGACGGGCAGGACATGCTGCCGAGCGCGGGAAATGTTGGGGTAACAAAACCGGTCTGCCGGCTAACGGATCGCAAAGCGGAAGGCTTGGCGGTGCGGGCCGAGTCCCCCGATGCTTACGACGTGCTGATCGTCTTCGACGGCAGCAGAAAACTCAAGGCCAAGGCCGGGCGTCTGGCCAAGTAAGCCCTCCCGTCGCCCAAGCATGCAATCTCACAGCGAGCTGACCAGGTGCCCGCCGTCGATGGCCAGCACCGCGCCGGTGATGTAGGCGCTGGCGTCCGAAAGCAGCAGCAAGAGTGCGCCGTCCAAGTCGGACGGTTGGCCGAGGCGGCGTTGCGGGATGCGCTTGATCATGCTCCGTCCCGCCTCGCTTGCAAAGAATTCGCGGTTGAAATCGGTTTCGATATAGCCCGGCGCGAGCGCGTTCACGCGGATGCCGTGGCGCGCCCATTCGAGCGCCATCTGCTTGGTGAGCTGGATCAGCGCCGCCTTGGAGGTCGCATAGGCGGTGAGCTGGCCGCCCTGGCGCAGGCCCAAGATCGAGGCGATGTTGACGATGGCGCCACCCTGGCCGCCTTCGCTCATATGCCGGGCGGCTTGCGTCGCCACGGCCCAAGCGCCTTTGAGATTGGTGTTAAGGATGCGGTCCCAACTCGCCTCGTCCTGGTCGAAAAGCGGCACGGTATCCGTCACGCCGGAATTGTTGACCAGGCCGTCAAGCCGTGCCGCCAACAGCACCGCTTCACCAATACCGGCGCGCACGGAGGCAAGATCGGTTACATCCATGACGACCGCGTGCGCCTTGCCCCCAGCCGCGCCGATCTCGCCCACGAGCTGCTCCAGTTCGTCCCGGCGCCGGGCGGCGGCGATGACGGTCGCGCCGGCCTCCGCCAGCAGCCGTGCAAAATGCCGGCCCAGCCCGCTGGATGCGCCGGTAACGAGCATGGCTTTGCCGGAGACCTCGAGACGATCACGCATGCGGGCCGCCCAATTGCCGCGCCATATCGCGCAGAACGTATTTCTGGATCTTGCCCGTGGCGGTCTTGGGCAGCGGCCCGAAAATGACGGTCCTGGGGATTTTGAACGCGGCCATATGGCTGCGGCAAAAGCCGATGATGTCGTCCGCCGCGACCTGTCCCTCGGCTTCCGGCTTCAGCGCGACGAAGGCGCACGGGCTTTCGCCCCATTTTTCGTCGGGCCGGGCGACGACCGCCGCTTCCATCACCTGCGGATGCCGGTACAGCACATCCTCGATCTCGATGGAGGCGATGTTCTCGCCGCCGGAAATGATGATGTCCTTGGCGCGGTCTTTCACCTCGATATAGCCGTCCGGGTGTTTGACGGCCAGATCGCCGCTATGCAGCCAGCCATTGCGGAGCGCGGCGTCGCTAGCGGCCGCATCCTTGAAATAACCGCGCATGATGGTGTTGCTGCGCATGGCAAGCTCGCCGAGGGTGGCGCCATCCGCTGGCAGCACGGCGCTCGTGGCCGGGTCAACGACCTCGGCCGCCGAAAAGGTGACGATCGGCACGCCTTGGCGCGCCATGAGCGCCGTGCGTTGGTCCAGCGGCTTGTCCGTCCAATCGTCTTGAAATGCGCAATAGGTGGAGGGGCCGTAGCTTTCCGTCATGCCGTAAAGATGGGTCACGTTAAAGCCCATGGCCTCCATCGCCGCGATGACCGCGCTCGGCGGGGCCGCGCCGCCCGTCGCGACTTGCACGGGGCCGTGGGTGAAGCGGCGTTTGGCATCGTCCGGTGCATGAATGAGGCTCGACAGCACGACCGGCGCGCCGCACAGATGCGTCACCTTTTCCGCCTCGATGAGTTGGAACACCGCGCGCGGCTCGACCTGGCGCAGGCAGACATGGCGTGCGCCGAGGGCCGTCACCGCCCAGCTAAAGGTCCAGCCGTTGCAATGAAACAGGGGCAGGGTCCAAAGATAGACGCTGTCTGCGGTAAGCGAGAAGGTCAACGCGCTGCCGAGTGCGTTCAGGTAAGCGCCGCGATGATGGTAGACGACCCCCTTGGGGCGTCCCGTGGTGCCCGAAGTGTAGTTCAGCGAAATGGCATCCCACTCGTCGCGCGGCGAGGTAAACGGCTGGGAGGCATCGCTTGCCGAGAGGAAAGTCTCGTAATCGGCATCGCCAAGGCCAGCAAGCGTGATGCCTTCTTCGCCGATCTCGATGATTTGCGGGCGCACCGCCAAGCGGTCGAGCGCGGCTTTGGCGACAATTGCAAAAGCGCTATCCACCAGCAGCACCTTGCTTTCCGCGTGCTCGAGAATGTATGCGATGGTGGCCGCATCGAGCCGGTAATTGATGGCGTTGAGGACGGCTCCCGCGCCGGGAACGCCATAATGCGCCTCGATCATCGCCGGCGTGTTCGGCGCCAGCACCGACACGACCTCGCCATAGCCGACGCCCAAGCGCCTGAGGCCAGCGGCGAAGGCGCGGCTGCGATTGTGAACATCCGCCCAGGTCAGCCGCTTGACGCCATGCACCACCGCGACGCGCCGCGGATATGCCAAAGCGGCCCTTTGCAGGAAGGACAGCGGCGTAAGGGGAACGTAATTGGCTTCACGCTTGTGAATGCCGGCCGATCGGTTGATATCGCCCATTCCCGCGCTCCTCGCAGAGCTCGTCCCCGGCAAGGGGGTCGTGCTTGCCGCTTTTTGCGTATGGCCGATTTTTGCGTATGGGAGGGCGATGCACAAGCCTGGTGAGGCATGGCCGCCACGGAGCGGCTAGCGGGGCTCGCCTCCGCCTAGGAATCCGGTTGCTCAAAATACAAGATATATTCCCGCGACGTGACGCGGATATGCTCCATCAATCTGGTGACAGCGCGCGCCGCGTCGTTTTCGCGCATCGATTGCACCAGATCGCGGTGTTCCTCCAGCGAGCGCAGGTTCTGCGCTTGCTTGAGGGCAAGCCGGTTGCGGAGCGCCTGGATGCGAAAAGCGATGCTGCCATAGGCCGCCTCGATGAACTGGTTGCGTGAGCCAGCAATGATCTGAAGATGGAGATCGTGGTCAAGCTGCCGGTACAGACGGTGGTCGAAGGCATCGATTGCTTTGGCCATGCGTGCGACGATGTCGGTCAGAACGCCGGCGAGCGACCCCGTGTTCTCGCAACAGGCAAGGCGCAGGGCTCCGACCTCAAGCAGCTCGCGCAGCACCGTAAGCTGGCGGATTTGCTCCACGGTCATCTGAAACACGAACGTCCCGCGCTGAGGCTGGATGTCCACCAGCCCTTCGTTTTTGAGTTGCAGAAAAGCTTCCCGCACAGGTGTTTTGCTGACGCCCAATTCCGCCGCTAGGGTGATTTCGGAAAGCGCCTCCCCGAGCTGAAATTCACCGCCGACAATTCGCGCCCGGATCGCGTCGGCGGCTTGCTCCGTTAACGTTCTTTGCCGTTTGAGCTGATGAAAGGGTAGCACACTGGTCCTTTGCATGGATCTCTGTCAGTATCTGACATTCGCCTAGATGGCGCGGCCGACGGCCATGGTCCTATTCACGGCATCCCCCTCCCTCGGGGGGCAGAGTGTTCAAGGTTGACAACGAGGTTGCTTCCGTATGTCTCATCTCGTGCTTGGCGGCATGAACGCCGTCGTCATCGGCGGCTCGAGTGGCATCGGAAACGCGATTGCAGCCGGCTTACAGCGGGCGGGCGCTAGTGTCGTCATCATAGGCCGGAATCCGGAAAAACTAGACAGAGCCACTGCCGAACTGCAGAAAGAAGATCCACAGGCAAGTTCTTACCGTGTAGATGTCACGAATACAGAACAATTTCAAGAGACAGCAAAACGGATTGAGGAAAAGTTTGGTGGTATTGACATACTCGTGAACAGCCAAGGTATCACTGAGATTAAGCCTGCCCTTGACGTGACGGAAGCTGACTTCACAGCCGTGCTTACCACAAATCTGACCAGTGTGTTCACAGCCTGTACCCATTTCGGCCGCGGGATGATTGCCCGTGGCAGCGGATCGATCATCAACATCGCTTCGCTTGCGGCGCATCGAGGCTGGTCGAAGGCCGTTGCCTATACCGCATCCAAACACGGGGTCGCCGGCATCACGATGACACTTGCCGCGGAATGGGCGCCTCACGGCGTGCGGGTGAACGCCATTTCCCCCGGCTACTTCCTGACCGACCTCAACCGCGAGCGCATGAGCAGCGAGCGCAAGGAGAACGCCCTCAAGCGCACACCCATGGGGCGCTTCGGCGAATTGCCGGAATTGGCGCAGATAGCCGTCTACCTGGCTTCGCCGCAAGCGAGCTTCGTCACAGGCGCCATCATCAATGTGGACGGCGGGTATCTCGCATCCGGGATTTGAAACCGCCGCAATCGAGAGGAACGCACATGGAAGGAAGGCTTCGCGGCAAAACAGCCGTGGTTACGGCTGCCGGGCAGGGTATGGGGCGCGCCATTGCGCTCGCCTTCGCGCAAGAGGGCGCGTTCACCATAGCCACCGACATCAACCGCGCGGCGCTTGAAACCCTTGCCGGTGCCTCGGGGACTCTGGAGACGCGGCTGCTGAACGTGCTCGACGCCAAGGCGATCGAGGAATTTGCGGCGGCTCAGACGCGGGTGGACATTCTCTTCAATTGCGCGGGCTTTGTGCATAGCGGCACCATGCTGCAATGCAGCGAAGAGGACTGGGACTTCGCCTTCAATTTGAACGTCCGCTCGATGTTTCGCCTCACCAAGGCGTTGCTGCCCGGCATGATCGCGAATGGCGGCGGCAGCATCTTGAACATGGCTTCCGTCGCGGGCAGCGTTAAGGGCATCCCGAACCGCTTTGCCTATAGCTGCACCAAGGCGGCGGTGATCGGCTTCACAAAATCGATCGCGATCGATTTCATCAACGATGGCATTCGCTGCAATGCCATCTGCCCCGGCACCATCGACACGCCTTCGCTGGAGGAGCGCATGCATGCAACGGGCGACGCCGAAAAGGCCCGCGCTGCCTTTGCCGCCCGCCAGCCCATGGGTCGTTTGGGCCGCGCCGAGGAAATCGCGCATCTGGCCGTCTATTTGGCATCCGATGAAGCAAGCTTCACCACCGGCGCTATTCATATCGCCGATGGCGGCATTACGATCTGATGGGCTCCAGGAAGCATTGCTATGAGCAAGACCGTGGACGGTGAAGAGGCGGCGGCAAGTCCGGCGCAAACGCGCATGGTCGTGACCGCCCCATTCGCCGAAATTTCTCCGCGTGTGACGGCGGCCTTACGCGACGCGGGTGCCGATGCAGCCTCAGCCGAAGCCGCCACCAAGGCGATGATGCACGCCTCGCTTATCGGCGTGGATAGCCATGGCGTGCGCCTCACTTCGCATTACTGCCAGGCTTTGCGCGGCGGCCGCGTGAATGGCACCCCGAATATGACGGTTCGCCGCACAGGCCCCGGCACGGCCATGATCGATGCCGATGACGCTCTCGGCCATCGCGCCAGCTACCGCGCCATCGAGGTCGCGTGCGACATGGCCGCCGAAGGTGGGATGGGAGCCGTTGGCGTGATGCGGTCCTCGCATTACGGCGCGGCGGGAGCTTACGCGCTCGCCGGGGCGGAGCGCGGGTTCTTTACCTTCTCCACCACGAATGCGGATTCGCTCGTCGGTGTGTATGACGGGGCAGCGTCCTTCCACGGAACCAATCCCTTGGCGTTTGCCGCTCCGTTGCGGGATGCCCGGCCCTGGCTGTTCGACATGGCAACATCGTCCATACCGCTGAACCGCGTTTACCTTTTTCGCAGCCTCGACCGAATGCTTCCCGAAAATGTGGCGGCCGACGAACACGGCCGACCTGTCATAGATCCGCACGCGGTGCGCATGCTGTTGCCGCTCGGCGGCGCGTTCGGCTTCAAGGGAGCCGGTCTTGCGGGCGTCGCTACGATCCTGGCCGCGGCGTTCACCGGCGGCGCGCTCGATCACGAAATGCTGTCGATGACGCGCTCGCCCGATTGGACCAAGCCGCGCAATCTCGGGCATTTCTTTTTTGCCATCGATCCGGACCGTTTTGTCGGGCGTGCCGCCTATGAAGACGCGATGCGCTCTTATCTGGACGCGTTGCGCAATGTGCCCCAGAGCGGAGAGGGGGCCGTCATGGCGCCGGGCGATCGCGAATGGGCGGTGGCGGAGCGGCGCGGCCGCGAGGGCATTCCCGTGGATGCCGAAACCGCGCGGTTCCTTGGGCTGACCTGACGCTGCTACCATTGGATAAGCGCTCCCACCTATTCAGCGGGCCGCGGGCGCATTAGGGTCGTGCATTAAGGCGAAGCTCCCGCACGCTTTTCGGGATACACTCGCTGAGAAGAAAACAGATCGCGGCGACGCCGCGCATAGGGAGGTACCGATGACGAATATGAGACGCCGCGGGCTCGCGGCCGTTAGTGCGTTTGGGCTTGGGCTTCTGGCTCTTGGGCTTGGCGCCGGGCAGGCTGTGGCCCAGACCGGGCAGCAGATCTCGATCGTAACGGGCGGCACGGGAGGGGTCTATTATCCCCTTGGCGGCGGGCTCGCCAACATTTTATCGAAAACGCTGCCGAACATGCAGGCCACGGCGGAAGTGACGGGCGGATCGGTCGACAATCTGAAGGCGATCGGCGCGGGCAAGGCCGATGTCGGTTTCTCCATGGTGGATGCCGGCATGGATGCCCTCAATGGCCAGGGCAAGTTCACCTCCAAGGTGCCGGTGCGCACGCTCGCCGTGGTCTATCCCAACATCATGCATGTGGTGACGACGGACGGCTCGGGAATTTCCAAGGTCGCGGACATGAAGGGCAAACGCGTCTCCACCGGCTCGCCGGGCAGCGCCACCGAGGTCATGGCGGTTCGGGTGCTCGAGGCGGCGGGTCTCGATCCGGAAAAAGATGTCCAGCGCGCAAGGCTTGGCGCCTCGGAATCGGTGAACGCCACCAAGGACGGCAAGGTTGACGCCTTTTTCTGGGTGGGCGGGCTGCCGACCGCGGCGATCACCGATCTTGCGGCCACGCCGAACACCAAGATGAAGCTGATCGACCATGCCGATCTGGTCGACAAGATGAACGCTAAATACGGCAAGCTCTATGCGCCAACCCCGATCGGCAAGGCTGTGTATCCCGGCATGAGCGCCGACAACAAGGCCACGAGCGTTTGGAACGTGCTGGTGGCGAACGCGACCATGACGGACCAGCTCGCCTATGACATCACCAAGACCGTATTTGAAAAACAGGCCGACCTCGTCGCCGTTCACCAAGAGGCGGCCAACATCAAAATAGAGAACCAATCGCTGGCCAATGCCGGCATCCCCTACCATCCCGGCAGCCTGAAATATTTCGCCGAAAAGGGCGTGAAGGTCGAGTAAGGGATCGTTAAATGGCGGCGGAGACGGTCAAGGGTGCGCAAGGAGTGAGCGGCGAGCCTGAGGTCGGCCTCGCCGCTCTCGATGAGACCCAACTTGCGGACGCGCAAAAATACATCGAGGAGGAGGAAGGCCGCACCAACCGGCTGACCGGCCCCATCGGGCTTACCCTCACTTTCTTGGCGGCGGCGGTGTCGCTGTTCCACCTCTATTCCGCCTACGCGATCGTGCCGGCCTATGTTCTCCGGCCGGTGCATGTGGGCCTGGTGCTCTTCCTCGTTTATCTTCTGTTCCCAGCGGCGGAGCGCTTTCGCGACCGCATCCGCAGCTGGGATTATGCGCTCGCGCTCGCCAGCCTCGCGGTGATCGGCTATGTGATCTGGCAGGGTCCGGAATTCGGCGACCGCGCCATCCTGCCGGAGCGCATGGACGTGATCGTCGGCGCCGCCTTCATCGTTTTGCTGCTCGAGGCGACCCGCCGCTCCACGGGGCTGATCATGCCCGGGGTGGCGCTTGGCTTCCTGGCTTACGCGTATTGGGGCCCATACCTGCCGCAGCCCTGGACCCATCGCGGCTATGACATCGAGCGGCTCATGGGCCATCTTTACATGACACTGGAGGGCATCTTCGGCGTCGCGGTGGACGTGTCCTCAACGCTCATCATTCTGTTCACCATCTTCGGCGCTTTCCTGCAGCAATCGGGCGCGGGCAAGTTCTTCATCGACTTTTCCTTCGCCGCGCTTGGGGGAAAGCGCAGCGCGGCCGGGCGCTCGGTGGTGCTGTCCTCATTCTTGATGGGGGGGCCGTCCGGTTCGGGCGTGGCAACGACCGTCGCCATCGGGTCGGTTGCCTATCCTATGCTGAAAAAAGCCGGCTTCACCGCCAACGCGGCAGGCGGCCTGCTCGCCGCGGGCGGCCTGGGCGCGATCCTGTTGCCCCCGGTGCTGGGCGCGGCGGCTTTCCTCATCGCCGAGTTTTTAAAGATTTCCTATTTCGACGTCATCCTCATGGCGACGATCCCGACGGTGCTCTATTATTT
>Ga0136634_10000321_pt1 | contig 22650 bp, 23 predicted proteins | sample AntDrymUQ8332106_2_FD_104654 | JGI IMG/M metagenome (GOLD analysis project Ga0136634, IMG submission 104654) | Polar desert sand microbial communities from Dry Valleys, Antarctica - metaG UQ833 (21.06) | ecosystem: Environmental > Terrestrial > Soil > Desert | place: Antarctica: Dry Valley... | reverse complement strand
GCGATCGTCGCGTACGAGCAGGATCGCCGCAGCTTCCTGCCGCGAACTCTCAGTCACACCGCCTGATTCTGCTCGCCCGGGATCAAAAATGGCGACACAGCAGGGGTTTCTCTGCACCGGTCGTTGTGGTGAGTCCGCAACACGCCTACCGTTCAGCCACGAGTCGAGCGAGTGCTCGAGGGGTGCGGCGACGACCGGAGGAGAAACCAGTGAACAAGGCGGAGCTAATCAATGTGCTCGCCGACCGGCTTGGCAGCAACCGAAAGGCCACGGGGCATGCGCTCGACGCGATACTCGACACGATCTACCGCACGGTCTCCAAGGGTGAGAAGGTGACGATCACCGGGTTCGGGACCTTCGAAAAGGTGCAGCGCGCCGCCCGGACCGGCCGCAACCCCGCGACCGGCGAGTCCATCAAGGTCAAGAAGTCGACGGCGCCGAAGTTCCGCCCCGGCCAAGAGTTCAAGAACGTCGTGTCGGGTCAGAAAAAGCTGGGACGACTGGCGAAGACCACCTCGGCGGCGGCCGGCTCCCGGACGGCAAAGGGCACCGGCACGGGTGCTGCCGCCGCCGCCAAGACTGCAGCAAGCTCTGCACGGGCGGGAAAGACGACCGCTAAGGCCGCCGCTGCGACATCGGGTGCGGCCGCGAAGAGCACGGCCGCGAACAGGACCGGCTCGAAGAGTGCGACGTCCAAGAGCGCAGCGGCGAAGAAGCTCTCTACTTCGTCGTCCGGCGCCGCCAAGTCGGCGGCGGCCAAGACAATGGCTTCATCGGGGTCGACCACGAAGGCGGCCAGCAAGAAGTCTTCGACGACGACGACCGCCGGGCGGTCGCCGGCGAGGCGCACCGCCAAGCAGTAGCCCGCGTCTCGGCGCTTACTCCGTGTCCGGGCTTTCGGTGCCGTTGCGAGTCCCCACGCCCGTGCCGCTATCCATATCCGTGTCTGGAGGGAACGGCATCGTGACGATCGTCAACGCCGCGATCGATCTCGATGGACCGCTGCCCCGCACGACAAGGCGTACACGCTGCCCGAGCCGCACCTTCAACAGACCGCCACGGTCGAAGGCAGCGGGCCCGAACGCGAGTTCGCTGCCGTCATCGAACAGGACCGATCCGGATCGGGTCGCTGGGTCGTACGAGCGGACGGTTGCCTGTGGCGGCGGCTGCACGAGCAGACGCTAGCTCGCGGGACGGATTGCGGGAAGAAGCAGGACGCCGCCGAGCCGCCCCACGAGGTGTTCGGTCCGCTCGTTCAGCCCGAGCGCTGCTGCCTCGCGCAGGTCGTTGACCGTGTCCACGTCACGTCGCAGCCCGAGCAGGCCGTCGCCGTCGAGCCGCACCGCACGCGCCGCATGGGCGGACGCGGACGCCGCACCGAAAGCCGGAGCGAAGCCGTCCAGCGTCTGGGAGGTGTACAGCGTCGTGCCCGTGCCGGCAGCGTCGGGGACGAACGCCTGCGGATGGCCCGCGGCGAGAGTCAGCGCCAGCCCTAGCTCTGCGGTGCGAAGGGCGGGTAGGTCCGCGGCCAGCGCGGCGAACCCCTCGCCCCGGCGGGCACGCGTCGCCTGTGCGCCATGGACGAGGGCGGCGTTGATCCCGGCCTGTGGTTCATCGGCAACAACCCGGACGTCGGCTCGAAGCGCCGCGGCGATCGTCTCGTCGTCGGTCACGACCACGACGCGTACGCCATGGCAGGAGGACGCGACCGCGATCGTGTCGAGCGCCATGGCCAGCGCCAGATCGCGGCGATGTCCGCCGAGTTGTGTGGACAGGCGGGACTTCGCCTGCGCCAGCCGCTTGACCGGCACGATGACCCAGGAGCGCTCCACGGCGTCGATCCTGCCAGCCCTGGCGTTGCGGTGAGTGGTGAAGCGCGCGCTGTGACTATGTCTGCGGGAGAGCTCGCTGTTAAAGAGGCTCGGTGTGCACAAGGCTCGGTCTGTTGGAGGCCGCTAGGGTCGAGCGCAGGAGAAGGGAGGCCATGCGTGGCTGAGCACCTTGGCGCCGGTTACCACGTTGCCGTCGCGGTGCTGCGGCCGCTGCTGATGCTGGCGACCCGGCGCGACTGGCGCGGGGCCGAGAACCTGCCGGCGACCGGCGGGTTCGTCGTCACGCCCAACCACGTCTCCCACGTTGACCCGATCGTCGTCTCGCATTTTTTGCACGACAACGGTCGGCCGCCGCGATTCCTGGCCAAGTCCGGACTGTTCACGCTGCCCGTCGTCGGGTGGGTCGTGCGGAGCGCAGGGCAGATCCCTGTCTTCCGCGAGTCACGCAACGCAACCGCCGCCTTCGCGGGGGCCGTCGCCGCCATCGAGGCCGGCGAGTGCGTGGCGATCTACCCCGAGGGGACGCTCACCCGGGACCCCTCGCTGTGGCCCATGGTGGCCAAGACGGGTGCGGCTCGGGTCGCCCTCACCACCGGATGCCCGGTCATCCCGATCGCGCAGTGGGGCGCCCAGCGGATCCTGGCGCCGTACACCAAGCGGCCGCATCTGCTCGGGCGCAAGGTGATGCACGTCACCGCTGGCCCCCCGGTCGACCTCGAGGACCTGCGCGGTCGGCCGATCACGTCTGAGCTGCTGCGGGTCGCCACCGAACGGATCATGGCTCGGGTCACGGCGCACCTCGTGGACGTACGTGGCGAAGCCCCCCCGGCCGAGGTGTTCGACGCCAGGGCGGCGGGTCTGACCCTCATGGGCAAGCCGCAGCGGATCACCCCGGACGCTCCGGTGCCGCCAGGCGCAGGAAGCGACCCCCGTCAGAGCCCGAACCCGGACCGACTCGGCACCGATGAGCTCTCGGCCGAAGGCTCCACGCAGTGACCGCCGCACGGGCCACCGTGCTCGGTGCAGGCTCGTGGGGCACGGCGTTCGCGATGGTGCTCAGCGACGCGGGAAGCGACGTGACCCTGCTGGCACGGCGCGCGGAGCTCGCGGAGCGGATCGAGGCACGGCGCGAGAATGCGGACTACCTTCCGGATGTCGCGCTGCCCTCGGCATTGCGCTGCACCGCAGACCCGGAGCGCGCGCTCGCTGGCGCTGACATCGTCGTCATCGCCGTGCCGTCCCAGACGCTGCGGGCCAATCTCCTGCGATGGCAGCCGATGCTTCCCCCCGACGCCCTCCTTGTGAGCCTGATGAAGGGGGTGGAGCTCGGCACGTCGAAACGTATGAGTGAGGTGATCCGCGAGGTCACCGGAGTGGCTGCGCACCGGGTCGCGGTGGTGAGCGGGCCGAACCTCGCGCGGGAGATCGCGCATCGGCAACCGGCCGCCGGGGTGGTGGCCTGCGTCGACGAGGCCGGAGCCGAGCAGCTGCAGCTCGCGTGCCGCGCCCCGTACTTCCGGCCGTACACCAACACCGACGTCGTGGGGTGTGAGCTCGGCGGAGCGGTGAAGAACGTCATCGCCCTTGCCGTCGGGATGGCGGACGGGATGGGCTTCGGGGACAACACCTGCGCAATGGTCATCACCAGAGGGCTCGCCGAGACGTCGCGCCTGGGTGCTGCTCTCGGCGCCGACCCCTACACGTTCGCGGGTCTTGCGGGGCTGGGTGACCTCGTCGCCACCTGCAGCTCACCGCTGTCCAGGAACCGCGCGTTCGGGGAGAAGTTGGGCCGCGGCCTCAGTGTCGAGGACATCCTCGCCTCGACCCGCCAGGTCGCCGAGGGCGTGAAGTCGTGCGAGTCGATCGCCGCGCTCGCGCAGCAGTGCGGCGTCGACATGCCGATCACGGACGGCGTGGTCGCGGTCGTCCACGACCGGGTCAAGCCGACGGACATGATGCTGGCGCTGCTGTCCCGCTCGGCAAAGCCGGAACGCGTCCGGTGAGCCTGGCTGACTCGCGTCCCCCTCCCGCCGGGAGACGGCGCCCGCGGGTGGCCGTCGTCTTCGGTGGTCGAAGCGACGAGCATGCGATCTCGTGCGTCACGGCGGCGAGCGTCATGGCGGCGATCGACCGCGACGCGTATGACGTCGTGCCCATCGGCATCACGCGTGACGGGCGGTGGGTCCTCGGCGCCGAGGACCCCTCGCGTCTGCAGATCAGCGAGGGTCGACTACCGGAGGTCGACGGCGCGGCCGCCGAGGTGACCCTCCCGTCCACGCCGCAGTCGCGGGAGCTCACCGTGAAAGCGCCTGGCGAGGTCCCCAGGGCGTTCGGCGCGGTGGATGTCGTCCTGCCGCTGCTGCACGGCCCGTACGGCGAGGACGGCACGATCCAGGGGCTGCTCGAGCTGAGCGGCGTGCCGTACGTCGGGTCCGGGGTGCTCTCCAGTGCGGCCTGCATGGACAAGCACTACATGAAGGTCCTGCTGGCCGGCCACGGACTGCCGGTCTGCCCGTACGCCGTCATCCGGCCGGACGAGTGGCGCCTGGACCCGGCCCCCTGCCGTGAGTCCGTTGCGGCCATGGGCTATCCAGTGTTCGTGAAGCCCGCCCGCGCCGGGTCCAGCTTCGGTGTCCGTCGGGTGACCGAGCCGGGTGACCTCGACGAAGCCATTGAGTATGCGCAGCAGTACGACCCGAAAGTCCTGGTCGAGGCCGAGATCGCCGGGCGAGAGCTGGAGTGTGGCGTGCTCGGCCGTCTGGACGGAACCGGGGCCGACTCCAGCGTTGTGGGGGAGATCGTCGTCGGCGGCGAGCACGCGTTCTACGACTTCGACGCGAAGTACCTCGACCCGGCGGCGCTGCAGATCGCGATCCCCGCGGACGTCTCTAGCGATGTGGCCGAACGGGTCCGGTCGTTGTCGGTGGAGGCGTTTCGCGTCATGTCGTGCGAAGGCCTTGCACGCGTCGACTTCTTCTACACACCGAAGGGCTCCGTGCTCGTCAATGAGCTGAACACCATGCCCGGCTTCACGCCGATGTCGATGTACCCGCAGCTGTGGGCGGCGTCCGGGGTCGCCTATCCCGACCTCGTCGACCGCTTGCTGCAACTGGCGCTGACCCGGTCGACCGGTCTGCGCTGACCACCCCGCATGATCATGAGGGTCTGCGGGTGCTCTGGCACCGCTCAAGCCTCATGATCATGGAAGGCGGGGGTGAGGGCCGCCGCGCGGGGGGTGCGCGTTGACTGGGAGGTCATGCGGCGCGGCTATGCCCGGTACGCCGCGTACCCGGCCGCGACGGTCGCCGGGATTTTCACGAACTCGATCTTCGGCTTCATGAAGGGCTACGTCCTGCTCGCGGTGCTCGCCGGCGGTCCCTCCCCTTGGACGGCCACGACCGTGCCAACGTCCTCACGTTCACCTCGCTGACGGAGGCCCTGCGACGAACAAGGTCCAAAGCGGGAGCCGCAGGAGAATCACGCTGTGTTGTTTGTCAGCGCGGAGTAATCAAAGGCGGCTCAGCATATGCCGGGCTGACTAGCGGCGCGCAGCAGTCCACGCCATGTGGTTGGTTCCAACTCTCCGGAAACCAGTCGGGCGAGCGTCGCGCCCGATAGTCTTCTCGCGGTGCACGTTCGGGGAGGACGAGTCGCCGGGTTAACCCGTCGGAAGGACGAGTCGCTGTGTCGTTCGCATGGACGCAAGAGTTTATCGCTCTTGGCTTGGCTCCGGCAGTATGAATGCCGCGACGCTGACGTTGCTGGCACAAACTGCCCCGCCGCCGGCAGCGCTCAAACCCGACCAGGTCGTAGCATTTGTGATTCTCGACGTGTTCGTCATCCTCTGTATGGCGCGGCTGGTCGGTGCCCTATTCCTGCGCATGGGGCAACCGCGAGTTGTCGGCGAGATCGTTGCCGGCGTGCTGCTCGGGCCGACGCTCCTAGGTCCGACAATCTTCACCTGGGACAATCCGCCGGCGTTCCTGCACTGTGCAGACGCCCTCGCGGCGACGGCTGGGACGCCGAGCGTGTCCACCTGCCTGTTCCCCCCGCAGGCCGCGTCCGTGCTCGGCGTGCTCGGGCAGTTGGGGCTGACGTTGTTCATGTTTCTGGTGGGGCTCGAGTTGGACTTTCGCCAAACCAAGGGCAAGGGCCGCGGAATAGCCACTGTGTCGGTCGGCGTGGTGCTGGTGCCCGTCGCGCTGGGCTTCCTCATCGGTCCGCTGCTGTACAACGCGAAGTTCGTCGGTAACTTCGGCACCGCGGACCAACCGTCGCGGCTCGCTTTCTCGATCATGGTCGGGGCCATGTTGTCAGTCACGGCGTTCCCGGTTATGGCTCGTATCCTCCAGGAAAAGGGCCTGACCCGGACGCGGATGGGCTCCATCGGGGTGTCTGCCGCCGCCATGACGTCGGTGCTGATGTTCCTGGCGGTTGCGACCGGCGCAGCCGTCGCCAGCGACGCCGGCGTCGGCTCGATACTTCTCAAGTACGCGCTGACGGCGGTCTTCGTCGCGACAATGTTCTTCGTCGTACGACCGCTGCTCGCGCCGTTCGGCCGTCGGTACGAGCAGCGGTCCTCGCTCAGCGGGGCGATGTTCGCCGGCGTGCTGATGCTCGTCCTCGCCTCGGCCTACATTGCCGATCGACTCGGTCTCACCGTCATCGTGGGGGCGTTCCTGGTCGGTGCGATCCTCCCGGCGCGCGAGGGCCTCTTCAAGGAGTTCGCCGGTCGGCTGTCGGATCTCACCGCGATCGTCCTGCTGCCGATATTCCTTGCCTTCTCCGGGCTGCGCACAGACTTCACGAAGCTCGACGCCTCGTTCGTTGGCGGTCTTGCGGTGTTCCTCGTTGCCGGCATCGTCGGAAAATGGGCCGGCGGTGCCGTCTCCGCCCGGATCGGCGGTCTCAGCTGGGCGGAGGGCAACGTGATCGGCATCCTGATGAACTGCCGCGGCCTGCTCATTCTCGTCGCGGCGCTCATTGCCTTCAACACCGGTGTCATCTCGCCGCAGCTGCAGGTGGCAGCGGTGCTGATGGCGTTGATCACCACCATGATGACCGGGCCGCTCTTCGACCGATTCATCGGTCGGGTGAGCGACGAACCTGTTCCGGACAGTGCGCCGATGGTGCCGCGAGCGGCTGCGCCAATTCACTGAAGTCCACCTTGCCCGAAACCTTCACGAGGAGATGCACAGCATGACTGCTGACCTGACGACAGACGTTCTCATCATCGGCGGCGGGCCAGCCGGGGCAACCGCGGCCCTTCGGCTGCTCGACTTGGGCATCACGCCGCTTATCGTCGAGCGCGAGGACTTTCCGCGCTATCACATCGGAGAGTCGATGACCGGCGAGTGCGGCGGACTGCTCCGAGAGCTCGGCTTCGGCGACAAGATGACGGACGCGGGTCACCCGGTGAAGCACGGCGTCAACGTCTTTGGCAGCAAGGGTGGTAAGGACTGGTTCATCCCGGTCAAGCAGCGGATGGCGGACGGCTCGATGCACGACCAGTTCACCTGGCAGGTGCGGCGCAGCGAGTTCGACAAGATGCTGCTCGACGAGGCGGTGGAACGCGGCGCCGAGATGCTGGCCGGTCGTGCGGTCATGCCGTTGCTGAGCGCGGATGGCAAGACGGTGCGCGGCGCACGCGTACGAACGGACGACGGTCGGACGGTCGACATCGACGCCGAGATGACGCTCGACTGCTCAGGACAGGCCAGCTTCCTCGCCAATCACAAGGTCACCGGGCCGAAATACCTCGGCTCGTACAGCAAGCAGGTCGCAGTGTTCTCTCAGGTGGCCGACTACGCCCGCGACGACGGCCCGGAGCGAGCCGACCGTCCGGGCAACACTCACATCTTCTACAAGAGCAAGTACCACTGGTCCTGGGCGATCCCCATCGACGACACGACCACGAGCATCGGCATTGTCATCCCCGCTGAGTACTTCAAGTCCAAGAACGAGTCGAAGGCCGACTTCGTCCGCCGGGAGATCGCCGAGCTGAACCCGGGCATGCGGGACAGGATCCCCACCCCGGTGGTGCTTGTCGAGGAGCCGCGGGTGATCCCCAACTACTCGTTCCAGGTCCGGAAGTTCGCCGGACCCGGCTACATCTGCATCGGTGACTCGCATCGCTTCGTCGACCCGATCTTCTCCTTCGGGCTATACATCGCGATCAAGGAGGCAGGGTTCGCCGCACAACAAACGGCCAAGTGGCTCAAGGGCGAGGGCCGGGACTCCGAGAACCCGTTCCACGACTACATGCTGTACGTCGAGGGCGGCATCGACATCCTCGAGGACCTCATCGACACGTTCTGGGAGAACCCGCTCGCGTTCTCCGTGCTCGTCCACTCGCGCTACTTCGACGGCGTGATCGACATGTTCGCCGGGCGAATCTACGAGAACGACGGCTCCCCGACAGACGAGCGACACGACGCGATCGATGCCATGCGCAGGGTCCTCAAGCGACAGCGGACGTACGACGAGGACGGCATGTACTCCGTGCCGATCGGATCGCGGTTCCGCGCGGGCGAGCCCCCGCTCTGGGACTCCGAGCTCGACCCGGTGGAGGTCTCTGACGGCTGGATGCGCGAGCTGGTGTGATCCCCGGCTCTGCTCGGCCATCGGTCTCGTGACCGCCCGACGGCGATCGAATGCCGGACGGCCGCCCACCGCAGCGGCTAACGTGACGTCGATGGGCAAGGGCACCGGCAGGCGGAACGTGCTGATCTTCGGCCCGTTGCTCACCGTCGTGTCGTTCGTCGCGCTGGCGGTCGTCGTCACGGTGTTCGTGGACTCACCGGCGGGGCAGCGCATCGACGAGACAGCGCTCACGGGTGCTCGGATCGGGCAGAGTCGCATCCTGGAGAGTGCGCTCTCGGTGCTGCACCTTGTCTCCGAGCTCGGGCTGGCAGCGGTGACGATCGGCATCGCCGTGGTTGCCATGTCCCAACGCCGCGTCGCCGTCGCGGCCGCTGCAGTTGCGGTAGTCGGCGGCGCGAATCTCACGACCCAGATTCTCAAGCAGCTCGTCGAGCGGCCCGACCTGGGCATCGACACGCACACGGTCAACTCCCTGCCGAGCGGTCACACCACCGTCGCGGTGTCTCTCGCGGCCGCTCTTGTGCTCGTCGCCCCGGCCCGTCTGCGTGGCCTTTGCTCCGTGGTCGGTGTCGGCGGTGCGACCCTCATGGGTGTCGCCGCGCTCGCCGCAGGCTGGCATCGGCCGAGTGACGTGGTCGCCGCGGCCCTGGTCGTGGGTGCGTGGGCTGGTCTGGTCGCGACGGTGCTTGTCGGCACCGCCCGACCCCGCACCGCGCAGCCGCTACGTGGGCGAGCCGAGCCAGACTCGAGGGCGCCGGGCGATGACCGCCTGTCGATCGCGGTGCTCACCTCTGTCGGCCTCGCATTGGTCTCGGCGGCCGCCGTGGCTCTGTGGCGCACCAGCCTGCTCTCGGCCATCCCGACCGACCGGAGCGACCTGTTCGTCGCCTACGTCGGCGGCGTCGCCGGCATCGGCGCCGCCGTGTCGCTCGTCCTCGCGGCGGTGTCGGTCGTCGCCGGAATGTCGGCGGGCGCGATCTCGTCCCCGGATGTGCCGCCCGCGACCGGCAGTTCGGTGAGCGGCACGCTGGCTGCGACGAGGTCGGACAACTCTGTGAGAGCCATCGGGCCGGGCGCGTACGCCGACGGCACGTCGACGCGCACCCAGGCGACCCGTCCCGGCGTATAGAACGCGTAGCCGTCGGACTGTTGCACCGGCAGCCAGTCGACGCCGTTGACGATGACGAGCTCGGAGGTGGGCTCATAGTCCGGAGGCTCGGTAACTCCGCAGCTGAGCAGGATCGCGGGGTCAGCCCACGCTGCGGTGTACGGCGAAGCGGGCTCTACCGTCCGGCGGTCGCCCTCCTCGATCGCGTCGGGAAGGCGATCGCTCAGCGCCATGCACGCCGCGGCGGCGTCCGCGGTGGGAGTCGGCGCGACCAGGTCGACCGGCTCGGAGCCGCACGCAGCCAGCAGGCAACTGCTCGGGACGAGCGCGGCGACGGCAGCGAAGCGCCAGGCCTGACCCGCTCCGTCAGGAACCTCGGCTCCGATGGAGGCGCCGCGACGGGCGACGCGTCTCCTCAGAGGTGGACGACGGGGCAGGTGAGCGTCCTGGTGATGCCTCCGACGTTCTGGATCTGCGCGACGACCAGTTTTCCGAGCTCGTCGACGTTGCGCGCCTCGGCTCGCACGATGACGTCGTACGGCCCGGTCACGTCGTCAGCGAAGGTCACGCCGGAGATGCCGGTGATCTCCTGGGCGACGTTGGCCGCCTTGCCGACCTCGGTCTGGATGAGGATGTAGGCCTGGACAGTCATGCAGTCCTCCGCGGGCATATGTCGGGCGCGTGTTTGGCGGCGAGGCGTTGGCGGACGCGTGGTGGCTACCTGGTCTTGGCCGGGTGTTGGCTGATGTTGACTGATGTCGGCTGGCGTTCGCTGGAAGGTGAAACGGCGGCAGGTGGCGATCGAGGCGCAACGCTACCGCGTGTCGCCGCTGAACATGATCAGTGGCTCGCGGCATGATCAACACCCCCTGGCGGCCGACGAGCCGCCCTCCCGCGTCGGGCGCAGATCCGGCGCCACGCCCCGCTCGAGAGAGGAGTCCGCACGGTGGCCACAGCAGGCGACGGCACGGTACATCGGACACCGGTGGAACCGGCATCGGTCGGTGCCGTCGGGGAGTTCGGGCTGATCGCCGCAGTCGTCGAACGCCTGTCGAGCGGCGACGGAGTCCTCCTCGGGCCGGGTGACGACGGCGCGATCGTGGCAGCCCCCGACGGACGGGTGGTCGTCACCACGGACGTCCTCGTCGAGGATCGGCACTTCCGTCGCTCCTGGTCGAGCGGCACAGATGTCGGGCATCGCGCGGCCGCGCAGAACATGGCCGACATCGCCGCGATGGGCGCCCGCCCGACCGCACTGCTGGTCGGTTTGGTGACGCCTGCGGACCTGCCGACGCAGTGGGTGCTGGACCTTGCCGACGGCCTGAACGCCGAGGCCGCGGCCGCGGGCGCTTCGGTTGTCGGCGGCGACGTGACGCGCGGGGACAAGATCGTGGTCGCGGTGACTGCGCTCGGCGACCTGACCGGCCGTGGGCCGGTGACCCGTACGGGAGCGCGGCCGGGCGACGTGGTCGCGGTGACGGGGCGGCTGGGGTGGTCGGAGGCGGGCCGGGCGGTGCTGTCCCGAGGGTTCCGCTCGCCGCGTGCACTCGTCGCTGCCTATCAGCGGCCGCAGCCGCCGTACGACGCCGGACCGGAGGCGTCGGTCCTCGGGGCCACCGCCATGGTCGATGTGAGCGACGGCCTCCTGCAGGACCTGGGCCACATCGCCGCCGCGAGCGGTGTTCGGATCGACCTCGACCTCACCGCGCTGGTCGCAGATCAGCCCCTCGTCGACGTGGGCGCCGCTCTGGGCGTCGAGTCGGCCGGGTTCGTCCTGACCGGCGGCGAGGACCACGCGCTCGTCGCGTGCTTCCCGGCCGGCGTGACCTTGCCCGCGCGGTGGCGGGTCATCGGGCGCGTCACGGAGGGCAGCGAGCGCGAGCCACCTGTGGTGACTGTCGCGGGTGCCACCTGGGACGGCCCACCCGGCTGGGACCACTTCCGCTGAGGCTCCCGATGACCACGTATCGGGGGCGTGAGGGTCCCTTTCATGGCGTCGACGCCACGGAAGGGACCCCGACCCCCCCGAAACGTGGTCATCAGGCGGGAGGCGCTGGGCGGCGGGCGTCGACGGGAGAGCGCGAGTGCTGGCATCCTCACCGCATGGCTGCCCTCGCCGATGTCGACCTGTCCGTTCGGCTGAGTCGGAAGGAGGAGGCTGAGCAGCTCGCCGAGGCGCAACGCCGGATGCTGCACCTGCGGCTGGTCCTCGGCGGGCAGATCACCGAGGGTCGCCTCGGTCCGCCGCTCGGCGTGCTCTTCGAGGGCTGGGACGCCTCCGGCAAGGGCGGCACGATCAAGCGGCTCGTCGACCACCTCGACCCCCGGCACGTCCGCGTCGCGCAGTTCGCAGCGCCCACATCGGACGAGAAGCGTCACCACTTCCTCTGGCGCTTCTGGCCGGTCCTGCCCGGCTGGGGCGGCATGGCAGTTCTCGACCGCAGCTGGTACGGCCGGGTGCTCGTGGAGCGGGTAGAGGGCTTCGCCACCGACGAGCAGTGGCGCCGGGCGTACGCGGAGATCGTCGACTTCGAGACGACCCTCGCCGCCGAGGGAATGATCTTGGTGAAGTTCTGGATGCACCTGTCTCCGGAGGAGCAGCTACGGCGATTCGAGCGGCGCAGCGAAGATGTGTACAAGGCGTGGAAGCTCACGGACGAGGACTGGCGCAACCGGGAGAAGCGACCGCAGTACGAGCTCGCTGTCGAGGAGATGCTCCGGCGCACCGACCACGGCGCAGCGCCGTGGCACATCGTCTCGGCCGAGGACAAGCGGTGGGCGCGCGTGACGGTGGTCAACCAGGTCTGCGATGCCGTGGAGGAAGGTCTGGCCAAGGCTGGCCTGGACGTGCCGCCGAGTCTGCTTTCGGACCCGAGCTAACGGCGGTGCCGGTGTGTCGGCGCAGACCCGCGCGTCAACGACTGACCTTGCCAGCTTTCAGGCAGGAGGTGCACACGTTCAGTCGCTGCGGCGTGCGCCCGACGACGGCGCGTACGGACTGGATGTTGGGGTTCCAGCGACGCTTGGTGCGCCGGTTCGAGTGCGAGACGTTGTTGCCGAAGCCTGGCCCCTTGCCGCAGACGTCGCAGGTGGCAGCCACGGTCGATCTCCCAGGGTGTGAGGAACAGCGCGTGAGTCGCTGGACGTGTGGAAGGTGAGCTGTCGCCGATCGGTGCCGCGCGATACGCGGGCGCGAACGATCAACCGGCACAGGCTACCTGAGCCGTGGCCGCACAGGCGAACTGACGCTGCCCACCACAGAGCCCACTCCAAGCTGCACGTGAGCCACCGCGCGCGCTGGTCCCTCACCGGCGGGCGACCGCATTAGTCTTCGCAGATTCGCGTAGGACCGAACAGGACGGTGTGCTCGACGTGCTCGACGTGCTGGACGCGGTGGCGCTTCGCCAGTGGTGCCGTACGGCCTTGGACCTGCTCGGACGCGAGCGCGAGCGTATCGACTCGCTCAACGTCTTCCCGGTTGCGGACGCGGACACCGGCACCAACCTCTTCCTGACGGTCGAGGCTGCCTGCGAGGCCGTCGAGTCCGGAGCGAAGGACCATCCGGACGACTTCGCGGCAGCCCTGCACGACCTCGCCCGCGGCGCGTTCCTCGGCGCGCGCGGCAACTCCGGCGTCATTCTGAGCCAGATGCTTCGGGGGATGGCCGAGGCGGTGGCGGCCGCACCCGGGGTGCCCGGCGTGGGCGGCAAGCTGTTCGGGGTCGCACTCGCTCGCGCGTCGCGATCGGCGTACGCCGCGGTGGCCGCGCCGGCCGACGGCACGATCCTCACCGTTGCCCGCGACGTCGCGGACGCGGTGACGAGGGCGCGCTCCGATGACCTCGCCAGGGTCGTGGACATTGCGTTGGATGCGGCCACCGAGAGCCTTGCGCGAACGCCCGACCAGATGGCACTGCTGCGTCGCCACGGTGTCGTCGACGCCGGCGGCGCGGGACTCGTTGTGCTCCTCGGCGCGCTGGTCGAGGTCGTGACCGGTGTGGTGCCTACAGCCTCGGCGCGGTCGTGGCAGTCGGCGTCGTGGCAGTCGGCGTCGTGGCAGTCGGCGTCGTGGCAGTCGGCGTTGTGGCAGGCGGCGTCGGGGGAGGCGGCGTCGCGGGGGCCTGCATCATGGGGGCCGGCATCGTGGGGGGTGGGGTCCGCCTGGTCCGGCGCCGGTTCCGACCTCCGGGGCGGCGCCATGCCGGCCGATGTCGACACTGCGGGCGCCTACTCGTACGAGGTCATGTTCCTGCTCGAGGCACCGGAAGCGGCGCTCCCGGTCCTCCGGGCAACGCTCGCGCCGCTCGGTGACTCCCTCCTCGTGGTGGGCGGGGACGACCTGTGGAACGTCCACATCCACGTCGACGACATCGGCGCGGCGATCGAGGCCGGTGTCGTCGCCGGCCGGCCGTACCGGATCAGGGTGTCGCCGCTGGTCACGCGTATCGGTGCTGATATGGCCACCGGATGCGAGAAGACCCTGACCCGGGCGGTGGTGCTCCTCGTCGAGGGGGAGGGGCTCGCGGCACTTGCACGCGCGGCGGGCGCGATCGCACTCGCCGTGGACGTGGGCGCCACCGCAAGCACCGCCACGGTGCTCAGCGCCCTTCGTCCCCGCGTTCCCGGCGAGGTAATCGTCATCTCGGGCGGCGAACGCTTCCGTTCCGTCGCCGATGCCGCGGCGCAGGAGCTTCGCAGGGGGGCCGTACGCGCGTCAGTCGTGCCCGTGCGGGCTGCCGTACAGGCACTCGCAGCGCTCGCGGTGCATGACCCGTCCCGTCGGTTCGACGACGACGTGGTGGCCATGACAGCCGCGGCGCGTGCCACGCGCTGCGCCTCCGTCACGGTCGCCGGGCACCGCGCGATGACGTCGGCCGGTGTGTGTGAGCCGGGAGACGTCCTGGGCCTCATCGAGGGTGACGTTCTTCTGATCTCCAGCGACCCCGCGACGGTCGGTCGCGAGCTCGTCGACCGGCTTCTGGGTGGTGGCGGGGAGATGGTCACGCTCATCCACGGCGCGGGTGGCGCCCCCCTCGCCGCTGGGCTGCGCTCGGAGCTGCACACCACCCGGCCGGACGTCGAGTGCGTCGTGTACGCGGCGGGGGCGACGAGCGACCTGCTGCTGCTGGGCGTCGAGTGAAGTCCGCCGACCCGGAAACCGTCAAGACCCTTCTCGACGAGCCGCTCAAGCGGCACCTGCCGAGGCTGACGAAGGGGCTGACGGGTCTCGATCTCCACACGGTGCGAGACCTGCTCGGTCACTATCCGCGTCGTTACCTGCACCTCGGCGAGCTCAGTGACCTCGCGGGCATCCCCGTCGGCGAGAACGTCACCGTCGTCGCCAGGGTGCAGACGATGTCCAGCCGCACGCTGCCGCCGCTCCCCGGCAAGCACAAGAAGCGGTCCATGGTCGAGGCGGTCATCACCGACGGACGCGGCTCGTTACGGCTGACGATCTTCAACAAGCCCTGGCTGGCCGCGAAGCTCACGCCGGGCGGCGTTCACATGTTCAGCGGCACGGTCACGATATTCAATCGACAGCGTCAGCTGACAAACCCGCACTGGCTGGAGCTCGACGACGAGGAGGATCTTCAGACCCAGGCCGGTCGACCGCTCCCGATCTATCCCGCGAACGCCGACCTGCGCAGCGGCACGATCTGGACGTCCGTGAAGCTCCTCCTGGACACCTTGGACGAGCTGCCCGATCCGGTTCCTGCGGACGTACGCGCCCGACTGCGCCTGCTGGGTCTGCGCGAGGCGTTGGTCGCGGTCCACCGCCCGCTGGACGACGCCGACTGGAAGGCCGGACAAGAACGACTGCGCTTCGACGAGGCCTTCGTGTTGCAGGCCGTTCTCGCGCAGCGGCGGATCATGGCGCGCGGGCTGCCGGCTACCCCGCGCCCAGCCGCGGCGGGCGGGCTTCTCGACCGCTTCGACGCGAGGCTTCCGTTCAGATTGACTGGCGGTCAGGTGGCCGTCGGGGGCGTGCTCGCGGCCGAGATCGCGGCTGATCATCCGATGCAGCGGCTGCTGCAGGGAGAGGTCGGGTCCGGCAAGACGGTCGTCGCACTGCGGGCGGTCCTCACCGTCGTGGACAACGGCGGCCAGGCCGCGCTGCTCGCCCCGACGGAAGTCCTCGCGCAGCAGCACCACCGGTCGATCACCGCGATGCTCGGCCCGCTGGCCGAAGGCGGGATGCTCGGGGGCGACGATGCGGCAACCCGGGTCGCCCTGCTCACCGGGTCGCAGCCGACGTCCGTGCGACGCCGGATGCTGCTCGACATCGCCAGCGGCGCCGCCGGCATCGTGGTCGGCACGCACGCGTTGCTCCAGGAGCGGGTGGAGTTCTTCGACCTCGGGCTGGTCGTCGTCGACGAGCAGCACCGCTTCGGCGTCGAGCAGCGCGACCTCTTGCGCGCCAAGGGCGCCAACCCGCCGCATCTGCTCGTGATGACCGCGACGCCGATCCCGCGGACCGTGGCGATGACGGTCTTCGGCGACCTGGAGACGTCGACGCTCACCGAGATCCCGGCGGGTCGGCCCGGCGTCGTCACGCACGTCGTCAATGCGGGGGAGCGCCCGCACTTCGTGGAGCGTGCGTGGCAGCGCGTACGCGAGGAGGTCGCAGGCGGCCACCAGGCGTTCGTGGTCTGCCCCCGGATCGGCGACGTCGAAGGCAGCGAGGACGATGCCGGCTCGACCGCGCCGGACCCGGAAGAGCTCGGCCCTGGGTCCGAGGGCGACGACGCGGACGAGCGTGCGCCTCGCCGACCGCCGCTCGCGGTCCTCGATGTGAGCAAGAGTCTCGTCGCCGGGCCGCTCGCCGGTCTACGGGTCGAGATCCTCCACGGTCGCATGGCGCCGGAGGCCAAGGACGACACCATGCGCCGGTTCTCGACCGGCGACATCGACGTCCTGGTGTCGACGACCGTCATCGAGGTCGGCGTCGACGTCCCCAACGCCACGGTCATGGTGATCATGGATGCGGACCGGTTCGGGGTGTCGGCGCTGCACCAGCTTCGGGGTCGGGTGGGACGGGGCACGGCGCCGGGACTGTGCCTGCTCGTCACCGAATGGCCGGTGGGTTCTCCGGGCGGCGCCCGGCTCGACGCCGTCGCCGCCACCAGCGACGGCTTCGAGATCTCCCGCCTGGATCTCGAGCAGCGCCGGGAGGGCGACGTGCTGGGCGCCTCCCAGTCGGGTCGCCGCTCCAGCCTGCGGCTGCTGCGCGTGATCGAGCACGAGGAGGTCATCGTGACGGCACGGCTCGAGGCGGCGCGCATCGTCGAGGCCGACCCTGACCTGTCCGCCCATCCGGCGCTGGCGCGCGCCGTCGAGGCCGTCGTCAACGCCGAACGGGCGGACTTTCTCGAGCGCAGCTGAGCGGCAGCCGCTCACCCGTCCGGGCGTGCTGCAACGATCATCGGGTGCCGAGGATCATCGCCGGGATCGCCAGGGGTCGTCGGCTCGAGGTGCCGCCGGGAAAAGGGACCCGGCCGACCTCGGACCGCATGCGCGAGGGCTTGTTCTCGACGCTCGTCGCGATCCGCGGTCCGCTCGCCGGGGTGCGCTTCCTCGACCTGTACGCCGGGTCGGGCGCGGTCGGGCTCGAGGCCCTGTCGAGAGGTGCGGCACACGTGCTTCTGGTCGAGCGAGACCGGCGCGCGGTAGCCACGATCGCCGCCAACATCAAGATTCTCGAGCTCGACGGCGCCAGCACGCGTGCCTCGGATGTGGGGCGGCTGGTGACCGAGGCGCCCGACCGGGCGTACGACATCGTCTTCGCCGATCCGCCGTACGACCTCACGCCCAGCCGGTTGAACGAGACGCTCCGGGGGCTCCGCGACAACCGGTGGCTGGCGCATGACGCGGATGTCGTCGTCGAGCGGGCGACCCGCGACGGCCCGGTCACGTGGCCCGACGGATACGAGGCGGACCGCCGGCGCGCTTACGGTGAGGGGACGCTGTGGTACGCGCGGGTTCCGCAGGCGCCGCGCGTCGCACCTGCAGACCCGGCGGTGCGGGCCGATGCGGCGAGCGTCGGACCGACATCACGTGGTGTAGCGAGTGACCAGCTGGATGCGACCGATGTCGCCGACAACGGCTCAGCAGACGATGCCGGCGGCGACCAGAGCTAGGAGGAGCGGATGCGGCGAGTGGTGTGCCCCGGGTCGTTCGACCCACCCACCAACGGTCATCTCGACATCATCGGGCGGGTCGCGAGCCTGGTCGACGAGGTTGTGGTCGCCGTGATGGTCAACCCCGCCAAGAGAGGGCTCTTCACTCCCGCTGAGCGGGTCGAGATGCTGCGCGAGGTGAGCGCGCCGTTCGCCAACGTGTCCGTCGAGTCGTTCTCCGGGCTGCTGGTCGACTTCTGTCGCAGCCGCGATATCCCGAGCGTCGTCAAGGGTCTGCGCGCGGTCAGCGACTTCGAGTTCGAGGTGCAGATGGCGCAGATGAACCGCCGTCTCGCCGGTGTGGACACGATGTTCGTCGCGACTGCTCCCGAGCACTCGTTCCTGTCGTCGAGCCTCGTGAAGGAGGTCGCGACGTACGGTGGGGATGTCGCGGGCCTCGTCCCGCCGCCGGTGCACCGCCGGTTGACCGAGCGACTGGCGCAGCGCTGAGCCAGCATTGCCGCAAGTGTCGCAGCCGTGAGCCGGCCACCGAACGACCAACGCACGGACGCCTGACGCACCGCAGTCACCGAGAGCAGGAGGAGCGCGCCTGTGGAGATCCACGACAAGCTCGCCGAGCTGACCCGCCTCGTGGGCGAGGCTCGAGCGATGCCGATGTCGGCGTCCTGCATCGTCAACCGCGCCGAGGTCATCGGGCTCGTCGCCGACATTGAGCGGCTGTTGCCGCAGGACCTGTCGCGCGCCCAGGCGGTGCTCTCCGACCGCCACGAGGTCGTCGATCTCGGCCGTCAGGAAGCTGAGCGTCTGGCCGCGAACGCCCGCGCCGAGCAGGCCCGGCTCGTCTCCGACACCGCCATCGCCCAGGAGGCGACAGAAGAGGCGACGCGCATCGTCGCAGCGGCTCGCGAGGAGGCGGACGCGACCAGGGCCGAGATCGACGAGTACGTCGATGGGAAGCTGGCCAACTTCGAGGTCGTGCTGCTGAAGACGATGCAGGCGGTGACCCGCGGGCGCGAGCGGATGCGGGGCATGCGCGATGAGGATGCGCTGGCCCACCTCGATGACGAGCCGGTCCCCGGCGGCTAACCCCGTTGGTCTCGAGCTCGCTCAGTTTGGGGGGCCTCGCGCGCGTCGGGTAACCTACTCGTCGGCCGTGTGCGCCGTGTACGCCCCGTACGGTCCGCGCAGAAGCCATGTCGCGCGCTTTCGCCAGGAGCCTTCGCTGTCTCGTTTCGACCTGTCTCATCTCGGTGTGCCCCGTGAGGATGCGCCCCGAGGCGCTGGCGGCCGTCCGGACTCGGCCCATCCTGACGCTCGATTCCAAACCGCACGACTCGATCCGCGGGCGCCACTGGTGCTCGACACCCACGAGCTGGACCGCCGTCCAGGCACGCTGCGCACCATCTCGGTGCGCGAGCCGGCCCCGTCGGATCTGCGGACCGAGGTGATCGGGGTGCCCGAGGGTGCCGATCTCGACCTCGACCTTCGTCTGGAGTCCGTGCTCGACGGCATCCTGGTGTCGGGGACCGTCCATGCGCTGGCTGTCGGTGAATGCGCGCGATGCCTCGAGCGACTCGAGCGACCGCTCGCGGTGGAGATCCAGGAGCTGTACGCCTACCCGGGGCACGAGTCCGAGGACACCTCGGTCGTCGAGGGCGAGCTGATCGACCTCGAGCCGACCGTGCGCGACGCGCTCGTGACCGATCTACCGCTCGCCCCGGTATGCCGGGAAGACTGCCCGGGCCTGTGTCCCCAGTGCGGGGAGCTCCTGGCAGCTGACCTCGGACATTCGCACGAGATGGTGGACACCCGGTGGGCCGCCCTGCGTAGCCTCGTGGCTGCCGGCGACGAAAGCACGGCCGGCGCGACCACCGGCGACAACGGCTACAGGACCGGTCACCACACTGGCCACAGCGCCGGTCACCACACTGGTCACGACACTGGTCACCACACTGGTCACCACACTGGTCAACGAGCCACCGTCAGCGGAGAACCCTTGACGCCATCGATCGACGACCGGCCCCGTGCCGGCGGACCCAAGGAGAGCTAGACGTGGCCGTTCCCAAGCGGAAGATGTCGCGCGCGAACACCCGATCGCGCCGCGCCCAGTGGAAGGCCACCCGCCCGACGCTCGTGTCGTGTCCCCAGTGCCGCGAGCCCAAGCTCCCCCACACCGCCTGCGCGACCTGCGGGACGTACAACAAGCGCCAGGTCTTGGACGTCTAACAACGCCTGATGGCTGACTCCTCGCAGGCGCCCGGTCCGCTCGCCGAGCGGTTGGGCGTCGCGAACATCGACCCCGGGCTCCTGCTGCGGGCCTTGACCCACCGGTCGTACGCGTACGAGAACGGCGGGCTGCCCACCAACGAGCGACTCGAGTTCCTGGGCGACGCGGTGCTCGGACTCATCGTGACGGACACGCTCTACCGCGCCCATCCCGACCTCCCGGAGGGTCAGCTGGCGAAGCTCCGGGCCGCGGTGGTGAACATGCGTGCGCTGGCCGCGGTCGCGCGCGGCATGGACATCGGCACCTACATAAAACTCGGCCGGGGCGAGGAGACAACGGGCGGCCGGAACAAGGCGTCGATCCTCGCGGACACGCTCGAAGCCCTCCTCGGTGCCACCTATCTCGGACTCGGTCTGGACACGGCGACGCGGCTGGTGCACAACTTGTTCGACGAGGTCATCGCCGCGAGCGCCGAGCTGGGGGCCGGCCTGGACTGGAAGACGAGCCTGCAGGAGCTCACGGCGACCGCCGAGCTCGGCGTTCCGGAGTACGACGTCACCGAAGCCGGTCCGGACCACGAGAAGACCTTTGCCGCCCAGGTGCGCATCGCCGGCGTCAACCACGGTGCCGGGTCCGGCCGGAGCAAGAAGGAGGCCGAGCAGCAAGCCGCGGAGCGCGCGTGGAGGGGGATCCGCGAGGGGATCGTCGCCGCCGACGCGCGGCCCGCGGCAACGGGATTCGCGACCGGTGCCGTCGAAATCGGTGCCGTCGAAACCGGAGCCATCGAGACCGGTGGGAGCGAGACGGGCACCTAGTGCCTGAGCTTCCCGAGGTGGAGGTGGTGCGCGCCGGCCTCGCGCGGCATGTCACCGGTCTGGCGGTCAATGCGGTCGCCGTCCACCACCCGCGGTCCGTACGTCGCCATCTCGCTGGGGCCGACGACTTCGCGGCTCGGGTCGTCGGCGAGCAGATCGTGGCCGTACGCCGGCGCGGGAAGTACCTCTGGCTCCCGCTGTCCTCCGGCGACGCTGTGATCGCGCACCTGGGTATGAGCGGTCAACTTCTCGTGCGTCCGTTCGACGCGCCCACCGAGCTACACCTCCGCGTACGGCTGGGATTCGCCGACGCGGAGCACGACCTCCGGTTCGTCGACCAACGCACCTTCGGGGGGCTCGCCGTCTCGCGCGACGGCGCCGACCTGCCAGCAGAGATCGCCCACATCGCTCCTGACCCGTTGGAGCCGGCGTTCGTCGACGAGGTGTTCCGTCAACGACTGCGTCGGCGTCGTACCGGGTTGAAGCGGGCGATGCTCGATCAAACGCTCGTGTCCGGGATCGGCAACATCTACGCCGACGAGGCGCTGTGGCGGGCCAAGCTGCACTACGCGAGACCGACCGAGACGCTGCGGCGGCCCGAGGTGGACCGCCTCCTGCTGGCGGTGCGGGAGGTCTTCGCGGCGGCGCTCCGCGCGGGTGGGACCTCCTTCGACGCGCTCTACGTCAATGTCAATGGTCAGAGCGGCTTCTTCGACCGGTCCCTCGAGGCGTACGGCCGCGCGGGCGAGCCTTGCTCGCGCTGCGGAACACCGATCAGACGGGAGGTCTTCATGAGCCGATCGTCCTACTTCTGCCCCCGTTGCCAGCCGAGACCACGCCGGGCCCGCTGGTGACATATCGGGTCACGCACGCTGCCGGCGGACGAGGCCAACCTCGCCAGGACGAGTCGATCCCATTACCGATTTGTACCGGGCAGATAACGCTGTTGCCTTGACCATGGGGTGGTGGAGTGCGACCCTGGGTGCTGCGCAGCCCTCCACCGTCAGACCGGCGTGAGCACGCGAGGGCCGCGTCATCTGTGCATCCCTGCGGCCGGTCTGACACTCCTGTGGAGGACTCATGGCCAAGGCGCTGTTCGGATACGTCGGAGGGCCGGACCCCCGGCTCGCACAGGAAGTCCGACGCCTGCGGCGACTAGTGAACGATCTCGAGCTGCAGGTCGTACGGCTGCAGGCCACCTGCGACGAGCTCGCTGCATCGCAGTCAGAGCATCGGGTCTCCGATGCCGATGTGCTTGCATTGACGCTGTCCGACGTGCGTGAGCACGCGGGCGCGCTGCGCTGACGTCTCCAGCGAGCGTGCGCTGACCGACAGCGCTGACCCCGTTCAACGCTGCGCCGTCCCCGTCCAACGCTGCGCTTCCTCGACCGCTGCGCGGCCGCCGGCTGCGGATCTGGGTCCGCACGGCGCGCTTCCTCGGATCGCGCCCTGCCCGCACGTATCGTGCGTGGCGCGGGCCGCTGCCTGCCTCGTGAAGCCCGTGTAGGCACAGGAGACAGCGCCTCGTGCATCTGAAAAGCCTCACCCTGCGGGGCTTCAAGTCGTTCGCCTCAGCGACGACGTTGCGTTTCGAGCCGGGCATCACCTGCGTGGTCGGGCCAAACGGCTCCGGCAAGTCCAACGTCGTCGACGCCCTCGCATGGGTGATGGGTGAGCAGGGCGCGAAGTCGCTGCGCGGCGCGAAGATGGAGGACGTCATCTTCGCCGGCACGGCCGGGCGGCCACCGCTCGGGCGGGCCGAGGTCGTCCTCACCATCGACAACTCCGACGGGGCGCTGCCGATCGAGTACGCCGAGGTCACGATCGCTCGGATCATGTTCGCCGGGGGCGGCAGCGAGTACGCGATCAACGGTCGGACCTGCCGCCTGCTCGACGTGCAGGAGCTGCTGGCCGACTCCGGGATCGGC
>Ga0136634_10000320_pt1 | contig 22656 bp, 22 predicted proteins | sample AntDrymUQ8332106_2_FD_104654 | JGI IMG/M metagenome (GOLD analysis project Ga0136634, IMG submission 104654) | Polar desert sand microbial communities from Dry Valleys, Antarctica - metaG UQ833 (21.06) | ecosystem: Environmental > Terrestrial > Soil > Desert | place: Antarctica: Dry Valley... | reverse complement strand
GTTATATCATACCCAAACTGTTTCATCATTTCAAGGCTTAAATCTATATAAGGTTTGCTTTTAAGATTGTTAACATAAATGGTAACGTTGTTATTTCCGGCTTTGCCAAAAGCAAATAACAAGCCTGTTAAATATTGAGAGCTCATTGAGCCATCTATAGTAATATCAACAGGAGATAATGGCCCTTGTACTTTTATCGGAAGTAAACCATTATTGGTTTGGATCTTTACCTGCAATAAAGGAAATACTTTATCAAAAATATTTATCGGACGATGTAATAAACTACCCTCACCATTTATAATTACTTCCTGGTTACTTAATGCAAGTATTGGAGTAAACATTCTTAAGGATAAACCACTTTCACCACAATTAATAACACCTTTTACGTTGATTATTCCATTACTTGATATTAATAAGTTTCCTTCATTATCATTTTCTATTAATGCGCCGGCCTTGCTGATAATATGCAATGCGGCAAGGTCATCATTGCTTTTTCCTGCATTTATGATCTTCGTGGTTCCAGTGTTTAATAAGCTTAACGCACATGCCCTTTGCATTGTACTTTTACTGGATGGAGCTGTAAGAGTGCCATTGATAACAGATGCACTGACAGTAGCTGTCAAAGGATAGTTTTTAAGGTTTCATGTAAATATTGCATGGGTATTAACTTTGATTCCGCTTCTCCTATCCTGTTAAGAAATATAAAGTGCATGTCATCATCCGCTCTTTTCTTATCCAATTTTAAAACATTGAAAACTTTCTCGTGATCTGTTTCAATAAATACAGGGAGCTGATAATGCGCCAGTAATTTTACAACACGCGCCGCCTCCTGGAAATGCAATCCATTCATTTTTTCTGATAAATTACATGCAGCAACAATACCAATACTTACAGCATGACCATGAGGCAGCTTGTGCAGATTTTCAATAGAATGACCGATCGTGTGCCCGAAATTTAATAATTTCCGGTCTGCTTTTTCAAATTCATCTGATGTAACAATATTCATTTTAATCTCTACATTTTTTTCAACCAGGTCAGCTATAAGTGTACGATCATTTTGAATCTGGTGAAGTGTGTATTTTTCAAGCATGCTAAACAACAATTTATCTTTTATACATGCATGCTTTATTATTTCCGCAAAACCATTTATCCATTCTTTTACCGGAAGCGTATCAAGGAAGCTATAATCATAAAGAATAAATTCAGGCTGGTATACCGTGCCGATCATATTTTTATACACGCCCACATCTACCCCATTTTTTCCCCCAATGGCGGCATCAACCATACTTAAAATACTCGTAGGCACCAGGCCCAGCCTTGTTCCCCTTTTAAAAATACCAGCAACATATCCTGCAATATCTGTTACCACACCACCCCCCACCCCAATTATTAAACATTGCTTTTCAACTTCCAGCTCCAGCAATTTTTCAATGACCAGGTCCACCGCTTTTTGCGTTTTGTTTTCTTCACCCGCTTCTATCTGAATGACAGAATAACCTTTAAACTTATCTTTATGATGTTCATAAATATTTTCATCAGTTATCAGAACAATTTTTTCTTTTGTGCTATAAAATTCTATATCCCTGAAGGATGCATCAAATATGCATTCCACTTTATTTCTTGAAAAAATATATTCAGCTTTTCTCATAATTGTTTTTATAATTAATCATTCATTATTTTATTCTGATGATTAATACTTTCAAGATGCAATGCGTCAAAATAATGAGTTATAAATTCCTTGCTTAACCCCAGTTGTTCACCATTTTTAAATGCCCTTTGCAGTATTTCATTCCACCTGTTGGTTTGAAGTATGGTAATATTATTTTCTCTTTTATAACTTCCAATTTTATCAGCAAGCTTCATTCTTTGCCCTATCAATGTAAGCAGTTCATCATCTACCTGGTTTATCTGCTCCCTTAAGTGTATCAATGCAGTTATATATTCCTGGGCAGTTGTTTCTTCAGAACGCCAGATCAATGTATCCAGCATTTCATTTAATTTTTCCGGAGTGAGCTGTTGTTTTGCATCGCTTAATGCATTATCCGGATCGATATGGCTCTCGATCATCAAACCATCAAAATCCAGGTCGATGCTTTTTTGTGAAACCTGGTGTAACAAAGCCCTGCTGCCACAAATGTGGGAAGGATCACATATCAGTAACATCCCGGGATATCTTCTTTTCATCTCTATTGGTAAGTGCCACATGGGTGCATTGCGATATTCTGTATTTCCATAAGAAGAAAAACCGCGGTGTATCAAACCAATATTTTCAATACCTGCCTTTTGTATTCGCTCAATACCTCCACTCCATAATTCCAGATCCGGATGTATTGGGTTTTTTATAAATACAGGTATATCAACCCCACGCAAGGTATCAGCAACTTCCTGTACACTGAAAGGATTAACGGTTGTTCTTGCACCGATCCATAATACATCAACATCAAACTGTAATGCATCATCTACATGTTTTGCTGTCGCAACTTCAACAATGGTAGGTAATCCGGTTAGTTTTTTAGCATTGAGTATCCAGGGTAATCCTTTTACACCAACACCTTCAAATAAACCTGGTTTTGTACGGGGTTTCCAGATACCTGCGCGAAGCATATCTACTTTGCCTGTATTTGCAAGAAGTAATGCTGTTTGTAAAACCTGGTCTTCTGTTTCAGCACTACAGGGCCCACTAATTATAAGTGGCTTCTTATTCCATAATGCTTTTATATTTTCATTCATTTTTATCCGTTACCGTGTAAAATTAATTGTTGTAAACAGTTTTTACAATTCTGTTACGTACGTTACCCTTATCCTTACTTTAATATTCTTTTAATAGTATTTGCATTAATCATTAATTCGTCCAGGTATTCATAATTTTCTTTTTCCAGGCATGCTTTAAATTTTTTCAACTGGCTTATATGTTCATTTAAAACATCGAGCACATTATCCTTATTCTGTATAAATATAGGCAGCCACATTTTGGGATTGCTCTTAGCAAGCCTTACGGTGCTTTCAAATCCGGCACTTGCAAGTTCAAATATGGTGTTATCTTCTTTTTCTTTTTCCAAAACTGTATTGGCCAATGCAAAAGAAGTAATATGTGACACGTGGCTAATATAAGCAGTATGTACATCATGAGAAACAGAATCCATATAAACAATATGCATTCCAAGCAAATGGTAAAGTTCTTCAACAAGTTTTAATGCGCCCGGGCTGCTTTCGGTTTTATCACATATAACTGTTGCCTTATTTATAAAGGCGCCTGATATGGCTGCTGCGGGACCGTTATATTCTGTACCCCACATGGGATGTGTTGCTACATAACAGCTTCTTTGCGGATGATCTTTAACGGCTTTACAAATAACCCCTTTTGCAGAACCAACATCCATTACCACCTGTAAGTTTACAATATCAAGAATTCCAGGTAAAATAGCAGCAGTTGCATCTACCGGGATGGCAACGATAACAAGATCACTTAAAACAATAGCTTCTTTTAGAGGTAAAATTTTGTCCACAAGATGTAATTCCAAAGCCTTCTCAGAATGGTTCGGATTGTTGTCAACTCCTATAATATTTTTTGCAAAGCCTTTTTCCCGCAGGGCAATGGCGAGAGACCCGCCTATTAAACCCAGTCCAATAATAGTTATGGTCATACATGTTTATTTAATACAAAATCCCGGCTTTTTGGCCGGGATCCTCAATATATTCCTGATAATTTTCAGTTCATATAATACATCCCGGGATATTAATTTGATAATAATAATATTGCCAGATGTATATATAATTCATTTTCATAATGAAACAAATGTAACGTATAATAATTACCCGCAAAAAAAAACCATCCCGGGAATCCGGGACGGCTACGATTACTTGCCTTGAAAACGATTATCAGGCAGCGCAAGTTTCTACCTTAAAAAATATTACTAATTAGTTCTTTTTGTTCATTTTAGTAGTATCTCTAGACATCTTATTGTCATTATCATCAACTGGGATTGTAGTGGTAGTAACAGTTGTATCAGTTACTTTCATAACAGTATCAGTGCTGGTAACTACTGAAGTAGTCGTATCAGATGATGTTGTTTCTGTTTCTTTTTTGTCGCCATCCGTACAAGCTGTAAAAGATGCTGCGATCAAAGCAATTGCTAATAACTTTTTCATTTTTGTTGTTGTTTTAATTTAAAATTATAATTTGATGTTAATACAGCTATCGAAAAAAGGTAACCCGACTTCTTTTACCTTTTTTTTCCTGTTTTTTGGGTTACCAAATAATTAATATTGTATTAATAACCAGTTAAGTGAATATAACAGACGAAAAATCTTTATTAGCAGGGCTTGCAAAAGAAGATAAAGACAGTATTGAAAGAATTTACAAGGAAAATTACAATATGATTCATACCCTGGTATTAAATAATAGCGGAAATTCAGATGATGCAGCAGATATTTTCCAGGAAGCAATGATCGTTTTGTACGAAAAATCCAGATCCGATACTTTTGAGCTTAGTTGTCAGTTAAAAACTTATATCTATTCTATTTGCAGGAGACTGTGGCTTAAACGTTTACAAAGTACACAACGTTTGTATAAAACAGTAGAAAGTACCCAGGATATTGTTTCAGTAGAAGAAGACCTGGAATATCATGAGAAGAAACACAATGAATTTCAGATCATGGACAATGCAATGAATAAAATTGGTGAGCCCTGCAAAAGTTTGCTGGAAGCATATTACATACAAAAAAAACAAATGCAGCAGATTGCTGCCGATTTTGGATATACCAATGCTGATAATGCAAAGACCCAGAAATACAAATGCCTTGTGCGTTTAAAAAAGTTGTTTTTTGCACAATATAAAACCACATAAAATGGAAGATAATTTACTTATAGATGCAGTGGAAAGGTTCCTGAAAGGTGAGATGACTCCTGAGGAAAAAATATATTTTGAAGAGATCAGGAAAAATAATCCCCAGCTGGATCAGGCAGTTGTTGAACACATCTTTTTTATTAATGAGCTTGATACTTTCAGTGCTTCCCGGAATTTCAGGCATAATTTAAAAGAAACCGAGGCCAAACTGATCCAGGATGGTTTTATTAACAAAAAACTAAAAGGCACGGCCAAAGTTATAAATTTATGGAAACGGTACCAACGTACTGTAGCTGTGGCTGCATCAATTGCAGGTTTGGTTTCTATATTTAGTGCAAGCATTATATCATCAATACAAACAGAGAAAAATCCCAAAATAAGTGTGCTTGTTGATGAATTAGACAAGCAGGAAAGAAAATTAGACAAACAGGAAAAAGAAACACAAAAGTTAAAAAATACCGTTGCCCAGATAGCAGCTGGTACACCTGTTGTAATAAAACCAAGGGTTGAATCTAAATTCAGGGCCACCGGATTTCTCATTGATGCATCAAATAATTTTATTGTAACAAATGCCCATGTCGTAAAGGAAGCAAAACACCAATTAATTGTTGAGAATAACAAGGGAGAACAGTTTATTGCCAAAGCGGTTTATGTGAATGAGCAGCATGATCTTGCAGTGTTGAAAGTGACTGATATCGATTTTAAAAAATTGCCTGCATTTCCTTATACCATACGCAAAACAGATGCAGAGCTTGGGGAACAGGTTTTCATCCTGGGTTATCCAAAACAAGAAATTGTTTACGGTGAAGGTTATATCAGCGCAAAAAATGGTTATATGATGGATACCATTTATTGCCAGTTGAATACTTCTGCTAATGAAGGTAACAGTGGCTCACCAATTATAAATAAAAAAGGGGAATTACTTGGTATTATCAACAGCATGGAAACAAATGCTGAAGGTGTCGTGTTCGCAATTAAATCTGTTAATATATTCAGGGCTATTGAAGAGGTGAAAAAAACGGAAGAATACAAGAATATCAAAATAACCAGCTCCGGTTCTTTAAAAGGGCTTGACAGAGAAACCCAGATAAGTAAAGTGGAGGATTATGTTTTTATGATCAAGGGTAATTAATCTGGTTTAAAACTTATAAGTTATCTTAAAATATATTTTATTAAACTTTCCATAAGGATTGCGGATAAACCCCTTCATTAATCAGCCTTGCCAGGTTTTCTTTTACGGATGGCGCATCTTCCTTGTATGTAACACCAAACCACTGTGAAGATGTTGTGATAACACGTATGTTTGATCCCTCCTGCTCAATAAAATAATCCGCTATAATAGGAATAAAGAATTCTGCCTTTATATTTTCTTTGTTTTGTTTTACAAAGTCTGCAAATAATTTTTCTGTAATAGAAAAAACCGATGGATGAAAACACCAGAAATTCATTGATACATTTGAATTTGACGGAACTTCAATTTGACTGCCCTGTTCTTCATAAATTATTTTATCCCCCTTTTCTGCAATGCTGGTACGTTCATTAATGCTAACCAGGTTGTTATTATTATCTACTTCACAAACCCCGCGGCTTACGGTGCCATGATCGCTGAGTGTTTTATTTAACTGGTAACCAATTATTGCAGCGGTTTTTTCATTACATTCTTTAGTAAGAAATGCAGCAGCTTTTTCAAATGCATCCCTGCCATAAAAATCATCTGCATTAATCACTGCGAAAGGCTCGTTCACTACATCTTTGGCACAAAGCACAGCATGGCCTGTACCCCAGGGCTTTTTTCTTTCAGGGTGAATATCTTCCGGTTCTATATATAAACTGAGATCCTGGTATACATAATCAACAGCTATTTTACCCTTGAGTTTGGCATCAAAATTTTCTTTAAATGTTTTAGCAAAATCTTCCCTTATAATAAAAACTACTTTATCAAACCCTGCACGGATTGCATCATAAATAGAATAATCCATAATTGTTTCCCCGGAAGGGCCAAATCCTTCTGTCTGTTTCATACTTCCATACCTGGTTGCCATTCCTGCGGCTAATATTAAAAGTGTAGGTTGCATTATAATATCTTTAAAATGAACATTACTGAATTTTGCAGGAGCAAAAATAACGGAAACAGTTAGTAAAAATGAACATCGTTTTTGAAGAAAATAAATTAGAATTCGATGAAATCTCTCATCCCGGTTTTGAGCAAAAAAAAATAAAGCTTTCCATTGCAAGATTAGATAAGATTCATCCTGTAGTTTCCGGCAATAAATTATTCAAGCTGCACTATTTTTTAGAAGAAGCTGTAAACAGTTCACATAAAAAAATCATCACTTTCGGTGGGGCATACTCTAATCATCTTCTGGCTACAGCATATGCTGCAAACAACCTGGGACTGCATGCCATTGGGATCGTAAGAGGCGAAAAACCCCGGGATGAATCACGCACGCTTGAGTTATGCCGCGAATCGGGAATGCAATTGCATTATATTTCCCGTGCATCATATAAAAATATACAGGAACCTGCCTTTTTAAACAATTTAAAGAAAGAGTTTGGAGAACGTGTTATAATCCCGGAAGGTGGTTTTAGCCATCTGGGTGCAAAAGGCGCGTCCCTTATAATGGAACGATTACAATTGAACCAACCAACGCATATTTGTGTAGCGGTTGGTACTGCAACCACACTCGCAGGGCTATTACAAGGTTCTGAGAAAGGGGAAACAATAATTGGCTTCCCTGTACTAAAAAACATGACTGATATCGGATCCAGGTTAACCTTTCTGAATATAGACAAATATCCCGGAAAATTAAATATACTGGATGAATATCATTTTGGAGGTTATGCAAAGACAACACCTGAACTGATCAGCTTCATGAATGACTTTTATACAGATCATAAAGTTCCATTGGATTTTATTTATACTGCAAAAATGATGTATGGTACGATGGAAAAAATAGATCAGCATTATTTTCGGGAAGGCAGCAATATTATCTGCCTGCATACTGGCGGATTACAGGGAAATATTTCATTGGAAAAGGGGACATTGGTCTATTGATTCATATTCATATTTTATTTGGCAGGAAAGTGAGTAAATTCGCATAATATTTTGTACCTACTGTAACCTTTTATGTGGAAGTATATTGTTATTTTCCTGTTCACTTTTTATAAGCCTGTATTCACTTCCGCGCAACAAATACTTCCCAATATAGGCGTTACAAATTATAACGGTAAGATCATAGTAAACTGGAAAAATGCTTATACTGTTCCTGTAGCCAACATCAGCATCCAGCGTTCTTATGACAGTTTAAAGAATTACACAACTATTGGATCTGTTTTAAATCCTCAGAATGAAGAAAATGGCTATTCGGATAATGAGCCACCTTATAATAAAATGTATTACCGGGCTTTCATTGCGTTTGAAGGAGGGTCTTATCTCATAAGCAAAACAGTAAGGCCGGTAAAAACACCCCTTATCTCTGACAGTACGGGCACCAGCCTTTTTCCATGGCAGGTTGACCCTTTTGCAGATTCCAGCATTCAATCCCCACCGGTAGTAAAAGGAGTATTTATCCCAAGTTTAAGAATATTTACGGCAAAAGATAACAATGTGATAATTCATTTACCTGAAGTTGCACATAAAAAATATACAGTTAAATTCTTCAATGAAAGTGAAAAGGAAATTTTTGAGTTAAAAGAACTAAAAGACGAATACCTGATCATTGAAAAAGTAAATTTTATTCGCGCAGGCTGGTATTTTTTTGAAATTTATGAAGAGGGCATCCTTTTAGAAAAAAATAAATTCCTGGTTCCAAAAGACGGGAAGATCAATAATAACTGATACCTGTAATAATCTTATATCAATTTCACATTAAAAATTGTTTCAAAGTTTCTTTTTACATTTCTTTTTACTTCTTCAAAATCTATTTTTCTGTTGCATTCTTTTTCCATGGAAGTAACCTGTTTATTTTGTATTCCGCAAGGAATGATATTATTAAAATAAGACAGGTCGGTGTTTACATTTAGAGCAAACCCATGCATCGTTATCCACCGACTGCACCGCACACCTATGGCACATATTTTTCTTTCCTTACCTGGTATACCAGCGTCTATCCATACCCCGGTTTCACCGGCACTTCTTTCACCATGTATGCCGTAATCCGCTATTGTGAGAATAACGACCTCTTCTATATTACGTAAATACTTACCTATATCAGTATTAAACTTTTCAAGATCCAGTATAGGGTAACCAACTATTTGCTGTAAACCATGAAATGTTATATCTCCGCCCCTGTTTGTACTATAAAATTCAATGCCCTTATCTTCAAGCTGGGGCTTACTTAACAGGACATTATTTATGCTGCCACTTTTACCTAATGTATAAACAGGTGTATGTTCACATAATAAAAAAGAATGCTTAGTAGGAAGATCCCGTGAAGCTATTGTTGATTGGCGTATCCTCGCATTTGTTTTAATGGCCACATTCTCCTGGAGTAATGTTTCCTGCAGATCCCATGCAGTTTTATAATTAATGATCCCAAGGTCTCTAAATATTACAGGCTGCATATCCACTTCATTGTTTTAATTTGCAAAAGTAACTAATGTGAAGAGTGAAAAGTGAAAAGTGAAAAGTTCCGATAGCTATCGGGAGTGAATAGTGATTAGTGATTAGTGAATAGTGAATAGTGAATAGTGAATAGTGAATAGTCCCGATAGCTATCGGAAACGAAAAGTTGTATTGCTCCCTCTCTTTTGGAGAGGGTTGGGGTGAGGTTGAATAGTGTATAGTAAATAGTTGTCTTGCTCCATCTCATTTGGAGAGGGTTGGGGTGAGGTTGAAAAGTGTCTTTATGAATGAATTCCCTGTACATATTGAAGAAGATACACCGGAATCGGAAGAATTGTATGAAAAATTATCTATCGTAATAGATCGCGGCCAGGAGGCATTGCGTATTGATAAATTCCTGATGAAAAGAATAGAGCATGCAACACGCAATAAGATCCAGCAGGCTATAGAAGCCGAAATGGTTTTAGTGAATGATAAGCCCGTAAAAAATAATTATAAAATTAAAGCAGGAGACCGGATCATTATTTATGACAATAATACTCCTGAATCTTCAGAAATAATTCCACAAAATATTCCGCTTGATATAATGTATGAAGATGAAGACCTATTTATAATTAATAAACCGGTGGGTATGGTAGTACATCCCGGAAGCGGTAATCCCAATGGCACATTAATCAATGGTGTTGCCTGGCATTTAAAAAACAATTGCCCGGAAATAGCAGAAAGTGATTTACCCAGGTTTGGCCTTGTACACCGGATTGATAAAAATACCAGCGGATTGCTTGTTATGGCTAAAAAACAAAAAGTAATGATTGATCTTGCAAAACAATTTTTTCACCATACAGTACACCGGAGGTATGTTGCATTGGTATGGGGAGATTTTGAACAGGAAGAAGGCACTATCAAAGTACATGTTGGGAGGCATCAGCGTTACAGGAAATTATTTACAGCATACCCTGAAGGAGATCATGGCAAAGAAGCCATCACACATTACAAGGTGATAGAAAGGTTTAATTATGTAACTCTCCTGGAATGCAGGCTGGAGACTGGCCGTACCCACCAGATACGTGTACACATGCAGTATATTGGGCATCCCCTCTTCAATGATGAATTTTATGGTGGGGATAAGATCATGAAGGGAACCGTTTATACAAAATACAAACAGTTTGTAGAAAATTGTTTTGCTACATGCCCCAGGCAGGCTTTACATGCAAAAGAACTGGGATTTGTTCATCCAACTACCAACGAAGACAAGCTCTTCATCAGTAATTTGCCGGATGATATGCAGGAGGTGATTGAAAAATGGAGAAATTACAGCCAGTTTAAAAATGCATGAATTATAAATAAATGAAGATTTATAATTCTGAATTAAATAATTTTTTTAATTTATTTATATGAAATGTAAAGCAATTTTCCTTTATGGTTTTTGTTTTATTTTCTATCCAGGCTTTTCCCAGGTAATGATCGTAAGAGATGTTGTTATCACCGAGATGGTAAAAGAAGTATCGCCTGATTCTCTAAAAAATTATATTTCTACACTTGTTTCATTTGGAACCAGAAATACACTAAGCACACAAACCAGTAAAACCAGGGGTATTGGTGCTGCCAGGAAATGGGTATTACAAAAGTTCAATCAATTTGTACCTGGATCCAATGGAAGGCTTTCCGCATTTATTGATACCACAACATTACAACCTGATAAAAAAAGAATAGATACTCCTGTAGTGTTGGGGAATGTCATAGCAACTTTAAAAGGTACCGATGTAAATGATAAACGCATATTTATTATAAGCGGGCACCTTGATAATATGCGCAGCAATGTAATGGACCGGCTTGGTGATGCACCCGGTGCAAATGATGATGGCAGTGGTGTTGCAGCAGTTATTGAATGCGCAAGGATCATGAGTAAACGAACTTTCCCCGCAACAATCATTTTTGTAGCATTAAGTGGAGAAGAACAGGGTTTACTGGGTGCGCATTTCATGGCTGCAAAGGCAAGAAAAGACAGCCAAAATATAGAGGCAGTGCTGAACAATGATATCATGGGAAGTAACAACAGTAATGAGACCAATATAACTGATAATACAAGGATCAGGGTTTTCAGTGAAGGACTGCCGTTGTACGAGCTGGAAAAAAATGCTAAAAATATCCGGCAGCTGGGTTTGGAAAATGATGGAAGATCCAGGCAGCTTGCCCGTTATGTAAAAGAAACCGGAGAAAGATATGTTGAGAATATAGAAGTGGTAATGGTTTACCGTAATGACCGCTTTCTACGTGGAGGAGATCATTCAGCTTTTGTTGAAAATGGTTTTCCAGCAGTGCGCTTTACGGAAATGAATGAAAATTATTATCACCAGCACCAGGATGTGAGAATTGAAAAAGGGATTCAATATGGTGACCTGGTTGAATTTATTGATTTTGAATACCTGAGAAAAAATACAGCAATCAATTTATCTGTACTGGCCAATTTGTCCAGGTCACCATCAATGCCTGAAGATGTAAAAATGGATGTAAAGAAATTGGGAAATAATACTTTACTGTTTTGGAAAGTGCCAAAAGCAGGTATTCCTAAAGGTTATTTTGTAATGATGAGAGAAACTACCAGTGCTGTATGGCAAAAGAAATTTTTTACAGATTCTTTAGAGATAACACTTCCTTTTTCAAAAGATAATTATTTTTTTGCTGTACAATCTGTTAGTAATGATGGCAATGAAAGCCTGCCTGTCGTTCCCGGTATTGGCAGATAATTTCGGGTAGTGTTATAACAACCCTTACTTAAATTATGAATATTATTCAACTTTTTTTTCTTTCAATTCCACTTCTTTGATTATAGCTTCTATCTTTTCTTTTTTCATACCTACTCTTACAAAACCAAACAAGCTCATATATATATTTGCTATCCAAACCAACGCAAAGCCACTGACCAGGTAACCCCGCCAATCGTTATACAACAAATGATACCGGGTAATGATCAAAAAAAACAAAGTTACATAATGGCTAAAACAATATTCACAGGTAAAGAGGTAAAAGAATTTTCTTTCAAATAAAGTTTTGGCTTCTTTTGATTTCCTTTCACAGAATTCCCTGGGTTCACGAAACACTTCTTCATGAGTAATGGTCCATGCTATGCATGCAATGGGCAAAGCAAGTAAAAAAAGATAAAGGATCTGTTCCCTTAGTGTCATTCAAATAATTTAAAAATAAATGTAGTTTAAATGTTTTAAATGAAGAAGCTTAAAAAATATTATTCAAAACGGGATAACGTTGCCGTAAAAACGCCACGTTCTCTTTTTTTGGTTACAGCTTTCCAGTTGCCATTATACCTGATCAATGATGGTATGGTAAGATTATTAAAACGTGTCATCAAAATTTCCATATTCACTTTAAAATCATAAACGCCTGCATCATAGCTCAGGGAATAATTTCTTCCCACTACTTCAAATGTGCTGTCATTGAACCAGGTAGTCATTTCATCAACAACCACTTTACTTTTATACCCTGGTTTTACGGTTTGTTTAAAAATATAGCAACTGTTGTTATTGTAAAAATCCATATCAATGTTCATGTCATACAACTCTGCCATATCATCTTCAAATATTGCTGTTTTATTACTCATAAATGGAAGACCCTTTATTCTTTTACCAGGGTTAAAAAAAAGCATCTTTAATTGCTCTTTATGTTTTTCCAGGCCTGATTTCCCCACAGTGGAAAATTCCCTTCCCTGAACGATATTATCTTCACCGCATATTGTATCTTTTGTAAAAAATAAGGAAGCATACATATTAGCAGTATAATAATTAAATTGCTTTTTGTCATTATATATATCCCCGGTAACCGTTTCATCTAAAGTTTGCATTGACCGGCAATTATTTAACCGAATCTGCCTGGTTTTACTTGACAGAGAAGCTTTAAGCCTTCCGTCTTTATCATTCATCCTGATATCATTCAATGCAGTAAACTGTATAATATGGAGGTTTCTGAAAGCTTTGTAAAAACTGCTGTCATTTTTTACCCGGTTAATAAATGTGGGTACATTGAGCTTATTATCAATTACCACTTCTGATAAAGTGATGATTTTTTTTCCGACTATTATCGTACTGTCTGTAGAATTTTGTGCAGATAAGCATACATTAAAAAACATCAAAACTATTGACATAAATAATTTCATGCATGCAAATTATCGCAATTGTTTTATAAGAAAACCCTAATACTTATTTTGGAAATACCATCTTGTAATCTACATTCACCTTTCCTTTGCTTATATCGTCCAGCCTGCGTTTCATCAGGGTGCGTGTCAGAGGTTTTATGTAATCAATGAAGAGTTTTCCTTCTATATGGTCGTATTCATGAAGGATCACCCTGGCGGTTATACCATTAAATAATCTGGAATGAGGCGTAAAATTTTCATCCACATAATTTAGTGTAACAGATTCATTGCGCAGGATATCTTCCCTTATTTTGGGAATGCTAAGGCAACCTTCATTATAACTCCACTCATTTCCATTGAGCTCTTTAATATGGGCATTTATGAAAACACCTTTAAACCCGGGCTGATCGGGATATTTATCTTTTTCATCCTCGTCCTGGTTCTTAAAAATCTGTTCACTATCTATAATGAATAAACGAATATCTTTATTTACCTGTGGAGCAGCCAGGCCTACCCCATTGCTATTATACAAAGTCTCCCACATATCTTCAAGCAACTTATCCAGGCCATTATATTCTTTTGTAATATCCGAGCATACTTTTCTCAGAATAGGAGAGCCGTAAGCAACAATCGGTAAAATCATTCTATTTAAAAGTTATAAGTTGATCTGTTATTAGCTGAGTAGTTTTTAACAGGCAAAGTTATTTGATATAACCATAAGAAACAACTGGCTATACCTTACAAGGTGATCATACATGACCTGTATTTTGAAGGTACTCCTGCAGCATTATCGTAGCAGCTATTCTATCAACTACCTTTTTATCCCGGCGATCTTTTTTTTTCATTCCCATTAGCAACATGGCATCTTTTGCCATTTTAGAAGTATATCTTTCATCAACAGCAAGCACGGGTATCAAAGGAAATTCTTTTTCTACTTTTTTTATAGCAGCTTTTGCAAGTGGTGTGCCATGTGTATCTGATTCATCCCAGTTTTTTGGTAAGCCAATAATGATCAGTTCTACAACTTCTGTTTCTAAATATTTTTTTAAAAAAGGTATCAGCTCATGTGATGCAATAGTGGTAAGGCCTGAGGCTATTATCTGAAGTGGATCAGTTACAGCAATTCCTGTTCTTTTTCCTCCATAATCAATCGCTAATATTCTTGCCATCCGGGATCAGTTTAAAAACAGGTCTAATAATACGAAAGCTGCAAATACCACAGATGCAATTCCATTTGCAGTCATGAATGCAATATTTACCTTACTGATATTGTTTGCCTTTACGATCGAATGCTGGTACACGAGCATCCCCGTGAAAACACATACACCTAACCAATATAGTATTCCGAAATTTTCATACCACCCTGCAATCAATACACAAACAGCAGAAAAAAAATGAAGAAGCTCTGATATTCTTAATGCTTTATTTAAACCCACCGCCGCGGGAATGGAATGCAATTTATTATCCCTGTCAAAATTCTCATCCTGCAATGCATAAATAATATCAAAGCCACTTACCCAAAATAAGACTGCAAATGAAAATAATAGTGGAAGTAAAGAAAATTTTCCTGTAACTGCCAGGTACGCCCCGATAGGAGCCAGGCTCAATCCAATACCCAATACCAGATGGCAAAGAGAAGTAAAACGTTTTGTATAACTATAAAAAAGTATGATAAATAAAGCAACCGGTGATAAATAAAAACATAGCTGGTTAATAAAATACGTGCAGGCAATAAACAAAATGCAATTTACTATTGTAAATAAAAGTGCATTATTTTCTGAGATAATTCCGGCGGGTATTTCCCTTGTTACAGTGCGGGGGTTGTTTGCATCAATTTTCCTGTCAAGATACCTGTTAAAAGCCATTGCAGCACTGCGTGCAAATATCATACATAAGATCACCAATGAAAACTTTATAAAAATTATTTCCTGGTAACCGTTGTTTTCAACTATACCAGTTTTAACTGCAAGAAAAAAACCTATTAATGCAAAAGGCATCGCAAAAATGGTATGCGAAAATTTAATTAAAGAAAGATAATTTTTTACTTGAACCATCAATATTATTTTAAATTTTAAATTTTGAATTTTAAATTATCGCTGATCATTATGCCTTACTCATAAAATTCAAAATGTAAAATAATTTTTTACGTTGCCATTCGTGTTCTTACAATCTCCCATAAAACTACTGCCGCAGCACTTGCTATATTTAAAGAATGTTTTATTCCGAGCTGGGGTATTTCAATACAACCATTACATTGCATTAAAGTTGCCTGTTCAATGCCAGAAACTTCATTTCCGAATATTACAGCAACTTTTTCTTCTTTTTTAAATATAATATTATGAAGTAACAGGCTATTTTCAACCTGTTCTACCCCATAGACGATATACCCTCTTTCTTTCAGATCTGTGATTGCTTCTTTTGCGTTTAGAAAATATTTCCATTCCACTGAATCTTCCGCACCAAGCGCTGTTTTCTTAATTTCTTTATGCGGTGGTTGTGCAGTATAACCGGTAAGGTAAATTCCCTGCAATAAAAAAGCATCAGCAGTTCTGAAGAGGCTTCCAACATTATATGCACTCCGTATATTTTCCAATACCACAATTAGGGGAATTTTTTCCGAGCTCCTGTACTCCTCAACTGTTTTACGTTTGAGCGCTTCCATGCTTAATTTTTGCATGGTTCAAAGTTATAGTGAATCATTTTAAACGAAGAAACCATACTAAGCAGTTTCCTTTTCCTTCCTTATAATTTTTGCATTTGCTTTTGTTTCTGCAAACCATTTAGCTGCCTGCACAAAACTTACAAATAAAGGATGAGGGTTTTCAACTGTGCTTTTTAATTCAGGGTGGTATTGAACACCCACAAAGAAGGGATGATTATTCAGTTCAACGATCTCAACAAGACCGTTACCCTGGTTCACACCGGAAGGAATGAGGCCGCCATTTTCAAAATTGCTGATATACTGATTATTAAATTCCCACCGGTGACGATGGCGTTCACTGATCTCTGTATTGCCATATATTTTATTAGCCAGGCTACCTTCCCTGATAATACAGGTATAAGCTCCAAGGCGCATTGTACCTCCTTTATTCTTTACTTTTTTCTGTTCTTCCATTAATGCAATAACCGGGTAAGGCGTGGCAGTATCCATTTCTGTAGAATTTGCATTTGGTAAACCCAGTACATTCCTTGCATATTCTATCACTGCCATCTGCATTCCCAAACATATCCCGAAGAAAGGCATTTGTTTTTCCCTTGCATATTTCACCGCTGTAATTTTTCCTTCTACGCCCCTTGATCCGAAACCAGGTGCAACCAAAAGACCATCAAGATCTTTAAATTTTTCTGATACATTTTCCTCTGTTAGAAATTCACTGTGTATGTTTAGGATCTGCACCTTGCATTGATTCATTGCACCGGAATGAATAAAAGCTTCCAGGATAGATTTATAAGCATCCTGCAATTCAATATATTTACCAATCAGGCCGATTGTAACCTTGCTTTTTGGATAATTCAGCTTATCAAGAAAATCTTTCCACTTTGTTAATTCAGGAGCTGCATATCCATTGATCTGTAATTTTTTTAATACAATAAGATCAAGACCTTCATGCAGCATTTTCATGGGTACTTCATAAATAGTACCTGCATCAATTGCTTCGATAACGGCATTTGGCTTTACGTTACAAAAAAGTGCAATCTTTCGTTTCAGTTCTTCTGTTAAGGGATGCTCTGTGCGGCAAACAATCACATCCGGGGTTACTCCTTCCTGGCTTAATAACCGAACACTATGCTGTGTGGGTTTGGTTTTCAGCTCTTTTGCAGCTTTTAGATATGGTATAAGGGTCAGGTGTACGACAATACAATCTTCCTCCGGCATTTCCCATTGCAACTGGCGCACTGCTTCAACGAATGGCAAACTTTCAATATCGCCGACGGTTCCTCCTAACTCCGTTATTATTATATCAAATTTTCCTGTATCACCCAGCAGCAGCATTCTGCGTTTAATCTCATCCGTTATGTGTGGCACAACCTGTACCGTTTTTCCTAAATATTCCCCTTCTCTTTCTTTATTAATAACGGTTTGGTATATACGCCCGGTAGTTACATTGTTGGCCTGGGATGTAGGTGTATTCAGAAAACGTTCATAATGACCAAGGTCAAGATCAGTTTCCGCACCATCATCCGTCACATAACATTCCCCATGTTCATACGGATTGAGTGTACCGGGATCCACGTTAATATATGGATCAAATTTCTGTATCGTAACCTTAAGTCCCCTGCTTTGTAATAATTTGGCAAGAGAAGCTGCAATAATTCCTTTACCAAGAGAAGATGTTACTCCTCCCGTTACAAAAATATACTTGGTCATTCTATATATTTGGTTTTTTAAGTAATCAGAATTAATAAATATAAATATCCATTCAAAATGGATCAACATCACAATAAACAATGTCAGTAGTTCAGGAGCAGATGTATACTTTTAAGAATATTTTTATTAAAAAAATTCTGGTAATTTTTCTTATCCTGTTTGACCAAAGGGAATTATAATGGAAAAAATATCCGGGAGGTCAGGTAAAGATAAAAGGAATATTCGGGGAGAGGGTAAATTAGATGGGAATATTTTAAAAAAGTCTGGTAAAATTATTTGTATGGACTTAATCTATTGATAATGTTTATATTTTTTTATTCGAATCAATCCTTTTCCCCTATTTTATTAAAACTGGTTGCAATACCCTTGATTAAGGAAGAACTAAATCCCTGGTGCTCCATTTCATTGAGTCCTGCTATGGTACAGCCTTTGGGAGTTGTAACCTTATCTATTTCCTGTTCAGGATGAGACCCTTTTTCAAATAACAATTCGGCTGCTCCTTTTACAGTTTGTGCAGCTATCAGGCTGGCAGTAGCAGCATCAAAACCTATTTCTATACCACCCTGAATATTAGCACGTATATATCGCATGGCATATGCAGTACCACAGGCACCCAATACCGTAGCCGCATCCATTAAATTCTCATTGATAGTGGTCACCTTACCAAGGGTTGAAAATAATTTTATTATAAAATTTACCTGGCTTGTTGCGGCATCTTTAAAACTCAGGCATGTCATGCTTTGACGGATCGCAATAGCCGTATTGGGCATTGCCCGGAAGACTGGCATTGGATTTTCTATTAATAAAATTATTTTTTCTATCGTCACCCCAGTTACCACTGAAACAAGAATGTGTTTTGATGTAAGATCCTTTTTAAAACTACTGATTACTTCACTTACCTGGTATGGTTTTACAGCAAGTATAATAATTTCAGATTTGCTTACGGCTTCACTGTTAATGGCAGTTACTTTAACACCCCGTGAATGTAAGTTCTCAAGCGTAGAAGTATTTCTTTTGGTGATAATAATATCTGATGCTTTCGAGAATTTACTTTTTAATAATCCTTCGGCAATAGCAGTACCCAGGTTTCCTCCGCCAATGATGGCAATTTTCTTACTCATGTTATTTAATTAAAAAAATTTTGTTTGGATAAATAGGTACGCACATAGTCAACAACCCCCTCTTCCAGGGAATAGAATTTTTGATCATAACCGGCCCCTTTTAATTTTTTCATGTTGGCTTCAGTAAAATATTGATATGTGCCATGAAGGTCAGCCGGCATGTTTATATATTCAATATTAACTGGAATTTTTAATCCAGAAAATGTTGCTGCAACAAGATCATTAAAAGTACGGGCAGTACCGGTGCCCAGGTTATACAGTCCTGGAATTATATTTTTGTTTTCATATTCCACCATCATCCAGAAACAAACTTTCAATAAATCTTTTACATAAATAAAATCTCTTAACTGTTCGCCATCTTTAAAATTTTCTTTATGCGAACGGAATAGCTTAACAAGTCCATTTTTTTTAACCTGGTTATATGCATGAAAAATAACGCTGGCCATTCTTCCTTTATGATATTCATTCGGACCATACACATTAAAAAATTTTAATCCCGCCCAGAATGGGGGACAATTATTTTTTTCCTTAACCTGTTTAATCACCCATTTATCAAATTCATTTTTTGATATACCATATGGATTCAAGGGTTTAAGTTCCTCCACGATATCATGATCATCATTGTAGCCCAGGCTCCCATCGCCATATGTTGCAGCAGAAGATGCATATATAAGAGGGATGTTATTTTGAGTACAGAAGTCCCATATTTTTTTTGAATAATCTACATTCAAATGCTGGTGAATGGAATAATCAAATTCAGTAGTGTCTGTGCGTGCCCCAAAGTGAAAAACAAAATCTATAATTGTCTTCGTCTCATCCAACCAATTAAAAAAATTCTCGCGCTCTATTTTAGTAATAAAATTTTTCCCGGTAATATTTTTTTCTTTTTCCACATCATTGAATTCATCAACAAGAACCAAGTTGTTAAATCCTTTATTATTTAAATAACCAACCATGCAACTACCTATAAATCCTGCTGCACCGGTTACTACAATCGTTGCATTGTTATTCATTCCTGAAATTATATTTGATCAAGGATATGTCCATTAATGTTTGCCTGCAATATATTTGAAATCGCATTGTCATATTTATCTTTCCAAACTTCAATACTTCCCCAATTCTCCTTCTCTACCAGTACTTCATTCTGTGTAACAAAACCAAGCTCACTATATGAAGTGATACTCCCTTTCATAAATTTATCAAACTCCGATTTTTTATTTTTTTTAACTGATATGACTATTCGCCCCTGGGCTTCTCCAAACCAAAAAGCATCTCGCCTGATGTTTTTTTCTTTCGATATAACTTCAAAACCTTTTTTCCTGTTGAACCCGCATTCAAGTAAAGTTATAAACAAACCCCCTTCACTTACATCATGTGCAGATGCGATCAGTTCATTTTGTATCAGCCTGCTCACTACCTGCTGCATATCATATTCTTCATCCAGGTCAAAATAAGGGGCGGGGCTATATTCTTCTCCAATTATTTTATGCAGATATTCTGAAGAACTGATATCATTCCTGCTTTTTCCTACCAGGATAACATGGTCACCTGCTTCCTTAAAATCCATGGTCATTCTATATAAAATATTTTCCAGTAATCCTACCATACCAATTGTAGGTGTCGGATATACAGGGCCGTCCGGTGACTGGTTATAAAAACTCACATTACCCCCAGTTACCGGTGTTTCAAATTTAATACACGCTTCACCCAATCCTTTTACTGCCTGCACAAACTGATAATATACACCAGGGTCATAGGGATTACCAAAATTGAGGCAGTTTGTTACCCCTAATGGCAGCCCTCCGCTACATACTATATTTCGTGCTGCTTCTGCAACCGCGATCATTGCCCCCCTATAAGGATCCGCATATACATACCGGCTATTACAATCTGTGGTTAAAGCCAGGGCTTTATTGGTTGGTTTCGCCAAAACTATAGCCGCATCAGATGGCGCGTTTGTAGCTGCATTTCCCGCTCCTACCATACTATCATATTGTTCATAAACCCAACGCTTACTCGCAATATTCGGAAGTTGTACCAGTTTCTCAGCAACCAATAACATATTTTCAGGAAGTGGGACTTTATCTATATTAAATTTTTTTATTTTCTCCAGGTAAGGTGGTTCATCATATAACCTGTCGTAAACAGGAGCGCCACCGCCAAGTACCAGTTCAACTGCTGGTAATGCAGCTTCAAGCTGTCCATGCATATAAAAATTAAGTATACCGTCATTGGTAACATGGCCAATATTGCTGCAGGGAAGGTCCCATTTATCAAAAACTTTTTTTACAATATCCTCTTTCCCTTTCTGTACCACCATCAGCATTCTTTCCTGGCTTTCACTCAATAATAATTCCCATGCTTTAACAGAACCCTGGCGTGTAGGCACTTTATCCAGATAAATGTGCATCCCAGAATTGCCCTTTGCACTCATTTCCGCAGTTGAACATATTATACCTGCTGCACCCATATCCTGCATTCCTACAATTGCACCTGTTTGAATGACCTCAAGGCAAGCTTCTAATAATTTCTTTTCCTGGAAAGGATCTCCAACCTGCACAGCGGGAAGATCTTCTGCGCTATCTTCCGTTATCTCTGCACTCGCAAAAGAAGCCCCGCCAATACCATCCTTACCTGTAGCACTGCCAACAAAAAAAACCGGATTGTCTTCCCCTTCAGCTGTGGCAGAAATAGTTTCCCCTTTTTTTACAATACCTACACTCATGGCATTTACTAACGGGTTCGTATGATAGCATTCCTCAAAATATATTTCACCCCCTACAGTGGGGACACCAAAGCAGTTTCCATAATGGCCTATACCATGCACAACACCTGCAAGCAAATGTTGTGTCTTTGGATCATCCAGTTTTCCAAAACGTAAAGAATTTAATGAAGCGATCGGTCGGGCACCCATGGTAAAAATATCCCTGTTAATTCCACCTACCCCGGTTGCAGCTCCCTGGAAGGGTTCTATCGCAGAGGGATGATTATGTGATTCTATTTTAAACACAACACCATATCCATCGCCAATATCCATCAGTCCTGCATTCTCCTCTCCTGCTTTTACAAGCATTTTTTTTCCATCACGTGGTAAAGTTTTTAGCCATTTAATAGAATTTTTATAACTGCAGTGTTCACTCCACATACCACTGAAAGCACAGAGCTCAGTAAAGTTTGGTACACGTCCAAGTTTTTGTTGAATCAGTTCAAATTCCTCATCTGTTATCCTGAGTTTACGGGCTGTTTCTGCAGTAATTTCCATGTTGTAGTATGACTTTCAAAAAAGCAAATGTACTAACTGCATATTGCTGCTGGCTATCATGGTAGAAATTATTTTAACTAACTTCCCACATCAAAAGCTGCATTTTGTATTACCTGCTGTTTACAATTTACCTCCTGGTTTTATGTTTTCTCATTAGGCATATTTCATTTATTAAAAATGCGCAACTTGGTAACCTGACAATTATCTTATTTTTATTAAAAGTAGCCGCAGGCCTGTTTATAGGCTGGATGTCTGCTACATATTATCCTCAAGGCAATGATTACTGGAACTTAAACAGGCATGCAGGAGATGAATACCTGATTTTAAAAAACAATCCCAGGGAATT
>Ga0136634_10000319_pt1 | contig 22671 bp, 16 predicted proteins | sample AntDrymUQ8332106_2_FD_104654 | JGI IMG/M metagenome (GOLD analysis project Ga0136634, IMG submission 104654) | Polar desert sand microbial communities from Dry Valleys, Antarctica - metaG UQ833 (21.06) | ecosystem: Environmental > Terrestrial > Soil > Desert | place: Antarctica: Dry Valley... | reverse complement strand
GGCTAATCAAAACAGGCATGAGGTGATGGAGGTCTACGAAATGGAGAATTGGCATTATATTGCAGCCCAAATATTGACTTCAATGGCAGAAAAGAAAATTATTAGTGATCCTAAAGCAGAAAAGAAAATTGTAATTGATCCTAAAAGAGTTGATACTAACAGCAATCTTTTTGGCAAAGAAAATTATATATGGATCATAGCCGGTATCGCAATTATTGCACTTGGACTCATCTTAATGGCAGGGGGGAAAAGCAGCGATCCCAATGTATTTGATCCCAAAGAAGTGTATAGCACTACCCGTATTACAATCGCCCCTATCCTTATTTTATTGGGTTTGGGTTTAGGAGTATTTGCAATATTCAGGAATCCCAAAGAAAAGCAATGATTCTTCAATTCACAGTTTAGTTTGCCGTTATTATAATATCCGCGATGGATTTAAAGGCGATGAATTCAACTTTTTTATTGTTCTTAATTTCGGCTGACGCCATTTTTAAATGTACTCCCACCCCGGTGGAATAAAATTCTTCCATTAAATGAGTCTCTTTGAAGCAATCATCATTGCCATTGTAGAAGGTATTACTGAATTTTTACCCATCTCCTCTACCGGCCACATGATAATAACCAGTGCCCTTCTAGGCGACGATCTCCACAAACAACCATTCACCAAACTTTTTGAAGTGGCCATTCAATTAGGTGCCATCCTCGCGGTTGTCGCGTTATACTGGAAAAAATTTTTTGATTTCAGGAGCTGGCATTTCTACATGAAACTTATCGTGGCCGTTATTCCTGCTCTGATTCTTGGTTTTATATTCTCCGATAGGATCGATGAACTGCTGGAAAGTCCACTGACTGTAGCCATAAGCTTATTACTCGGCGGCATTATTTTACTGTTCATTGATAAAGTGTTTCAAAACGGCACTATCGATAATGACGCAGACCTGCCATATAAAAATGCCATGGTGATAGGTATATGGCAGTGTATTGCAATGATCCCAGGAGTCAGTAGAAGCGCTGCATCCATTATCGGCGGCATGCAACAAAAACTCACGCGTCGTTTTGCTGCTGAATTTTCTTTCTATTTAGCGGTACCTACAATGGCTGCAGCCACCTTGTATTCGCTATTTTTTAAAAACTGGACAGAAAATGGAATTGAATTCAAGGGGTATCAAATCATACTGTCAACCCCTCAAAATCTGCAATCTTTTATAGTGGGTAATATTGTAGCTTTTATTGTAGCCATTATTGCCATCAAATTTTTTATTGGCTTTTTACAAAAACACGGTTTCCGTTTATTTGGATGGTACCGTATAATTGCAGGTATTGTTCTGCTGGGATTGATATGGCAGGGAATCATCAGCTAGTATTCGTGTGGTGGAAAAATCAATATATAAATTAAAGCAGAAGCCACGCCTTCCGTTTTCTGCTTTGTAACATTTCAATTCGTTTTCAATTTCATAGGTTGGGTTTAAACCAACATTGTATTAAACCTTAAATGGAACATCCGCCCTTATTATAATTTCTGCTAAATCTCCTATATCCTCTATTCTGTTTTCTCTATCCTGTTTTCTGTATCCTGTATTCTTTATTTGTCTTCTTCTTCCTAATTTCAAACCTCTAATCTTTCAACCATGCCAACTGCTTCCAAAAAAGTGATCAATGGATGGGCCATGTACGATTGGGCCAATTCGGTTTATAATCTTGTAGTAACCACAACTTTTTTCCCAATCTATTTTTTGGGAGTGACCAAAGATGCATTCGGAGAAAATAATGTTCCTCTTCTGGGTCGCACATTTAAAAATTCGTCTTTATATAATTATACTGCGGCATTCGCCTATTTACTGATTGCGATCTTACTACCCATTTTGTCATCAATTGCGGATAGTAAAGGAAATAAAAAAAGATTTATGCAATTTTTCTGTTACCTGGGAAGCATTGCATGCATGGGTCTTTTCTGGTTTACTGGAAAAAACGTTGAATGGGGAATCTTCTGTTTCGTATTAGCTGCCATTGGTTACATTGGAAGCCTGGTGTTTTACAATTCCTATTTGCCAGAAATAGCGGCCCGTGAAGACCAGGATCGAATAAGTGCCAAGGGATATTCGATGGGATACATTGGCAGCGTTTTGCTACAGATAATTGGATTCGGGCTTGTGATTTATTTTGAAGGTAAAAATGATGAAACCTCTGGACCTTTATATACTTTCCTTTTGGTAGGTTTATGGTGGATCGGATTTGCTCAAATAACCTTTGCACGATTGCCAAATCCTCAACCTATCATTCAAAAATCAAAGCATAATTTTCTTGTAGATGGTTTCAGGGAATTAAAAAGTGTATATACCCAACTTGCAAATACACCTATATTAAAAACATACTTATTTGCATTCTTCTTTTATAGTATGGGAGTTCAAACGGTAATGCTTGCATCAACCATTTTCGGGGATAAAGTATTGCATTTACCAGCCACAAAGCTGATTATAACCGTTGTACTAATACAGCTTGTTGCAATCGCAGGCGCCGTAATAATGTCGAAATTATCTGCGAAATATGGTAACCTTAAAGTATTGGCGACAGTAGTCGTTTTCTGGATATTTATTTGCATTGGAGCTTATTTTGTAGCTGAATTGGCCGAAAAAGGAAATGATGCTGAATATTATTTTTATGGATTGGCGATTGCCGTGGGATTAGTTATGGGTGGAATACAATCATTAAGCCGGTCTACTTATAGTAAATTAATGCCTTCAACAAAAGATACCGCTTCCTTTTTTAGCTTCTACGATGTAGCAGAGAAATTGGCCATTGTAATAGGGATGTTTACCTATGGATACATTGATGAATTAATCGGAATGAAATATTCTTTACTTGCATTAATCATTTTCTTTTCAATAGGATTGGTTGCATTGCTTATGGCAATTAAGCAACAAAAAAAAATAAACTACCAAAGGGTATCATGAAACTTTATTCAATCAATACCGGATACTTTAAGTTAGACGGCGGCGCCATGTTTGGTGTTGTTCCCAAATTGATCTGGAATAAATTAAATCCTGCAGATGATAAAAATCTTTGTACCTGGGCATTGCGCTGCCTGCTGATTGAAGATAATAAAAGATTGATTTTAGTTGATAACGGCAATGGCACTAAACAGGATGAAAAGTTTTTTAGTCATTATTATCTTCACGGGGAGGATACATTGGGAAAGTCGCTCTCGAAACATGGATTCCATCCTGATGATATTACAGACGTGTTTTTAACTCATCTGCATTTTGATCATTGTGGAGGAAGTATCATCAGAAAAAATGATCAGCTGATTCCTGCATTCAAAAATGCTGTTTACTGGAGTAATGAAAAGCATTGGAACTGGGCAACCAACCCTAATGAAAGAGAGAAAGCATCTTTCTTAAAAGAAAATATTTTGCCCATCCGGGAAAGTGGACAATTAAAATTTATACCTGCTCCGCAACCTTCTATAACCGGCTTATCGCCCTCATCCGATAGCCTTCTCGGCGACAATATTTCAATTCGTTTTGTATATGGCCACACAGAAGGGATGATGTTGCCTCAGATCTGGTATAAAAATAAAAATATCGTTTTTATGGCAGATCTATTTCCATCTGTTGGCCATCTGCCAATTCCTTACGTGATGGCGTATGACATGTTTCCTTTAACAACTTTGCATGAAAAAAAATCCTTCCTTGATGATGCGTTACGGGAAGAATACATTTTATTTTTTGAGCATGATCCGGTGAATGAATGTTGTACATTACAACAAACAGAAAAAGGAATCAGGCAGAAAGAGATTTTTAAATTGGATGAATTATAATATCATGAATGGCATTTAATCAAATTAACCAATCCTTAATCATCACAAAGAAAATCAGTTCATCACCTGACACTAACCAGAGAAGTTAGAGGGTATTTCAAATTGCGGTAACTGATCATATCAACTTTAATAGTACCTACGCTGATCGGGCTCTCAACCCGAAGGGGTATATGGTTCCTGTCATCGCTCACCCAAACCGTCATCTTTTCGCCACCTTCAAAAATAGTCCCTTTAATCAGCAGCGGTTTGAACTTTATAGCTCTGAACTTTCCATATTTAGTTTTAATGGTTTCTTTTCCCTGATAACGGACATACATGTTAAACACTTCTTTATCCAAAAACAGGTCGAAAGGAATTTTATCACCCGGTTTGTAACTATTGAAATCAATATTTCTCGAATAGTAAATAGCGCTCAACACATCCTGAACACAGGCAGGAACTTTATAAACACCATCATTTGTAACGGCCGTATTGGTGGTTTTATTAAAAGTAACATTCTCATACTTTTTATAACCTCCTTCAAAAACATTCCTGATGAATTTATATGGTTGCAGGGTTGCCGTATCTATATAAGATTCATACTTATCCCGAACCTTAAAAAAATTATCATAGAAATTATATGTTTTGCCGTCACCAACAATATGGTAAACCGGCTTATTATTCAATCTTTCTAAGGTGGTTGTAAAATTCACTTCCCCAGCTCCTACAAAAACCCCTGCGAGGGTATAAAATACTTTAAATACCAGTGTTTCATTAGCTACGAATGATGTATTTCGCATCGAACAAAAATCATTTCCCGCTCTCAAAGGAAAACTAATCACAATAAGCAAGACAATAATTAGCGGTTTACCAACACTAAAATTTTTGATTAAATTATTTCTCACTACTATTTTTTAAAGAATTTAATACTCAAAATTAATAAACTACCAATCAATGCCGGGATTACTAAATTAATAATCCATATGGCGAGAGATGTGGCTAATATGCCGGTAACATTACTGCTAAACAACGTTACTAATTCAATACTGGCTTTCCATCGTATTCCCAGTTCGGTCAATAATGCGATGCTTGGTATAACTGCTAATATTAGAAAAACCACACTTATAGACCAAAAAGTTTGCCACCAGTTTACATCCACCTTAAAAACCTGGAAAAATAAGTAATACTGTAGAACAAATACGGCATAACGCAGTATACATAAAGACAATATCCTAAACAATATCGTTGCGTTAAAATTGTCCAAAACCCTTATGTAAGCTACGTATTTATTTATTCGCGGGTTTCGTTCAATAACCCTGATAAGCCAGCCTAACCTAAAATACAGCAGCATTAAAATGATAATAACGCCGGCTGTAACTATCATTGCCAGATTTATCCATGACTGAATATAACCGCCGTCGGTAGAGGATTTAGTAACGTTTCGAATAAATACTAATCCAATCAGGCCGGCAAATAAGGTTATAAGTAATTGCGCCATGCTACATACAATAGTCAGTGATATGGCATTTATACGTTTTCCCTTTTCGATATATAATATTCTTCCCATATACTCTCCCATTCGGTTTGGGGTAAAAAAAGCCAGGGTAGTTCCTGTAAAAATGGCCTTAAAAGCTTTGGTGAATGCAATGTTCTGTATACCCGCAATAGCAAGTTGCCATTTTCGGGCTTCAATACCCCAGTTCACCAACATCAATCCCATAACAATAAAAATCGTCCATATACTCTTACTATTAAATGATAACCCTATTTGCTTTAATGAAAGTTTCCAGTCTGGTTGTCGTTGTAACTGCATATATATGGAGTATACCAATACACAGAATAATAAAGGACCAATAAAATAGTTGAGAATTAATTTGATATTTTTGTTCAGTGTCAGCACAATCGTTTCACATAATAATTTAATAGGTCCTTCTTGGAAAGAGCACCAAAAATAATTTTAGGGATTGATCCCGGGACCTTAATGATGGGATACAGTATTGTGATTGTACGAAGTGCCAAACTTGAGTTGGTTGAAATGGATATTTTAAAATTGAGTGCAAAGAAAGATAATTATCAACGATTACAAATTATTCATAAAAAAGTCAGTGATCTCATTGCAACATTTCAACCGCACTGTTTTGCTATCGAAGCGCCATTCTTCGGGAAAAATGTACAAAGCATGCTGAAACTGGGAAGGGCACAGGGAGTAGCCATTGCGGCCGCTATGAGTGCAGGATTGGAAGTATGTGAATATTCACCGCGCAAAATAAAACAATCCATTACAGGTAATGGCAATGCCGGAAAGGAACAGGTGTGGCAAATGCTTCAACGCATTTTAACTATTAAAGAAAAAACAATCAGGTACCTGGATGCATCAGATGCCCTCGCCGTTGCAGTCTGTCATCATTTTCAGGAAAACAATCTTTTGAAGACCTCTACTAAAAAAATAAATGGTTGGGGAGATTTTATTTCTAAAAATCCTGAACGCCTTAAAAAGCCATAATCTAAAATTTGTATCCCAGGTGCGTAAGGATCTTCTGCTGGGCTTTTTGTAACTGGTCGGAAGACAGTTTAATTTTGCCACGGGTAAAATTCAGATCATCCGCATTGTTAATAGGAACCAGGTGAATGTGGGCATGGGGCACCTCTAAGCCAATAACGGAAATACCACATCTGTTACAATCAAATGACTTCTCAATAGCTTTGGCAATGGGCATTGCAAAAACCAACATTTCCCGAAGGTAATTTTCCGGCAGATCAAACAGGTTATCAATTTCTATTTTTGGCACTACCAATACATGACCCTCAACCAGAGGAAAAATATCAAGAAATGCAAAAAATTTGTCATTTTCAGCGATCTTATACCCAGGTATCTGCCCGGCAATAATTTTTGAAAAAATAGTCATAGCCCAAATAATTTAATACGATAGGCTTCTTAAGTTAAATAGCATTCACAGTTTTCAGGCTGCAATTTGCAGAGCATTAAACAGTAATATCAGTAAACTTTAATAACATATCTCCTTTATCCAGTATCCAGTTCCCCCGCCTAAGCACTAATATTCTCTACCTTAAATTTCATTACTCCCGCAGGGGCGGTTACTTCCGCTACATCGCCAATTACTTTCCCCATTAGACCTTTACCTATCGGAGATGTAATTGAAATTTTATTAAGTTTGAGATCAGCTTCTTTTTCAGAAACGATCTGGTACGTAAGTTGCTTTTTTGTATTGAGATTGGTAATAGTTACTTTGGTTAAGATAGAAACCTTACTTGTATCGACATTATCCGCTTCAAGTATTCTGGAATTAGCAAGATCACCCTCCAATTTTTTAAGACGTGCTTCCAGTATGCCCTGGTTTTCCTTGGCCGCATCATATTCTGCATTCTCTTTCAAATCGCCTTTCTCCCGGGCTTCTGCTATGGCGCGTGCAGCTCCTGGCCGGTCAACGGTTCTCATCCGATGCAATTCTTCTTTCATTTGCTCCAGTGTTTCTTTGGAAACATATAAAACACTACTCATAATAACCTCCTGATTTTAACAAAGAAATTTCCTTCCGGAAATAGAAAAAACAACAACGCCTCAGGTGAGCTGAAGCGTTGCAGTATTTGTAACCCTACAAAAATAAGAGTTTTATTTATAATAATTACTGCTCTGTGGTGGAAAAATAATTTTGATAAAAGGTTGAATCTGTAAGTACTATCTGCTTAATGTAATTAGATACCTAATTTATCAAGTACTACTTTAGCCATTTTGTAATAAGCCTCATGGCTATAGCCGGCTATATGGGGAGTTACGATAACATTGGGTTGTGATAACAACCAATCCAGCTGGCGCTTTTCTTCCGCAGAATAAGTATCTAACTTTTCATTTTCCAAGACATCAAGTGCTGCGCCGGCAATTTTTCCACTTTGCAAAGCATTGATCAAAGAAGATGTATGATGAATTTTGCCGCGGGCCGTATTCAAAAAATAGGGACTTTTCACCAAGGAATTGAAAAAAGTTTCATTGGCCATATGATGCGTCTCAGAGGTTAGAGGTACATGCAAACTTAAAACTTCTGAATACCGGAACAATTGTTCAAGGCTTGCCTCATGAATATGGTTCGATGCAAATCCATACTTATACTTATCGTAAGCCAGAACAGTAACATCAAAAACCGATAACAATCTGGCAAAACTGCTCCCTGTATTTCCAAAACCGATGATACCAACGGTCTTTCCGGCTAGTTCAGTTCCTCGGTTTTTATCCCGTATCCATTGCCCATCACAGACTTCACGCATACTGTGGTGAATCCGGTTTAAAAGACAAAGTAATAAACCGAGTTCATGTTCCGCGACGGCGTTTCGATTACCTTCAGGACTACTTACGCACCTGATGCCTTTACTTTCTGCATAGGCCGTATCAATAAGTTCCATACCGCTGCCCAACCGGCCAATCCATTTTAAAGAGTGGGCATTCTCTAACATCGATCTATCAATATTTATAGTGGTAACAATAAGACCCGTAGCATTGTTAACCTGCTTTTTTAATTCTTCATAAGATATATCAGGTGAATAATTTACCTGGTAACCTCTCAATTGCAAAAATTCTAATAGGTAATTATGAACGCTACCTGTAACAATCACCAATCCTTCTGCGGTTCTTTTGATGTTTTCTGAATTAGGATAAGAAGATTGATTCATTTCATTGCATCTTAAATGTTAACTCCCCGAAATCTTCCACACTTAGTTGTTCGGCACGCTTATTAAAAATTTCATCTTGTAATATTAAAGGATCAAACAAACTTTTAACTGCATTTCTTAGAGTTTTTCTGCGTTGATTGAATGCCGTTTTAACCAATACAAATAATGACCGTTCACTTTTCATAGGCAGGTATTGGGCTTTAGGTCTCAAACTAATAACCGCGCTTTTTACTTTGGGGGGAGGTGTAAACGCAGTTTCATCCACTTCAAATAAATATTCTACTTCGAAGAAAGCCTGTACTAAAACACTGGTGACTCCATATACCTTACTACCCTCCCGTGCAGCCACCCTCGTAGCCACTTCTTTTTGAAACATGCCCACCATACCCTGGATATTTTCCTTCCACTCCAAAACTTTGAAAAGTATCTGGCTCGAAATATTATAAGGAAAATTTCCCACCATCATGAAGGATCCTCCAAATGGATTGTCTATTTCAAGAATACTTCCATGGATGATTTTTTCATGAAGAGATGGATATGTTTGTAATAACCATTGAATTTTATCATTGTCAAGTTCAACGCATTTGAATTGTATTCCCTGTAACTCCAAAAGGTATTTAGTCAATGCACCACCACCAGGCCCCACTTCCAGTAAATTATTGAACATGAAAGATTGGAGCGACCCTACTATTTTGCGCGAAATATTTTCATCATTCAAAAAATGCTGGCCTAAAGATTTTTTTAATGTGTACATAAGAAGTTGCAAAAATACATGTATTCGCGGGCCGGTGCCAACAATTCAATTACCGGAACTATATAAAAAAATGCACCAACCTTTGGGTTGATGCATCACTCTATTTATTAATTCTTTTACTCAGGACGGATGATGATTTTTTTCCTGATAATATCAAGGCCTGTTTTAATGCGAAGCGTATATACCCCTCTGGCTAAACGCTCAATTCCCTGTACCCCGAAGGTATTGATTCCACTATAGAGGCGTTGCTGTTGCCGGATCACGGTTTTGCCTGAGGCATCAATAATATCGATCTCTGCCAGCTCATCCCCCAAAGCATTGCAAGTTATATTTACATAATGGCTTGCAGGATTAGGCGATACTAATATCTCTGATACAGCCGGCTTAGCAATCACAATGAATTGACTTCTCTTATAACTATCAGAAGTTGTTACAACTTTAATTCGGTAGTAGATCTTGTTTACAGTAACACCCGAAATATTTTCGCGGTAACTAAAAGGAGTTGCGCGGCAAACTGTTCCGATGCCTTTGGTCTCTCCTACTTTTGTGAACTTCACACCATCTGCGCTGCGTTCAATATCAAAATGATCGATCACCTTGTCGCAGGTAACAACCCAACGGAGATTCACTAGATCTGTTTCCCTGTTGCCCATGAAATTCAGGAACGAAACTTCCAGTATATATGCAGCGTACCTCCAATCCCTTTCCGGAAATGCGGGATACGATTTCTGAACCATCGTGTTGGAACCCGGAGTTGCATCACCCACTAGGATTCCTGCGGTACCCATATATTGAGAAGTACCTTCAATGGAACCATTGCTAACATCAAACCGATCATCAAGTCCATCGCCGTCAGTGTCTACTCCCGTGAGTGTAACGTTATCATCTGGGATGCGGTTCAGGTTAAAGTCGTTTCCTTCTATGATATCAATGAGTCCATCATTATCTGTATCCGTATCAATATAATCAGGCACTGCATCAGCATCCTGGTCGTTTGGTGTGATACCATTCCCTCCGAAACCCGCAATATTGTCGTACCGGTTATCAAGACCATCATCATCTGTGTCAGTATTCAATGAGAATTGATAAGAGTTCGTTGCTATCCCTTCTACATTGTCGGGGATACCATCATTGTCAGCATCAATATCCAAATAATTCAGATTTACATCGCCATCACTGTTAGATATTGTTAAAGAACCTTGAGCATCGATGGTATCATCCCATCCATCGGTTCCTTTGGTTCCATCACTGAAGCCATTATTATCTGCATCATTAAAACCAGCTTCTCTCACGTCACTGATTCCATCGCCATCACTATCCACATCATATGGATTGGACCTGGTATCGCTATCAAAATTTTTGTACGGATAACTATCGGCTCTTCCATTAGAATTAGCATCTCCACCGGTACGCAACAAGCTGTTAGAAGCATTTTCCGCGGAGCCGTTATTGTCTGCATCGCCATCTACGTTATCTGAAAATCCATCAGCATCGTTATCCGTAAAGCCATCTATTTTTCCATCATTGTTTGCATCTGTACCACCCGCTTCCAGTACATCTGGAATACCATCATTGTCACTATCCAGATCCAGGTAATTGGGAACGCCATCTCCATCAAGGTCTGGAATACCTAATCCTGTGCCACTTGATAAATGGCCTGTATTATTACCATCAACATTTTGCGACAATCCGTCTGCATCCGTATCTGTATAATCATCAATTCTCCCATCACCGTTTGCATCCACTCCATAAGCTTCCACCACATCGGCAATACCATCATTATCACTATCAAGGTCAAGTGAATTAATAATGCCATCCAAATCAGTATCAAAATTATCATTTACACCATCACTATTAGAATCTGCAAAACCGGCATAATCACTGTCAAGGTAATCCGCAGTTCCATCACTATCAGTGTCATTCATCGGATCAACACCACCACTTTCAGCCAAATCCGTGATACCGTCATCATCATCATCAATATCACAATTAATAGTAACGGTAACCGACACACAGGTAGTAGAATTACAATCTCCTTCTGCACGAACATAATATGTTGTTGTAACCGCCGGATTTACAGAAATGGAAGTTCCTGTTCCTTCTACTGTTCCACCGCATGACGCACTATACCAGCGCCATACTGCATTATCCCCTAAAGTTCCTCCTGTTACGGTTAATAATACTGCATCACCCGGGCAGGTATTGTTCTTATTTTTAATCGCTGATACCGGGGCAGTCGACTCATATTTTAAGGTTAAAAACAATGAATTTGAAATATAATTACAACTGGGATTGGTGATATTTCCCGTAGACGCTACGATCAAACGATAATACTTCGAATCAGCCAGTGTAAGTGGACTTATGATTAAGGAAGCATTTGTAGCACCGGAAATATCTGCCCACACAGTATTGTCTGTTGATGATTGCCATTGATAGACAAGCGTTGCGCTCATACCTGTTGTATCACTTAAGGAAGCATTGATAGTAGTGGTACCCCCTAAACACCCGCCAATAGGAGGTATAACAGCAATACTTGGTTGAGGATCGCAAAGTCCAAACTGAATATCATCGAGGGCAAGATCGTTGCCGCAACCACCTTCCCCGGCATTGTATATTTCAAGAATAACTCTGGTTACACCAGCCGGCATTACCCATTTCATACCGTATTGTGTCCACGAGTTTGAAGTAATATCACTGGTAGTAATGTTTGTAATAATGGAATTATCGGCTGCGTTGCGGACTGCAAATATTAATTTCGGATATTTAAATCCACCAAAGGCATTACAAAAGGTTTGATAGGTTGCATTCCCGGTAAAGGCAGCGTATCCAAAAAAAGAATATTTGAGATTGCCACATTCAACATCAACGGTGTCAATAAATATTTTGCTTCCTAATACATCTGCATTTACCAACAACATACGTCCATTTGCATTCCCTGTATTATCACTTAAATTGATCCATCGCGTGGAATTTCCATTATTTGCATTCTCCGATAATGCATATTGTTCAATATCCAAGGGGTCTGTTGTTGAACCTGTATATTCGGTTTTTACAGTACCGGGCAATGTGGTTGTAAGGCCTGTACCTGTACCAAAATCCTGATTATAGATTACGGTATTTAAGGCAGAACAGGGTGGTGCTTCTGCTGCTACATTGATCACAAAAGGTGTTGGCTGTGCTTCGCCAATATCATCCGGCTTATCATTACTGTTAAGGTCAGGATTTGAACCATTGGTTGATGAGTCCCTTAATGCAACAGCATGATAGCCGGTTGCCGTTACGGCCGCATTATTATTATATACAATACCCGGTACAATACCTGCTACACGTAAAGAAATCCGAATCGTAAAATTATTTCCGGAAACAGGGAAATTATTCAGCACATTGGTACTTGCCGCTATCAACAAATCATTTGTACCTATTCCATTATACCCACCATTTAATGTAAAACCGGCAGGTGCTGATCCAACCCATGATAATGAAACATTGGAAATATTACCAGCCCCATACACAGCAGCCAGATCATCTGTAACCTGGATATTTGAATCGGGAACATTCCCAAAGTTTTTTACAAGCACATCGTATACCAGGTCATAAACTCCGGGAGTACCTGTAGGCGATGATGAAATCAGTGCTTTGGAAGAGCCGATACTTGATGCGATATTGGTAAAATCGGTAGCTGAAAATACATCCCCGTATACAACCGGCGAAGTTGCACCGGTAAGATTATTAATTTCCTGGTAGATGCAGGTAGGCCCATTAAGATGACCAACAAACTTTCCATCACTATACGCAAGTGCTACCAACACATGGCCGGGTGGTGCTGCAAGTACATTAATAAAAGTTGCGTTTAAGGGATTAATGCCGTAATCCTGGTAATTGATCGTAAGCATATAATTATCAAAAACAGCATAAAACTGGCTGGATGGAGTCATTTCCACATCTCCTGCCTGCTGCATGATAGTAACACCCGCCGGTAGTATTATAGGTTGTGGGGCACCAATAGTACCGGCACTGAAATCCACTCGTTGCAATTCCAATCCATAAGGTGCACCTCCCGTAAAATTAATCTGCCAACCAATTCCGTTCTTATCAAATGCAATTCCCGCGATAAACTGATTGGTATAGGTTTGATAGACTGGCAGGTTCGGACCCGGACAAGTATAAGGATCCCATCGAAACACATATGAATTCCAATTTGAACCTGTCCATTGTACCTGTATATAATAAAATAAATGATCAGCTGGATTGAATGCCACGCTGCTTAAAAATGAAGAATATGCAGGGCCACCCAATGAAGGAATACATAAGGGGGTTGTATTTCCCAAAGAATTGGTAGCAGAATTATAAGAGAGCTCACGAACCCCTTCGGTACCTCCACCACAACCATCTCTTCCAATGCCCAGGGGAGTTGCCACTGTAGCGCTTTGACCGAATCCCTTGATCGATACAAAGAATAATAGTAGTAATAGCAATAAGCCAATGGCCCGTTGCAGAGAGTATAATGGATACTGATGCAGCTTCATAAGATGGATTTAGGGTAGACTATTTTAAGATTACCTGCTTATTGATTAATGTTTAATTAATATTTTTTTTGATTCTACCGTCCCGTTCTTATTAACCTCTACTGTATATAGTCCTTCGGCCCAATCTTTCACATATATATTCATCTTTTTATTTACCTGATTGGCTGTTGGCACGTTCACTTTCATTCTTCCCAACATATCATAAATACGAATTGATACTTTGTCGCTGATACTACCCAACAAATCGATGTATATATAATCGTTTGCGGGGTTGGGAACGATATGGATTCCCCCCTGAGTAAGTCTTTGTACTTTAACAATATTAGAATAACTGATTGTTTCATTTGATAACCGCAGCATAATCCGATAATAAGAAGTTCCCTGCAATGGATTTGCGTCATTAAAATGAAATGCCGGGCCTGAAGAAATATCGTTTGCTGAAATTTTGTGAATGACCATAAACTGAATCCCGTTCTCACTTCGTTGTATTTCCATTGTTTCTACTTCCCCCGTCCAAACTGCTTTCCAGTTAAGCAGCGTATTTTTTATCTCCTTTTTTACATTCAATTCAAGAAGATGAATAGGCAAGGCGCTATTAAAACTTACAGCTGCCGTGGCCAGGGCCAGGTTGTTGGGATCAAATGTTATGGTAGTCGGAACAAATGATAAATTATAATTGATCCGGTTATTGCCGGTCGAAGTAAGCACTCCATTATTTGCGGAATTGAGTATTCCATCATTATCGAAAATAATTACTGTTGTATCCTGTCCTACTAACGCACCCTGAATCCGTATTGGAATAGGTATATCAAAATATGCGGCAGAGGAGCCGACAGTTCTGGATTGAATTGCCTGGAACTGAATACGCGTCCCGTTATTTCCCCATTGAATATTATAGGTAGCGTGCCCGTTGTTATATATCCAGTCATTAAAATAATCTGCAAGGTCGATACCTGATGCATTTTCCATATGCCTCTTTACATCATCTGTTACAGCATTTTTATAAGCCAGCAAGGGATCAGCGGTATAATTCTGCAGACCCAGAAAGAATTTTGTATCTCCAAGGGTTAGCCGAAGCATATTAAGTATCATAGCGCCTCTGTCATAAATATATTCAGACGGATCAAAGATGGTGGCTATACTGGTGGTATTGGGACGGTAAGTTGTTTGAATGGTTCTGGCTAAAGCCGCGTTCTTTACAGAAAGTCTATGCCCTGCAAGATTTCCATTTAAAGCAGGAACTTTTTCAGCCGCTATTAATTCAGAAAATGCTGCAAAGCTTTCATTGATCCAGATATTGCTCCAGTCACCACAGGTTATTTTATCACCATACCACTGATGACCCAATTCATGGGCAATAATACTCCAGGAATACAAGGCTCCTGCACTCATACCACTAAACGTAGAATGCTCCATGCCTCCCCCGAATCCAAATTCATAGTGACCATATTTTTCATTTTTGTAGGGATACTCTCCAAACCAGGTGTTGAAAGCGGTGATCATAGCGTTAACCCCATCCACACTGGTACGTACCGATGCATTATCGGTTTCTGGGAAAAAGTAATGATATACCGGCATGGAGGTAGCCCCAACTGTTACGTTCGGACTATTGTATACTACATAATTTGCCACTGCCGTGCAAACCAGGTAGGCCGGAATAGGATACCGGCTTTTCCAGGTTGTAGTACGATTTACTCCGTCAGTGATTTCACTAAACAAAGTTCCATTTCCCGCTGCTTTAAATGCAGTGGGAGTGCTGATAATAAGATCGAGGGAATCAGCCTTATCGGTTACTTCGAGTTTACACGGCCACCAATTTCTTGCTGAATAAGATTCTGATAATGTATAAACATAATTTTGTGCGGGGGTACCATGAGTACTTCTAACATATCCTGTTCCCCACATAGCAGCCTGCGGCACCCCTTTATAATAAATAGTTACCGAATCAAGTGTGCCTGCCGAAGCAATATTTTGAATAGTAATATTCAGAGTATCAATATCCTCAACAATGTTTGCAGGTGGAATACTCAAGCCATGATACCTGGCAGAATCTACACCGAGATTAGATATGAAATCGAGTTGAATTTTACTAAAATCATTTTGAAGAGTTGTAAAATACAAGGTTAGATTTCCATGTATATAAGCACCTGCAGAAGTATCGGGGTTTATGCGGAGCCAAAGCCTGTAGTACTTTACATCGTATCCACTACCTATGCCCGTTGAGGCAAACGGGGTGAGCGCTTCGTATTGATGTAATTCCTTATTTGTAAAAGAAATACCAGACCGGTCACCAACCTGTGAAAATATTTCATTGCAATAAAAAGAAAATACTGTGACTATACAAGTCATGAAAATCTGTCGTAAATTTCTACGGATCATTGTGCTATTCTTAGGATTAGGGATTATACTAGATACTAAAACGAAAAAAATGGGTAATTAGTACATAATTACCCGTAGTGTTTTTCAGACGAAGTATTTTTGCTTAAAAAAAGTGCACCAATTTTTGAATTGGTGCACAATGGTTTAAAAATAATTATAACCTACTATGTTACTCAACATATACTTATATTTCTACAGGCGTAGTAATTTCTCACGGTGTACATCATTCTCTACGCAAATTTCTATGAAATATATTCCCTTCTTCAACGCACCAATATCATTAAGTTTAAATTTGTTCTCGCCGGTTCTTCCCTTAAATTGATTATAATAAACAATTCTCCCATTTTGGTCCGCTAATCTTACCTCAACAGTTTTGGCAATTTTAAGCTGAACTACAAAATTGACATGATCAATAAAAGGGTTAGGGCTCATACTTCCAATGATATTCATAATGCTGTTGGAATATACTTGTGCAATATTGCTGTAGAACCGCATACCATTTTTCATTATTTGCCGAATGCGGTAAAACACTGTTTTACCCAAAACGTTTTGAGTATCCTTATATTGATAGTTTACAGCTGATCGTAGGATATTATCAGGATTGATGGCTGCAACCAATTCAAAATTAATTCCATCCCCGCTCTTTTGGATTTCGAAATAATTAACCTCCATATTATTATTCACTTCCCAATTCAGGTGTGATTTGCCAAATTCATGCTTGCCCGATAATTGTATTTTATTGTTGGCAAGAATAGTCATAGGGAAATGGCAGCTTGCTAAATCCGAAAGAACAAAATTTGGAGTAGGCGAGGAAAAGCCACTTATTATATTTGCATTGCCGGGAGAAAATGAGCTGTACACCTCTGTTACAGAGGGTCCCGCCGGTGAGGTTTGCTCAGCGAGGAATCTTCGTGTAGAAAAGTACATTGTCCCGGAGGGAGATAACGCAATTCCATTAATAACGGTACTGTCCAGCCCGTTATACTCGGCTAGCAAAGTCATAGGAATGGATCCTGTTCCTGCAGCAGCGGGGATATCTGTAGAATTGATCCTGAATAGTCTTGCATCAGTATATCGCATGATCGTACCCACTGCCTGAAAAGCGGCAGTGGCAAAATATAGATTACCGCTAACATCAAAGGCAATATCTCCGTTAAATAATAATTGCTTATACATGAGACCAGAGCTGGGTAAATATCCCAGCAATTCTATACTCGAACATCCCGCAACAGGGCTTCCTCCACATGTAGTGAAACGTATCAGCGGATTGTAAGTTGCCGCAGACGATGTTGAATCCCTGTGAACGCCAATAGCATACCCATAAGAACCAGTGGGATGGATTGCCGTTTTTACAATATGGTAATTGCTTAAGGAAACAGGTGATGTTGGCGTTGTTCCAATAATCGTTTCAGTTGCAGTTACCGGATCAATGGTTATTAAATCTTTTCTTAAGGCATTGCCCATCTGGGTAAATAAATAAAACCTGTTAGTAATAAGATCAACGCCTAGCGCTGATGATGAATAATAATACCGGTCTGGTCCAGTCGCATACAATTTCCTGATCCAATATCTTTTGCCGCCCATTAAAGGGCCCACTGCACCGGTTGAGTAGTTGATAGATCGGATCTCAGTACTATCAGCAGTTCCTGATCCTGCAACATTCGTAAACAAACCATACATCGAGATACCAGCACTGCAATCTGGCAATTGTGCAATCGCAATTTTTCCATTTATCAGCAGTGCTGATAGCAAGAGAGGTATCATCCACATACGCCTCCAGGGAATTTTTTTCAATAAATCTTTCATAGTATAGGGTATTAGGGGTTTCTATTTTGGTTTTGTTGTATTATTTTATTTTTTTAGAATAGAGGTCATCCATCTTATCTTCCCACCTTCGCAAACTACCTGGTAAGTTCCTCTGCTTAACTTACTAATATCAACAGGGATCTCGGTTCTTTGCTGCACATCAATATTCTTTAACATAACTAACCTACCTGTATTATCATACAGTATTAACTTCATTGTTTCTTTTACGCCAAAAGGAAACTTGATTTTAAATAGCCCGGATGTTGGGTTGGGATAAGCTACAAGCTTCGACACCATTTTGTTTGCTTTCACCATTTCAACCGACGAATACGTATACGATTCATCCTGATCAACATTCCTGATGCGGTAAAAGCCATTTACGTCATTTTGAATAACATGTAAGTAGGTATAGGTGATATCATTCACAGAAGTTCTACCCGGCACCGCTCCTATTTTATGGAAATTCAAACCATCTGTACTGTATTCTATCTCATATCGATCAACATTCGACTGGGATGAAATGATCCATCGTAATTGATTTCCTGCAAGGCTGGGTAGTACATCGAATTGCTTAAACACAACAGGCAGGTTGCTGCTGGGAGCAAGGTCTCTTTCCCATAGTCCTCTACCGTAGGTGGCTACCCTAAGTTTATTGGTGTTGGTAACCAGTAAGTCACTAACCATTGAAGCATCATCAAAGCCTTCATTATAGGCGATCCAGGTTAATGCTGTGGTAGCACCAAGGACACCTGTTGGAACATTATTCGCATAAAAAACTCCCAGGTCATTTCCTACATAGAGTGTCCTTCTTTCATTGGGATCAAACATGAGGGTATTGTGTGGCACATCCGTTAATCCGGTACCTAAATCACTCCAGCTGCTACCACCATCATTGCTCATAAATACGTGTGATTCCCCAAAACCTGAGAGAGTTACTGCCACACGGTTGGGGTCGATATCATCTACCACGATATCACTGTAATAACGATCGGGTAAGGCGCCGGTTATTTCCGAATAGGTGGAACCCCCATCGGTTGTTTTTAATAGTTTGCTTCTAATGGCACCTGCAGGTGCCACAGAAATATATACGGTGTTTGGATCGGTTGGAGCAACAGCTATGTACAAGATAGGACAGGTAGTATTAAATAAAGCACTCGTTGTATTAGTCCATGTTGCTCCTCGGTTTATAGATTTCTTGATCCTGTATGAGCCTGCATACATAATGTTGGGATTGGACGCAGCAAGTACAAAAGGAGTATTGAAGCAAGCCGTTTCTGATGGTGGGTTACCCAGTGAAACGGCGGGAGAAGGACTAGCGAAAGTAGCACCCCTGTTGGTCGACCTTTTTAAATTGAAATAATACCCGGTTATATAACAGGTATCATCATCTCTGGTGTTAATCGCGCAATGAAATCCATCACCTAGACTGGGTATTCTTTTAGAGCCAGTAGTACCGCTATAGATAAAACCTTCGTTATCCTGTAACCCTCCAACCATAAAGTTTGCATCTGTTTTAGAGATTGCCATATTTGAATAAATTTGCGCAGTCATTAAGCCGCCATTTAAGGTCTCATAATTCTGACCGCCATCTGTGCTTCGGAAAATGCCACCATCTGTACATAAAAAAACCGTATTCCCCGTGGCATCATGAGGCGAAAATTGTATCCGGTGAATATCTGCATGCACATAATTATCGTTGACTCCTTCCATTAATGTTCCAATGGTAACATTGTTAACATCCCAATTACTCCAAAATCCTACCTGGGTAAAAGCTGTACCGGTATTGGTTGAACGCCATGTATCCAATTCTCCCCAGAGTATGGTATTAGCGTTTGCGGGGTGAGCCGCAATATCATGTGCATACCATCCCTGATTTGTCACCTTAGAACTGGTGCCGATAAAAGAAGTAGCAGTCCAGTTTATGCCTTCATCTGTCGAATAATACAATCCGCAGGGATCTGATGATACATTGGGGTTTCTGCCAATACTTGCATAAATTTTACTGGTGTTATTGGAACTGATTGAAAGTTGAATTTTGCCGCTGACAGCGGGTAAGCCTGTGGTAAGTTTGGTGAAAGATGGAGTAACTGCGTTTGCGTTAGTCGTTTTATAAATACCCGCGCCCGTCGATCCAAAATTTCCACTTCCAACATACAAAACGTTTGGATTACCTGGTTTAAAACAAAGATCCATAGCAAGCGTAATATTATGTATCAGTGTCCATGTTGTACCTCCATTAAACGTCCGGTAGAGACCATCAGTAGTTGCGGCAAAAACGGTATCTGCATTTGTTGGATGTATGGCCAAATCCATAACACCTTTAAGGTTAGAATTGGCAAAGTCTAATACTTTCGACCATGTGGTACCTCCATCAGTTGTTTTAAGAATACCTATTCCATAGGACCCTCTGAAAGTGCGTACATGTCCGGCACCAATAGTACCGGTAGCAGCAACGTTACTACTGTATACTTCACCAGTTCCTATATACATGGTATCAGGCTTGGTGGGATGAATCACTATGGAAGAAACACCCAGCACAGGAAATTGTGTGGGTACATACTGCCAATTGATTCCTCCGGGCGCACCCGTACCTCCTGTAGTCGTTTTCCACAGACCACCACTTGCAGATCCAACCCACATCATATTTGGATCGGTTGGATGAAAGGCGATCGATAATATCCGGCCTGCAAAATTCTTTGGCCCTAAGGCCGCCCACGGAGCACTTGTAGGGGAAAATACACCCAGCATGCCATTAATTGTGGACGCACTCATGTGATTTGCCTGCTGAAAAGATGTAGAAAAAGAAGAAGCATCCATGGTTTGATACGGGTATGTTCGCATATCACTCCACAAATCCATTGCTCTCATGCTTCCCGGAATCCCATTTTTCTTTTTGTTTACACTGCTGTCAATGGAAGAAAAATTTTTAGAAGATAGTACCATTAAGGATCCACCAATCAGCAGTAAAGCAAAACCTACAATTGGAATATAAAACTGCAGGTGTAAAGGATTTTTCATTTTAAATTCAGGATTTAAATTTTGATTTCACGTTGATACTACATTGTTTAATTCAGCTTCACTATAGTTATAAACTCATAATTGGAATCTGATACATTATCCACTGAACAGAAATTGTACACCCCCGTGAAAAGGAAGTATTTAAACCAACAATGTTTAATTGGTATAGATTATCAACATTTCCTGCGTAAGAAAAAGTTGAGTTTTGATTTAAAAAATAAGAATATGAGATAGCAAGACGGGTAGAATTTGCAATCATATGAATCGGATTTAAGGTAGGTTACCTTGATTAGGGTCAAGTTGAATTTCTCTAACAAAGTAAATAATGATTGGTACAACTTATACTAAGCCCGGGTATTCCTGATACTGCTAATGCATGATCCCTACAATCCTTTAAGTAAAAATCCCCATGGAATGATTGAAACCCTTACACTGGATGAGGGAACGACTTACGTGCCCTAAACAGGAAAATGAATCAAGAGCTGGTAATCTTTGCCTGATATTCGCGATTAAATGTATTTTTAAACCTTTAATAAAAAACAATGAGTTTACATAGACCTCTTATTGGAATATCGATCGGCGACCTGAATGGCATTGGTACAGAACTGATCATCAAAACCTTTTCTGATCATCGTATCCTTGAATTGTGTACACCTATAATCTTTGCTTCAAATAAAGTGATTAATTTTTACCGCAAGGCAATACCCGAAGTGAATTTCAGCTATCAAAATATTAAAGATTTTACCCGTATTAATCATAAACAAATCAATGTTTTTAACTGCTGGGAAGAGGAGGTTGCTATCAACCCTGGACAAATTACAGAGACTGGAGGGAGATATGCAATTACTTCCCTGGTTGCAGCCGTTCAGGCATTAAAGGAAAATAAAATTCATGGGCTGGTTACCGCACCCATTCATAAAAAAAATATTCAATCACCACAATTCAATTTCACAGGTCATACACCTTACTTACAACAGATATTTGGAGCGAATGATGTTGTTATGCTTATGACAGCACAAAATTTAAAAGTAGGTTTAGTAACTGAACATATTCCTCTCAGTGATGTAGCGAAATACATTACCAGGGAAGTTATTCTTTCCAAATTGAATATTCTTAATCATTCACTTATTAAAGATTTTGGTATCGATAAACCTAAAGTAGCTGTATTGGGACTTAATCCTCACGCCGGTGACGAAGGTTTAATTGGAAAACAGGAGGATGAGATTATTAAACCTGCTATAAAAGATGCGAAGCATAATATGATCGTTGTTGGTCCATTTAGTGCCGATGCTTTTTTTGCAAGAAGACATTACCAGAAATTTGATGCAGTGTTAGCCATGTACCACGACCAGGGTTTGATTCCTTTTAAATCATTAGCAATTGGAGAAGGGGTCAATTACACTGCAGGGTTACCAGTGGTGCGCACATCACCCGATCATGGAACTGCATTCGATATTGCAGGAAAAAATATAGCGGACCACTCTTCTTTTTTAGCGGCTATTTATGAATGCCTTGATATCATCCAAAAAAGAACTGTTTACCAGGAAAATAATAAAAATCCCTTGAAGAAAGTGACCTCGATAATTCTTGCCAATGCGGTTGATGAAAAAATTGAAGAGACCACCACAGAGTAATTCACTGTGTTGGAAGAAAAATTAGTTTCAACCTTCCATAAATAAAAATTGCAATTTACTGGCCTCCTTCTTTTG
>Ga0136634_10000318_pt1 | contig 22740 bp, 18 predicted proteins | sample AntDrymUQ8332106_2_FD_104654 | JGI IMG/M metagenome (GOLD analysis project Ga0136634, IMG submission 104654) | Polar desert sand microbial communities from Dry Valleys, Antarctica - metaG UQ833 (21.06) | ecosystem: Environmental > Terrestrial > Soil > Desert | place: Antarctica: Dry Valley... | reverse complement strand
CCCGGCTTCAATTTGAAGCCCCAGACGATATCGTTGCTGGCGCCGCGGAAGGAAAATTTCTCGAACGTCACCGGATCGAGCTGGTCAAGCAACGCGCGGTTGACGTTGGTCAACTGGACCAGCCGGCCCTGGCCATCGACGCGGAACAGATCGTCGGGGGCCATGATATTGTTCTGGGTAAAGATCGCGCCGCCGCCCGCGATCGGCACCACATTGCCAGCCTGGCCATCGCCGGTCAGGCGGGTGACCTGCCCGCTCGCGGCGTCGATCCGCCACACCGGGTTTTCCATCACCTCTTCGGCCGTGATCAGCAGGCTGCGGCCGTCCTTGGCCCATGCCAGCGAGCCGGCCGAGCGGTCCCATCTGCCGGTCAGCGCGCTGGTGGTGCCGGTGTCGAGGTCGCGCAGCATGATCACCTGGCGGTCGGCCTCGTACCCGGCGCGGGCCATCGAGACATAGGCCAAGGTGCGACCATCGGGCGACAGGGTCGGCAGCGTATCGGTGCCGCCATTGGGCGCAGTCAGATTGACGGGATGGGCCGAGCCGTCGGCGGGGGCCATGAAGATATCGAGATTGGTCGAGGTCGGCTCGATCCGCCCTGCCTCACGCAGCGCGAAATAGACCGTCCGGCCATCGGCGGAGAGAGCGATCTCCTCGCCGCCGCCGAATGGCTTGGAGGGGGTGTCGCCGACCAATCCGCCGGTGACCCGGGTGCCCATTCCGGTGAGTTTACCGTTGACGATCGGATAGCTGTAGATGCGCGATTTGACGCCCGGCTCGACCCACGTGTCCCAGTGGCGGACGAACATCTGATCATATTCGCGGCCCGATCCGGCGGGCTTGGCGGGAAAGGTCGTCGCGGCGCAGGCCAGGTCTGGGCAATCGCGGGTGTCGGCCCAGACCAAAACGCGGCTGCGGTCGGCGCTGACCTTGAAGCCCGAAATGTCGGCACCGAAATCGGACAGGACAGCGGGCCTGCCGCCGGGGACCATGCGGTGAAGCTGGTCGCGGTTCTCGACCGGGGCGACATACCAGATCGCGCCGTCAGCCCCGAAAACTGCGTCATGGGCGCCCTTGGTCAAGCCAGGGACGGCGCGCGGCGCGGCGGGCCGGGTCAGGTCGAGCATCATCAGGGGATTGCTGCGCTTGTTGGCGGCGAGGTCGGTGGTCGACAAGGTGAAGATCGCGGTCCGGCCATCGGGCGAGACCGAGGGCGCGCCGAGGCGTTGCATCATGTGCATGTCGGTCGCGGTCATCGGGCGCGCGATTGAGGGGGTGGAAACGAGGGCGGCGGCCGCGACGGTGGCGGCGAGCAGGAGGCGGTTCATGGGCAACAGCGTAGCAAGCACACCCTTACTAGACCAGCCTAGAGCGGTTTTCCGGTGATCCGGCTGATCTCGCGGCGGACATGTTCGTCGACAATCCGCGGCAAATTGTCGTCGAGCCATTGCTTGAGCACCGGGCGAAGCATGTCGCGCAGCATTTCCTCGAGCGGATTGACGGTCGGCGCCGGCGGCGCGGCGGCGGCGACGACGGTCAATTGATCGAGCATCATCCGGCTCGTGTCTGCGGCGATGGCGTCGAGCAACGGCGGGCCGGTATCGACCGGCGGTTCGGGTTCGACCGGATGATCGAGCTCGAGGACGTCTTCATCGTCCTCGTTTTCGTTGAACGAGTCGGGAAGTGGCCGCGAAACCGCGGCACGCACTTCCTTTTCCTCCGCAATCACCCGCTTGATCGAAGCGAGTATGTCTTCCATCGATGGCTCGCGCGGGCTTTGCATCGCCGCTCTATCGCCTATCGCGGCGGCGAAACCAAGTGGAAGCGGCGGTGCGCGAATGGGTCAGTTGGCGGCGAGCGCGAAGCACGGTTGGGGCTTGAGCAGCGCGCAGGCTTTCACTGCGTCGGCACGCGACGTATAAGGACCCGCCTGGAGCCGCGTCATCGCACCGTCGGCAACATAATATGCCTGCACACCGCCAAGCGACGGGTCCAGCTTCGTGAACAAAGCTTGCGCCGCGTTTCGAGTCCCGAATGCGCCGAGCTGGATCCGCCAGCCGCCGACGGAAGGGGCGGATGACGGCGGTGCCGCTGCTTCCACGGTCATCGTCGGCTCGGCACTGGTTGGGGCGGGTAGCATCTCCTGACCCTGAACCGGAACCGCTGGGGCGGCCGACGATCGCTCCTCCGGAGTTGCGGTGCTGGTCGCCGTCGGGCCGCCGCGCCGCGGTGCCGACCAGTCGTTCCAATTGCCGGCGACGCTGCGGTAATTGCCGAGCGGATCGTAGAGCGCCCCGCCCTCGAGCCCGAGATCATCGGCTTCGGCCTGGCCCATGGCGTTGAGCAACTGGAAGCCGGCAACATAGGAATCGCGCCGCGCAGTGACCAGCAGGACTTGCGCATTGAGCAACTCCTGCTCGGCATTGAGGACATCGAGGACGGTGCGCGTGCCGACGCCATTTTCGGCCCGCGCGCCTTCCAGCGCGAGTTCGTTGGCCTGGACCGCAATCTGGTTGGACCGGACCGCGCTGAGCGCCGCGCGATACGTAGCGAAGGCCGAGCGGGTGGTGGCGATCACCGCTCGCTCGGTCGCGACACGCTGTTCGAGCGTTTGGCCCTCCAGCGCGATGCTCTGCGCAATCCGGGCTGCGGGAAGGCCGCCCTGATAAAGGGGGATCCGACCCTGGACGCCGACGCTGGAGGCGGTACCAGCACGCGGCGCGCCGCCGGTCTCACCCGACAGCGTGTTGACATAATCCCCCGACGCGACCCCCGAGACGGTCGGCAGCCGCGCCGCCTCGGCGACTCGAATGTCGAACCGGGCGGCCTCGGCTTGGCGGGTGATGGCAATGAAGTCGGGATTGCTGACGAGCGCGATCTGGACCGCCTGGTCGGGCGTATCGGGAAGCGGCGGGAGCGGCGGCGGCGGGGCCAGCACGCCCGGCCGCTGGCCGATCACGCGGCGATAATTCTCCTCGCTCGAGGTCAGCCTGCCGCGCACGGTATCAAGCTGGCTCCGGGCCAGGGCAAGACGTGCCTCGGACTGGGCGACGTCGGTGCGGGTGACATCGCCAATCTGGAACCGGTCGGTCGCCGCTTGAAGGTTGGTGCCGAGCACCCTGATTTGATTCTCGTTCAACTCGACGATCGACCGGTCGCGGATGACGTCCATGTAAGCGGCCACGGCTTCGGTGAAGACGTCGCCCTCGACCGCGCGCAGGGTGGCGCGGCCGGCCTCGACCCGGGTCTTGGCGGCGGTGATCGAATTGCGCACGCTGCCGCCGTTGAACAGCGGATAGCTGAGATCGACTCCGCCGGTCAGGTATGGGCCCTTGCCCAAGCGGCGTAGTGAGCCGCTGGCGGTGAGGTCGCGATTAACGCCGACGATCGCCGAAACCTGCGGCCGGCCGGCGGCGCGGGCGATGGCGACCGACGAGTCGGTGACCTTGAGCGCCTCGCGCTGGCCAGTGAGGGTCGGGTTGGTGCGATAGGCGGCGTTTAGCGCCTCGCGCAACGTGTCGGCCGAGACGGGACCGGCAACGAGTGCGGCAATGATCGTGCCGGTCAGGAGGTGACGCTTCACTTGATCTCCAATGCGCTAAAAGACGAACGCCGGAGCGCTGCTGAAGCCGGGCAAGGTCGCAACCTGTGCCTCGGCGAAACTGGTGAAACGAACCGACGTCGCCCCGGCTGGATCCTTGGCGCTGCGACCGGTGGCGAGACGTGTAACGCCATCCCGCGCGATCGCCGCGCCGACGCGGCCACCGGGGGCCAGACGTCGTGAAAGGGATTGGGGAAGATATTCAATTGCACCCTCGACGAGAATGAGGTCGTAGGGTTCGCCATCGACCGCGGGATCGGCTTCGGCGGTGTCGACGTCGAGCCCGATATGGCGAAGCACCTCGGCGGCATAGGCCCCGCCCCCACCGACGACCAGCGCACGCTCGCCCATCACCGGAGCGAGCCGATCAAGCAATTGGCCGAGCTCGGCCGGCGGCATCATCGGGGCCTGATTGTCGACGCGCAGCGAACGATCGCCATAAGCCTGCGCCTGTTGGCCCGATCCGACATAATCCTCGCGCGCAACCGCGCCCATCGCGCCGAGCACACCTCCATCGGTCACGCCCTGCGGACGCAACTGGCTGGCGACCATAATTCGGCGGGCGGATCTGAAATCTTGCGCGCTAATCGACATATCCCCCCAATCGCTTCAACTGTTATATGCCAGTAATACAGTTGGCTTTCAAGACCACCATATCGCCCGCGTCCGGTTGCGCCAAGCTGAACCCACCGCCGCCTGTCGAATAGCGATGTCTGCGGATCCCGGGAAGGGCGCTCGACGCGGTTGACAAGCCGGGGGCACCCGCCCATTTCCGCGCTCCGCGAGGCCCGATGGCGGAGTGGTTACGTAGGGGACTGCAAATCCCCGCACGCCGGTTCGATTCCGGCTCGGGCCTCCACCCCACATTCGCCCCGAGTATTTGCCGCGACCTTTTTCATAATTGGCGGAAATCTGCCGCAAATTGTTTTGATATTTCAATCCGCCCTCAAAGCCAATTCCGTCTACGCGGCCGAACTTGACTTGCATATTGGCAGTCAGCTTGGGCACCCCTCGGGACGGTAGAGACTGGCCAAGCTTAGCCAACCGGAGTTAAACCCGCGATCATCCAGCGAGTTTTTGTAATCTACAGCGCCCACTTGATCAGTGGGTCCCTGTTGCATTTGGGCATCTTCAGAACATCATGTGGTCCATTCCATGCGTCAGTCCAGCGCCCAAGAAACCCTGAACGGCAATCGCGATCGTCATGATGGTCAGCGCCAGGATCATGCCGGCGCCGCGATCCTCCCACGGCCTGCGCCATGCCCAAAGCCCAAGTCCAGCGCCAGCGGTGCCGATGACCACGCCCAACCAACGGTGATAGGTCAGGACGGAATCGGGATCGGCGCCAATCCCGGCGAGCCATCCCGCACCCGCGGCAATCGGGGCGAAAATGCCGCCAGCCACCACCAGGAACTGAACGGGCGTCGCGAACGCCGGTTTTCGGCGGCCAGCGATGGCAGTGATCAGCGCCGCCGGAAAGAAGGCGATCGGGAAATGGACCACCATCGGATGGAGCCGCCCGAACCAGTCTACGAGGCGTTCGAAGAAAGACATTTTGGATCGGTCCATCCCCATGTCCATCCCGTCCATCATCTCGTTTCCTTGCCCGTGGGGAGCGGCCGACGCGCTGTTCATTGCCATCGGCGCGCCTGGCTGAGCCCCTTGCCGCATCATCTGCGCAGCTTCGGCCTGCTTCTTCTTGTGATCCTGATGCGCGAGCGCCGGGGAACTGGCCACAAGGAGGGCAAAGGCCAAGGCGAGCGCGACTCCCATCGCGCGAGCGCGCGTCCAGGTCATCGTGAACATAAACCTCATTCTCTACCCCCTCGGTTTGATCATCAGAACCACATGCGGACGCCGGTCAGCAGACTCCATCCGTCGGCATCCTCCCCTTCTTCGCGGAGATAGCGCCGGGTCTTGCCGAACGCCTGTCGGTATTGCACCCCGACATAAGGCGCGAACTCGCGGCGCAGGTCGTAGCGCAGGCGAAGGCCGATTTCGGCGTCGCTGAGCCCGGCCCCGACGCCGATCGCGCGGGTGCTCTGAGCGGCGAAGTTGAGCTCGGCGCGCGGCTGGAGGATCAGGCGCTGGGTGATGCGCTGATCGTAATAGCCCTCGGCACGCGCCATCAGCTCGCCCTTGTTCGACAGGAACAGCGAGCCTTCGACATCGAAGAAGCTCGGCGCCAGGCCCTCCACCGCGATCACGGCATAAGCGCGCGACGGTTCGGGCCTGAAGTCGTAGCGCACACCGCCCTGCACGTTGAAATAGGGCCCGATCGCCCGGCTATAGAGCGCCTGCACTTCAGCCCTCTCGATCGAGCGTCCGAATTCACCCTCGCCTTCGCTCTTGATCGACAGGCGGTTGATGTCTCCGCCAAACCACCCTTCGCCGTCCCACTCGAAGCCGTCGCGACCGTTGCGAATTTGCGCCTCGGCAATGTTGAACATGACCTGCGAGAACTTCTGGCCACCGTGGAATTTCTCGAGGTGATGGCGACCATGTTGCTGCGCCTCGGCACCGTAGACCGCGTCGGCGGCGAAATCGGTCGGCACCGGTGGCGGCGGCGCGGTCCCGGCCGGCAGATCGGTGCCCGTCGACGCGGCGCCCGACATCGCACTCATGTCGTGCCCCGCATGCGGATCGCTCGTCGCTGGCGCCGGTGCAGCAGGCATGGTCGACATGTCGTGCCCCGCATGCGGATCGACGGCTACTGGTGCCGGTGTAGCGGGCATGGTCGACATGTCATGACCAGCATGCGGATCGACCGGCGCCTTCTTCGCCGCGGGCCGCTTGACGCCAGCCTTTTTCGCAGCCGCCTTTTTCGCGGCCGGTTTTTTCGCGACGGGCTTCTTGGCAACCGGCTTCTTGACCACGGGTTTCTTCACCGCCGGTTTCTTGGCGGGCATTGGCATTTTCATGCCGGGCATGTTGTGCCCCTGGTGCTGGGCGTATGCGGGAACCGTCAGCAGGAGGCTTGCACCGGCGGCAAAAAGGATGATTTTGCGACGAGTCATGCGGCTTCTCCCGTGGTCGGGCGAACCGTGACGACACGCATCATCCCGGCGGTCATGTGGTAGAGATTGTGGCAGTGGAACGCCCAGTCACCGGCTGCATCGGCCGTGACGTCGAAGGTCATCGTGCCGCCGGGTGCCACGTTCAAGGTATGCTTGCGCGGACCATAAGCGCCGTGCCCCGTCACCAGCTCGAAGAAATGGCCGTGAAGGTGGATCGGGTGCGGCATCATCGTGTCGTTGATCAATTTCACGCGGACGCGCTCGTTGAGCCGGAACGGGATCGGCTGGGCCGGCTCGCTCATCTTCACCCCGTCGAATGACCACATGTAGCGCTCCATGTTTCCGGTCAGGTGGATGTCTAGCGACCGCGACGGTGCGCGGACGTCGGGATTGCGGGTCAGTGCCATCAGGTCGCGGTAACGCAGCACACGGTGGTCCAGGCCCTCGAGCCCGACCGGCGGCTCACCGGTGCGGTCGGTGGGCATCGGCGAAATCATCTGCACGCCGGGCGTATCGGCGACTTGCGGCGCGACACTCAGATCGCGCATCTTCATGTCGCCATGGTCCATGACTGCCGGCTGCGGCGCACCGGCGGCCGTTGCATTGCCGGGCGGCGGCGGGTTTTTCCACCCGGTCAGCTTCCATAGATTTTTGGAAGCGTTCTGCTCGGCTGACGGATCAACCCCGCGAATCGCCGCCGGATTGGGTGCATCTAGCGCGTCCGTCATAGCCGTGCTTCCATGGTCCATGCCGGCCATCGCGCCTCCCGTCGGCGCGGCGGCGGCACCATGGTCCATGCCGGCCATCGCGCCATGCTCCATGCTCATGCCCATGTCCTTCATGGTCAGGATCGGACGCGGACGAAGCGGCGGCACCGGCGCCGACATGCCTTCACGCGGGGCAAGTGTCGCCCGGCCGAGGCCCGAACGGTCGATCGACTCGCTGACGAAACTGTAGGCCCGGTCACCCGGGGCGACGATCACGTCGTAGGTCTCAGCGACGCCGATCTGGAACTCGTCGACCGTGACCGGGCGGACGTTCTGGCCATCGGCCTGAACCACCGTCATCGGCAGATCGGGAATGCGCACGTTGAAATTGGTCTGCGCCGAGGCGTTGATGATGCGCAGGCGGACGCGCTCTCCAGCGGTGAACAGCCCGGTCCAATTGTCGAACGGACCGAAGCCGTTGACGGTATAATCATAGGTTGATCCGGTGACGTCGGCGATGTCGGCCGGGTCCATCCGCATGTCGGCCCACATCCGGCGCTCGGCCGCCGACAGGTCGCGGCCGGCCAGCTGGCCGGACAGGGTCAGGCGCTGCATGTTGAAATAGCCGCCGCCCATCTGCTTGAGTTTCTTGAAGATGGTGGCGCCGCTCATCGGGCTGTGGTCGGACAGCACCAGCACATGCTCGCGGTCGAACGCGACCGGATCGGCATCGGCCGGATCGATCACGATCGGGCCATAGACGCCATCCTCCTCCTGATAGGCGGAGTGGCTGTGATACCAATAAGTCCCCGACTGGATGACATCGAATTCATAGGTGAAGGTCGAACGCGGCAGGATCCCGGGAAAGCTGACCCCCGGCACGCCATCCATCGCGAACGGAACCAGCAGGCCGTGCCAGTGAATAGAACTATCCTCGTCGAGCGTGTTGGTGACGCGAAGGCGAACCTTTTGGCCTTGCTTGAGGCGCACCAGCGGCGCCGGGACGGTACCGTTGACCCCGATCGCGCGACTGAGCTTGCCATCGACCTTGACCGCGACCTTGCCGATCGAGAGCGCGATGTCGGTGCCGGAAACGGTCGGAAGCGGGCGCGCCAGGCCGCCGGACACCGGCTGCGCCCAGGCGGGCAAAGCGCTAGCGAGACCGGCGCCGGCTCCACCCAGCGCAGCGGCGCGCAGGAACTGGCGCCGCGGGAGTGCGAATTTGTCAGACATCGATGATCCTTGCGGGTTCATGCCATAGCCGTGTCCGGCCGACGGCGTCCAAAGGAACGCCGTCGGCCATCCAATGCGGCTTGGTCTTACTTGTTTTGCGGCGTAGCTGGCTGAGGTGCCTTGGCACCCGACATGTCGTGACCGGCGTGCGGATCCGCACCGGCCTTAATGTCCTGCTTGCCATGGTCCATCTTGGCCATGTCCTTGCAGCAGCATTCCTTGCCGTCGGCCTTCATCTTGTCGCAGCAGGCCATCTTGGCTGTGGGGGCGGGAGTTGCCTGAGCGAGGGCAACGGCCGGAAGGGCGATCGTTAGCGCCATCGCGGTCAAAAGCTTGTTCATTTTCGTGCCTTTCGTGAAATCATTCGTTCGATCGATTTCACGCACGGCGGGGAGGCGGCGTCGCCAGCTTGGCTAAATAGCTGTGATGAAAAAACACGAGTGAGGGGCGGTCGGCGATACGCGCAAAAGCCGGTGCCTCGACAGGTGCTACCGCAGGCGCGGCGACTCCCGTGCACATGGCGACGCAGCAATTCTTCCCCGTCATCTTGCCTTCATCGCCCTTGATGGGCTGATCGCCGCAATGACCCTTACCGATCATTTGAGCGTGATGTTCGGCAGGAGCCATCGCCATTGCGTTGCCACTTTGCATGGCAAGCGGCGCGAACAGCATCGCAGCGGCGATCAACATCGCGAAGAGTGGACGAAGGCTCACGCGGAGCGATATGGGCCCACCAAAGAGACTATTCAATGCGCTAGGACGCCGCTGGCGTGCGGACTGAATCATGACCGGCTCGATCCAAGCTCGTCGAGGATCGGGCAATCAGGCCGCGCGTCGCCGTGGCAATTTTCCACCAAATGTTCGAGCGTCCGGCACATATCTTCGAGAACCTTTAGTCGCGCACGTAATTCCGACGCACGCGACAAAGCCAATTCCTTAACATCAGCACTGGACCGGCTACGGTCGCTCCATAGCGTCAGGAGCGTTCGAATGTCGTCGATCGGAAAGCCGAGATCGCGGGCGCGGCCGATAAAGCGCAAGGTGTGGAGATCTCGCTGATCATAATCTCGGTAACCGGAATCACGACGGAGGGCCTTAGGGATCAGCCCAATCTTTTCATAATGACGGATCATCCGCTGGCTGACACCAGATGCGCCTGAAGCCTCGCCTATTTTCATTACTTCTGCACTTCCGAAAGCCTTACTGTCCGTAACCGAAGCGAATTCCCGATTACGGTGACCGAGCTAAGAGACATCGCGGCGCCGGCAATGATTGGGCTCAGCAGAATGCCAAACCATGGGTAAAGCACACCGGCCGCGATAGGCACGCCTGCGGCATTGAATATGAACGCGAAGAACAGATTCTGGCGAATGTTGCGCATTACGGCCCGACTCAGAAGCCGGGCCCGAACTATGCCGCCGAGATCGCCTTTTACGAGAGTTACTGCGGCGCTCTCCATCGCCACGTCGGTGCCGGTGCCCATCGCGATACCGACATCGGCCGCCGCAAGCGCAGGCGCGTCGTTGATGCCGTCTCCAGCCATTCCCACGCGCCGACCTTCGCTGCGGAGCTTCTCGACCATCGCCTGCTTCTCACCGGGCAAAACGTCTGCAAAAACTTCGTCAATTCCGCCAATACGCCGCGCGACGGCCTCCGCAGTCCGCTGATTGTCTCCTGTGATCATGACAACCCGAACACCGTTCTCGCGAAGCGCTGCAATGGCGCCGACTGCGCTCTCCTTGATTGGGTCGGCGACGACCAGCAACCCAGCAAGGCGCCGTTCGATCGCGACGAACATGACGCCCTGGCCCTCCGCTCGTGTACTGTCGGCCATCGCATCGAGCTTAGCTGTATCGACGCCGAGGTCGGCCAACATTGCCTTGTTCCCGAGCGCTACGGCGCGACCCATTACGTTGCCGCTTACACCCTTGCCGGTAATAGACTCAAAATTGCTCGCCTTTTGCAGCCCGAGCGCGCGCGCTTCCGCTCCGTCGACGATGGCGGCGGCCAGCGGATGCTCGCTCCCTTTCTCGAGCGACGCGGCCAAGCCAAGGATTTCATCCTCGATGAAACCGCCTGTCGGCACCACCTCGATCAGGCGTGGCTTGCCGATTGTTAGTGTGCCGGTCTTGTCAACGATGAGCGTATCGATTTTCTCCATTAGCTCTAGGGCTTCGGCGCTCTTGACGAGGACGCCTGCCGTCGCGCCACGGCCAGTTCCGACCATGATCGACATCGGCGTTGCCAGACCGAGCGCGCAGGGGCACGCAATGATCAGGACCGCGATCGCGTTGACCAAGGCGTGAGCCAGCCGCGGCTCGGGTCCAATTAAAGACCAGATGATGAACGTCGTGACGGAAATCAGGATGACAGCGGGCACGAACCAGCCGGAAACTTTGTCCGCGAGCGCTTGAATTGGCGCCCGCGATCGCTGGGCGTCTGCGACCATACGCACAATCTGCGACAGCATCGTGTCCCGCCCAACGCGCTCCGCCTTCATCAGCAGCGACCCCGTACCATTGACGGTCGCCCCAGTGAGCTTGGCGCCTTCGACCTTTTCTACGGGAATAGGCTCGCCGGAAATCATCGACTCGTCGACCGAACTCCGGCCTTCGGTGACAACGCCGTCGACTGGCACTTTTTCACCCGGTCGGACCCGGAGGATGTCGCCGACGGCAACATGCTCGAGCGGAATGTCCTCATCCAGTCCGTCGCGGACCCGGCGCGCGGTCTTCGGCGCCAATCCCAGTAGGGCTCGGATTGCGGTTCCTGTCGCCGATCGCGCTCGCAGTTCCAGCACCTGTCCGAGAAGCACCAAAGTGGTGATGACGGCGGCGGCTTCGAAATACACCGGTACCAGCCCGCCCATCGCGCGCAGTGACATCGGAAAGGCGCCCGGCGCCAGGGTCGCAACGACGCTGTATCCATAGGCGACGCCGACCCCGAGACCGATCAACGTAAACATGTTGAGATTGCGACTTTTAAGCGATGCCCAGAATCGCTCGAAGAACGGCCATCCTCCCCACAAGACGACCGGCGTTGCCAGTGCCAGCTGAAGCCACATCGATGTGTCCATCGGAACCAGGTTCCAACCAAAAATTTCAGCTCCCAACGTCAGGACGATCAGCGGGACCGACAGGACGGCACTCACCCAGAACCGGCGGCTCATGTCGACCAGTTCAGGATTCGGGCCTTCCTCGATCGATGGCTCAAGCGGCTCAAGCGCCATGCCGCAGATCGGGCAGTTGCCCGGTCCCATCTGACGAATCTGCGGATGCATCGGACAGGTCCAGATTACGCCTTCGGCCCCCATGGGGGAATTGGCCTCGGCAGTGACCGTACTCCGGTGAAGATAATGCGGAGGATCCTTGACGAATTTGGTTTTGCATCCGGCACTGCAAAAATGGTGGTTCGTTCCTTCAAACAAAGCGTGGTGCTCAGTGCTCGCCGGATCGACTTTCATCCCGCAGACCGGATCGATAACAACAAAAACGCCCAGTTCATCACCGTCAGGCGAATGGCTGCAACCCCCTTGATTTTGCTGGTCGCTGTTCATTGCGGACTCCTTTTTCGACTCGTCAGGGAAACCTTTTGAAGCCTGACATCATGTCAAGGTCAAGCGGCCTGGGAGCCTAACAACTGAACCAATTTATTCGGGCTGCGCACCGCCCATCCGATGGCTCTGATATTGATTGGGTCGCCATTCATTACACGGAGAGCAAGCGACCATTCGATCGTCGTATGACGTCTAACGCGCGGCGTACCAATTTTACCTCGGGTGGCGACACAGGCTGCCGGTGATGTAAATCCCGGCAGAACAGAGAAACACTCTTGCGGAGAAATGTCGACGCCGTACTTATCCGACACTCAGTTCCATTTCGACGAAAGTGCACAACGGTTAAAACTGCATTTCCCCTGCTCGCCGCAACCTTGCTAACCGCCTGCCAATCCGAACCAGCGCCCTTGGTCACGGTGAGCGAGGCGAGGGCGATTGCGCTGCCCACGTCCGCCGCAGTCTATTTCACGCTGGTCAGTAGCGGCGGGCGCGACCGGTTGCTCTCGGTCGACGCCGGGGGGATCGGCATCGCGAGCCTTCACGAAACCGGCATGGACGGCGACATCATGCGGATGCGGCCGATCCAGGAAGGAATCGAAATTCCGACACGCGGGCGGGTACGACTGTCGGCCAACGGGCGGCATGTCATGATCCAAGACTTGGCCCGACCGTTGACGGCAGGGTCAAATGTGCGGCTGACGCTCCGCTTCGAGCGGCAAGGCGAGGTTGCGATCAATGCGCCGGTGAGCGGTCCGCGATGACGATGCGGCGGATCCGGATCGGACTATGGGTGGTCGTCGGGTTGGCGGCGCTGGTCGGTTTAGTGATCGCGCTAAGGCCGATGTCGGGCGATTCGCAGAGCGCCAGCAGTGGGTCGTTAATGGAGATTGGCGGGCCGTTCACCTTGACCGGGACCGACGGCAGGGCCTTCTCCAGCGAGCGCCTGACCGGCAAGCCCTATGCCCTGTTTTTCGGTTTTACCCATTGCCCCGATGTTTGCCCAACCACGCTCGCGCGGCTGGCCAGGTTGCGGGCTGCGATCGGCAAGGGAAATGCCAGTTTTTCGATTGTCCTGGTCACGGTCGACCCGGAACGCGACACGCCAGCCGCGATGGCCCGCTACGTCGGCCTGTTCGCAACGCCGGTGATCGCACTGACGGGGTCGATTGGGGCGATCGAGCGCGTGAAGAAACTATATGGCGTCTATTCGGCCAGGGTTCCGCAGGTCGGCGCCGACTATAATGTCGATCATACCGCGACCGTCTTCCTGATCGACAAGGACGGCAAATTCGGGGCCACGATTTCGCCGAATGAAGGCGATACGGTTGCGCGCGCCAAGCTGGAGCGGCTGACGAACTGACGAAACGGGTCGGCAACGAAATGTTGCGATCGTGCATCATTTGTGTGATTTCGACCAACGGTGGTGGTCAAATGGAAGCGTCGTTCCTATGTCCACCCCGAGCCCGCATTCCTGTGGCTCCATTCCTTCCAATCGATGAGGTATTTGTGAACCGTATTCTTACCGTGGCGCTTGCCGCGACCGCTTTTGTTGCAACCCCGGCGATGGCGCAGGACGCCGCCTCGACCTTCACCGGCCCGCGCGTCGGCGTCAACGTCGGCTTCGCCGACGACAATATCTTCGGCACCGAAGCCTTCACTTATGGCGCCGACGTGGGTTATGACTTCGCCGCCGGTGGCGCGATCCTCGGCATCACCGCCGAAATCGAAGACAGCAAGGACATCAAGCGCGAGCTCGCGCTGACCGCCCGCGCCGGTGCGCGCGTTGGCAGCAACGCACTGCTCTATGTCGCTGGTGGCTATTCGAACATCCGCGTCTTTGGCGAGAACGTCGACGGCTACCGTCTTGCGGCTGGCGGCGAAATCGCGGTCGGCTCGAACGCTTACGTCAAGCTCGAGCAGCGTTACGGCAACTATCAGTTCGGCCTCGACCTGTATCAGACCATGATCGGCGCCGGCTTCCGCTTCTAAGCGGTTTTCGCATCGACGGAGAAAGGGGCGGCTACGGCTGCCCCTTTTTTTGTGCCTCGAGAACGCGGGCCAGCAGTCGCTCGAGCGCGGCGATGCTCTCGGGCTCGTCGAAGCTTGGCGCATGGCCGACGCGCGGAACGGTCACCAATTCGGCGTCGTCAATCGCGGTCGCCATTCGCGCTGCAACGTCGGCGCTGAGCAAATCGGACAATTCGCCGCGCAGGATCGTCACCGGGCGGCCGTCGAGCGCCTGATACAAGGGCCAGACGTCGGGCGCCGATGTCGCACTCTCGAAATTTTCGGCAATTCGCATGTCATAGTCGAATCGCACTTGGCCATTTTCCTCAATTGCCATGCGGCGCACGAAACGCTCCCAGTCGGACCGGTCATAGTCGGGATAGACATCGTGAGCGCGCGCCGCGGTTCGGTCGATCACATCGTCCCAGCCGGAGAAAATGACCGGCTTGCCGACATAAGCGGCGATGCGCTCGATGCCGGCCCTGTCGACCACCGGGCCGACATCGTTGAGCAGGGCGCCGGCAATCCGTTCGCGGTCTCCGAGCGCGAGCGCCATGGTGCAGATCCCGCCGAGCGAGGTGCCGACGAACACCGCGTCGGCGATTCCGAGCTGGTCGAGCAGTTTCAATATATCGGCGACATAGACCATCGGTTTGTAATTGGCCGGGACCGGGTCGAATGCGCTAAGCCCACGGCCGCGAAGGTCGATCGAAATGACCCGCCAGTCACCGGCGAAGCGGGTTGCGACGGGCTCGAAATCGCGGGCGTTGCGGGTCAGGCCGGGGATGCACAGGATCGGCGGGCGGTCGCGGTTGCCGTCATGATCGCGGTAATGGAGCTTTACGCCATCGGCGCTATTCCAGTACCGGTCGGTCCATTCGGCCATCACGCTTCCCCCGCTGCAACGGCTCCCCTATCGCGAGGGGATGGCCGATCCGCAACCCTCCAGCGAGCAACCCTATCGGCCCGATCCGGCGATCCTTGGGCTCGGACCGGACTTTTTCGATCCGGTCGAGGCGGCGGCGTTTCCGCAAACGCGGTTGCGCTTCGCCAACCGGCGCTGGGCCAAGCGGGTCGGGCTCGACCTCGACGACGAGGGTTGGGAACGGCATTTCGGGCGGTTCGAGCCGCTCGCCGATAATTTGTCGCAACCGCTCGCGCTGCGCTATCACGGTCACCAATTCCGGACCTATAACCCCGACATCGGCGACGGCCGCGGCTTCCTGTTCGCCCAGCTTCGCGACGACAACGGGCGCTTGCTCGATCTCGGCACCAAGGGGTCGGGGCAAACTCCGTACAGCCGGTTCGGCGACGGGCGGCTGACGCTCAAGGGCGGGGTGCGCGAGGTGTTGGCGACCGAGATGCTCGAGGCGCTTGGGGTTAACACGTCGAAAAGTTTCGCTTTGGTCGAAACCGGCGAAGAATTGGCTCGCAATGACGAGCCGTCCCCGACCCGGTCGGCGGTTTTGACACGGCTTAGCCACGGCCATATCCGCATCGGAAGCTTCCAAAGGCTGGCCTTTATGGAGGATAAGGAGGCAATCGCGCGGCTGACCGGCTATTCGCTCGAGCATTTGTTTCAAAAGGCCAGCGATAACAGTGCCTTGACCCTGTTCGAGGAAACCGCTGCAGTAACCGCCAAACTCGCCGCATCCTACCTCGCCGCCGGATTCGTCCATGGCGTGCTCAACAGCGACAACATCAACATCACCGGCGAGAGCTTCGATTACGGCCCGTGGCGTTTCGCGCCGACCTGGGACGAGGAGTTCGTCGCGGCCTATTTCGATCACAACGGCCTCTACGCCTTCGGTCGCCAGCCCGAGGCAATCCACTGGGATCTAGCGCAGCTCGGCGGATGCCTGGCGCTGATCGCCGACAAAGCGACGCTGACCGAGATCCTCGGCGGCTGGTCCGAACGGTTCGAGCGAGCGCTGGTCACGGCGCTGCTGCGACGCCTGGGGGTCCAACCCGATGATACGGCGGATCGCGGTCTTGCCTCGGCCTTGCTGGTGGCGTTGCGCGCACAGGAAGTGACGATCGACCGCTTGCTGTTTGACTGGCGCGGCGGGCGGGTGCCCGACGATGCGGTCTATCGCGGCAAGGTCTATACCGGATTGCGCGAGCGGCTGACGGCGCGCGACCCCCTGCCCCATGCGCTCGACCATGAATATTGGCGCGATGACGGACCATGTTCAATGCTTATCGACGAGGTCGAGGCGATCTGGGCGGCGATTGCGGATCGCGACGACTGGGGGCCGTTCGAGGCAAAGATCGCCGCGATCCGGCGGATGGCTGAGGCACATTGCTCGGCGCCATGACGCCGCCTTGCGCTTGACCATGGCGAGCGGGCATGGTGGTGAGCGCGGCACGCTTTCCCGGAGTACAGGATTGACCGACAGGCTGATTTCGACCGAGCCGGCGACCGGCGATGAAGTCTGGGCGGGCGATATTGGCAACGCCGAAGCGGAGGTCGCCGCAGCGCGGGCCGCCTGGCCCGAATGGGCGGCACACAGCGTATCGTACCGGATCGAGGCAATGCGCCGCTTTGCCAATGAAGTGCGCGCGCGCGAGAAGGATTTCGCCGATCTGATCAGCCGCGAGACCGGCAAGCCAGTTTGGGAGGCCCGGACCGAAGTCGCGGCGGTGGTCGGCAAGGTAGAAATTTCGGCCAATGCTTATCTCGAGCGGACGGGGATGCGAAAACTCGAAGCGGCGATGGGGAGCAAGGTTGCGGTGCGCCACAAGCCGCATGGCGTGCTGGCGGTACTGGGGCCGTACAATTTCCCCGCGCATCTGCCCAACGGCCACATCGTACCGGCGTTGATCGCCGGCAATGCGGTGGTGTTCAAGCCGTCCGAGAAAACCCCGGCGACTGGCACGTTCCTGGTCGAATGCTTCCACGCGGCGGGCATCCCCGACGGCGTGGTGCGGGTGCTGATCGGCGGCCCAGCGGAGGGCAAGGCGCTGGCCAGCCAGGCCGGGATCGACGGATTGTTGTTCACCGGATCGGCGCGCGCTGGCATGTCGCTGCACCGCCAGTTTGCCGACGCTCCGCACAAGATGCTGGCGCTCGAGTTGGGCGGAAATAATCCATTAGTCGTGTGGCAGGCGGCCGACATCGACGCGGCGGCGATGATCGCGGTTCAGTCGGCCTATCTGTCTGCCGGACAGCGGTGCACGGCGGCGCGGCGCCTGATCGTCGAGGATGGTGCCGAAGGACCATTGATCAACGCGATCACCAAATTGATCGACCGGATCATCGTCGATCATCCGCACGCTGATCCCCAGCCATTCATGGGGCCGTTGATCGATCTTGCCGCTGCCGACCATCTCCAGTCGCAATGGATGGGCTTGATGATGAAAGGCGGCAAACCCATCCGCCGTCTCGACCGCCCGCACGAGAACCGGCCTTATCTCACTCCAGCGCTGATCGACGTCACTGACGCCAGCGAGCGACCCGACGAGGAAATGTTTGGGCCGGTGCTGCAGATGATCCGGGTCTCGGACTTCGACACCGCGATCGACGAAGCCAACAATACGCGGTTCGGTCTCGCGGCCAGCCTCGTCGGCGGCAGCCCTGCGATGTATGATAAATTCTGGGCCAATGTCCGCGCCGGGGTGATCAACTGGAACAAGCCGACCAATGGCGCACCGTCGAATGCGCCGTTTGGCGGCGTGGGGCTCAGCGGCAACCACCGCCCGAGTGCCTTTTATGCCGCCGATTATTGCGCCTATCCGGTGTCCAGCAGCGAGTCCGAGCTGGCCCGCGCCGCAATCCCCGAAGGCCTTCGCGACGCTTACGTGCCGAGCGACTCCTAGACTTTAGTTGGCACTTCCCGCCCCGCCTGCCGAGACCATGCCCGACGTGGCCGGCATGCCGCCCGCCATCGCGCCCGGCCGATCCCAGCCATAGCGATCGTCGAACGAGGCCATGCCGGTCGAGGACGGCACCATCGTCAGATAAGTCACGTACACCGGTACGCCGCGGGTCATGGCGATATGCTGCTCCGGATCACTTCCAACGGCGGCGACATCGCGACCGAATAGCCAATTGGCGAGCCGACCATAATCTTCGACTCGGATGCAGCCGTTACTCAGCGCGCGGTTGCTTTCGTTGAAATATTGCCGCGTGGGCGTGTCATGGAGGAAGATGCCCTCGCGGTTCGGGAAGGGAAATTTCATCTTCCCCATCGAATTCTGCCCCCCAGGCCGTTGGCGCAGGATGGCCGTAGAGGTGCCCGCCGCAACCGCCTTCCAGTCGACCGACGTCGGTTCGAGAATCTGAGGATTTTTGGTGAAGTCGGAGATGATCTCGTAATTCTTGCTCTTGAGGTAAGCAGTCGGGTTTTTGGCAATTGCCGTCGCAAACTTCCGAATAAGATGAGTCGGCACATGCCAATAGGGATTGGCAATGGCATAATGCATGGTGCTGGCGATGATCGGAGTCGGCAAGCCGAGCTTGTTCAAATCGCCCACCACGACCTTCATCGAGCCGACCGACTGGCCGCCCTCGATCATGTGCAGGCGCTGTTCCGCCGTGTTCACCAGGATAAATTTGCCGCCCCCCGGGATGATCCGCGCGCGCTCGAGATTGAGCAGCGCCTTGTCCGAGGCACGGCCGCCATTGGCGGTCGCTTCAGCGATCGCGACATCGCGGATAGCGCTATAATATGGATTGATCGACGCCACCGATTGCAGGTGCTGCGCGAGCGACGGCGCGGCTTCGGCCAAGGCCAACGTGCGGTCGAGATGCGGCGGCGTTACCGCCAGCGCGGGGTCGCCATATATAATATTGGTCGACGCGCGCTTTATCGCCTGGACATAATCGGCCCACGCGGCGGACAGCGCCAGCTCGGCGGCCTTGACCTGCATCGGATCATTCGACGTGCGCGCGCGCTGAACCGCAGCTTCGACCGTGGCCGCGACCTGCGGCCCACTGCTCATGCCGTCGATCGCGGCACCGCGAAGAATGGTCAGCAACTGGCCGATCGCGACGTCGCCGCCCTTGGCGCCGAACCAGATCGCCGGATATTGTCGCCGCTCGTAATAATAACGAACGTTGATCCCATTGGCCGAGGACGGCAGCGCAACTTGCGGGGCCGGCGGCGGCGCGGCGACGGCGCGCGACTTTTTCTTGGCCTCGGCCGGGCCCGACGCAACCAGGATGGTGGCAACCGCCGTCAATAGAATAGCCCGCAAACGCATCGTCATCCCCTAAACCCGGCAGTGGTACTGGAAGCGTCAATATTGCCGGAATCTGCCAAGCGCTTCAATCCCTTGTAGCCCAAACGCCTTACCGTGACGCCAGTTGCGAAGGGATCGGTAGGGGCTGTGACATGAATGTCACAGGAACGGGTTTATTCCCGGAACGAGGAAACTTTGCTGCACGTGCGAGGTTTGACGAGTGCCTCCCGCATGCGGAGCGCAAGAAGGAGCATTTATGCGTAAATATTTACTGGCGGCCACTGCGGTCGCTGCGATCGTGTCTTCGCCGGCCATCGCCCGCGATGGTTCGGTCTACGTCGGAATTGAAGGCGGCGTCCTGTTCCCCAAGGACAATGATGCCGACGTTTTCGCCGACTTCACCACCACTCAAGTTCCGGGAACGCCGGTTCTAGCCGCGCCGCTCGACACCGATTTCGAGGATGCGTTCGGCATCGAATATAAGCGCGGCGTCGATATTGATGCCATCATCGGCTACGATTTCGGCCTGTTCCGGCTCGAAGGCGAGATTGGGTACAAAAGCGCGAAGGTCGATGAGTTCGAAATCGACGACAGCGATATCGCAGCGATCAACGCGGCGCTGAACCGTCCGTCGGGTGCCGGTGATCCCGGCGCGCCGGGCCTGGCTCCTACTTCGGCTGACGATTTCGACCTCGGTGGCCGGGTCAAGGTCTGGTCGGCGATGGTCAACGGCCTCGTCGACTTTGGCAATGAAGACGGCCTGTCGTTCTACCTCGGCGGCGGCGTGGGTCGCGCCAGGGCCAAGGCGTTTGGTGATCGCGATAACGCCTGGGCCTTCCAGGGCATCGTCGGTGCGCGCTATGCAGTCAGCAGCAACATCGATCTCGGCCTGAAATATCGTTACTTCCAGACCGGCAAGCTGAACTTTTCGGAAGATCCGATCGCGCTCGGCGGCAACCCGGATGCGGTCACGGTCGGCACGGTTCCGGGGACCCAGACGACGAATGTCGTGCTGTTCCCCGATTTCTAGCAGAAGTTCCGTTCGCACAGCCTGCTAGCGAGCCTGATCTTCAACTTCGGCGGGGCGGAAGCGATGCTGCCGCCGCCTCCGCCGCCACCGCCACCGCCCCCCCCGCCGCCCCCGCCCCCGGCGACGCAGACATGCCAGGACGGTTCGGTGATCTTGGCGACGGATATGTGCCCGCCGCCGCCGCCGCCGCCACCGCCGATGGCGGAACCCGAGCGCGGTTAAGCTTCGGGGACTGAACAAGAACGGCCGGCCATCGCGAGATGGTCGGCCGTTTTTTCATGTCCGTGGCGGACGCAAATGAGGGCGCCGGAGGGGGAACTACCAGCGCCCTCATCCGCTCCCCACGCCCGCCCGCCACAAGGGCGAGTTGGCCGTCCCTAACTTCGCAGTTCGGGCAGGAAGCTGTCGTCAGCGAGATCGCTGAACTTGGTAATTCGACTGTCGAACTTCATCTTGACTTTGCCGGTTGCGCCGTGGCGCTGCTTGGCAATGAGCAATTCGGCGGTTCCGTAGACCCGCTCCATATCGCGTTGCCACTGCTCATAAGCTTCGAAGATCTTGGCATCGTCGCCATCCATCGGCCGCTTGGGTTCGCGCGAGGCAACATAATAGTCTTCGCGATAAATGAACATCACAATATCGGCGTCCTGCTCGATCGAGCCGGATTCGCGAAGATCGGACAATTGCGGGCGCTTGTCCTCGCGCTGCTCGACCGCGCGGGACAGTTGCGACAGCGCCAGCACCGGAACGTCGAGTTCCTTGGCCAATTGCTTCAATCCGCGGCTGATTTCCGAAATTTCCTGGACCCGATTGTCGTTCGAGCTCTTGCCCGACCCCTGCAGCAGCTGGAGGTAATCGATCACCACCATGCCGATGCCCTTCTGGCGCTTGAGCCGGCGGGCGCGGGCGCGCAGCGCGGCGATCGTCAGGCCCGGCGTGTCGTCGATATACAGCGGCAAGGTCTGGAGGTCGGCGGCGGCGCGGGCCAGCTGGCGGAACTCCTGCTGGCTGATCTTGCCCATGCGTAGATTCTCGCTGCTGATCCCCGATTCCTCGGACAGGATGCGGGTGGCGAGCTGGTCGGCCGACATTTCCAGGCTGAAGATCGCGACCGGCGCGCCGGCCGACTTGGCAGGATCGATCCCGTCTTCCTGATCGCGGGTGAAACGCTGGGCGGCCGCGAACGCCATGTTGGTAGCGAGCGAGGATTTGCCCATGCCCGGGCGACCGGCGAGAATCAGCAAATCGGAACGGTGGAGCCCGCCTATCTTGCTGTTGATCCCGTCGAGGCCGGTGGTCACGCCGCTCAAATGTCCGCCCGAGTTCAGGGCACGCTCGGCTTGTTCGATCGCCAGTTTGGTTGCTTCGCCGAAGCTTTTGACCTTGCTTTCGCTCCCGCCCTGCTCGGCGACGCGGTAGAGTTCGCCCTCGGCGCGTTCGATCTGGGTGAGCGGCGCCACCTCCTCCGACGTGTCGAGCGCGCCCTCGACCATGTCGCGCCCCACCGCAACCAGCGAGCGCAGCAACGCGAGGTCGTAAATCTGTTGGGCGAAATCGCGCGCGCCGATGATCGCCGCGCCCGAACCGGTCAGCTGGGCGAGATAGGCCGGACCGCCGACCTCCTTCATCGCCTCGTCGGCCTCGAACATCGGGCGCAGCGTGACCGGATTGGCGACCATATTCTTGTCGGTCATTCGCAGGATCGAATCGTAGATTCGTCCGTGCAGCGGCTCGAAATAATGGTCCGAGCGGAGTTTCAACTGGACATCCTCGACCAGCCGATTGTCGATCATGAGCGCGCCGAGCAACGCCGCCTCGGCTTCGATATTATGCGGGAGCGCCGGGGTGACGGGCGCGTCGGCGGGTTCATTGAGTCGGAGGATTTCGGCCATGGCCTGACCCTACATCAAAATGACCGGTTGCGAGCATCGCCCACAAATTTTCGGTGGACGTGGCTGTGGATAAGCATCGGCATTGCGCCCCGCCCGTCGCAGCCGCTAGCGAGTGGCCATGAGCATTCTTTCCGACCGCTGGATTCGCGAACAGGCAACCACCAACGCCATGATCGAACCATTCGTCGAGGCGCAGCGCCGCGACGGGTGCATCAGCTACGGCCTGTCGTCCTACGGCTATGACGCGCGCGTCGCCGACGAGTTCAAGATTTTCACCAACGTCAATTCGGCGGTGGTCGACCCCAAGAATTTCGACGCCAACAGTTTCGTCGACCGCAAGACCGACTGTTGCATCATCCCGCCCAATAGTTTCGCGTTGGCGCGGACCGTGGAATATTTCCGCGTGCCCGAGGACGTGTTGGTGATCTGCCTCGGCAAATCGACCTATGCGCGGTGCGGAATCATCGTCAACGTCACCCCGCTCGAGCCCGGCTGGGAGGGGCATGTCACGCT
>Ga0136634_10000317_pt1 | contig 22762 bp, 21 predicted proteins | sample AntDrymUQ8332106_2_FD_104654 | JGI IMG/M metagenome (GOLD analysis project Ga0136634, IMG submission 104654) | Polar desert sand microbial communities from Dry Valleys, Antarctica - metaG UQ833 (21.06) | ecosystem: Environmental > Terrestrial > Soil > Desert | place: Antarctica: Dry Valley... | reverse complement strand
ATGCCCGTTGGCGAGCCTGAACCTGTTTGTAACAAATTCGGCACCACCCCCGGATCATTCAAATGCCAGTGTTGAAGAGGAATAGAATCTTCAAAGTTTGTACGGTTGGCCCGCCAGCCGGCGCCTGTCATTTCATCAGTATAACCATAATTACCATGGGGCAGGATGTAATTAATTCGTACACCCCGGTTGCCATCGTCGTCATTATCACTTTGCCATATCGCTCCATAACTATCTACTGCAGCTTCATAATTGTTCCGGAAATTATCGCCCAGGCATTCTACTTTCGTACCATCGGGGTTGCAGCGGAAAAGCATGCCCTGCCTGTATTTTTCAGGACCAATTTCATCGCCATCCTGATCTAGCACTGTTTTGCCATTTTTATCTTTTAGTGTTTTTCCTTCATTACCAAAATTGAAATACAATTTGCCATCGGGACCGAAACTAAAACTATGCGCACCATGATCATGCTGTTCGCCTCCGATTCCCTGGAAAATTATTTCTTTGCGATCAGCCTTATCATCTCCATTATCATCATAAAAAGCCCATACAAACGGACTCTGGGATACCAATACTTTATTGCCCAATACACAAACACCCAGGGGGGCATTCAATTCCGGTCCCTGGTAAAATACCTTGCCGGTATCCATTTTACCATCGCCATTTGTATCTTCTAATATCATGATGCGGTCGCCTTGTTCATTGGTAGGATTGCCATTGATCCCGGGACGATAATTGTGGGCTTCCGTCACCCAAACCCTTCCTTTTTCATCAACGTCTATATTCGTTGGATTTTTCAACATGGGTTCAGTGGCCATAATGCTTACCTGCAATCCTTCAGCAATCACCAATCCTTCCAATGCATTTTCAGGAAGACGAAGCTGCTCTTCAGTAAGAGAATCTTTTGTAACATTAGAAGCCGTTGAGTCGTCAGTGTTGTTACAGGAAATTGAAAACACCACGATGATTATAGCAAAAAAAACAGGCAATCGATTGGTTCTGACTCTCATTAGACAATCTTGTAAAAGTGAAAAAAAGAATGGGGTTGAAAAATAAGGAAAGATGAGGGATTGATCAAACAAAATTTAATGGGTTGCAGTTTTCTTACAGCGGGCGGGATGGCATCCCTGTTCATGACTGTCGAATATTTATTCATTTTAAATCCATAGGTAGGGTTTAAACCCTACCCTATGGATTTAAAACACTACTCTATGGATTGAGATGGCACGATTTTGCAGTATGACCACGTATATTTTTCTACTCCTACATAAAATCTTTTGTACAATTGCTAAATATTTATTTATCCAACCATCTGTTAACATGAAGTATCAACAACTGGGCAGTTCTACTCTAAAAATAAGTCAGATTGGTTTTGGATGTATGTCACTATCAGGAAATGAGAATGATCAGGCCAATATCCTCCATCGCGCTATTGATCTTGGTATTAATTTTTTTGATACAGCAGATCTCTATGATAAAGGAATGAATGAAATAGTGGTGGGTAAAACCCTGAAAGCAAAAAGGAACAATATTATTCTCGCTACCAAGGTTGGAAACCAATGGAGGAAGGATGGAAGTGGGTGGGATTGGAATCCCAGCAAGAAATATATTCTTTCCGCTGTTGATGAAAGCCTGAAACGTTTACAAACGGACTGTATCGATCTCTATCAATTGCATGGTGGTACCATGGAGGATCCAATAGATGAAACCATTGAAGCCTTGGAGCTACTGAAACAACAGGGTAAGATCCGTTATTATGGCATCTCTTCCATACGTCCCAATGTGATACGGGAATACATAAAGCGATCAACGATCGTCAGTGTCATGATGCAGTACAGTTTGCTCGATCGTCGCCCTGAAGAAACCTGTCTGAATCTTTTGAAAGAAAATAATATCGGCGTCCTTTGCCGCGGCAGCATCGCGCAGGGATTATTGGTCAACAAACCGCCAAAAGAATATCTTAATTATTCTGAACCGGACATTGAAAAGGCCAGTGAAGCAGTGAAGGCAGTTTCGAATGATCACAGAAGCCCGGCTCAAACAGCAGTGCAGTATGTATTAAACCATCCTGCCATATCCTCTTCCGTGTTAGGCATCAGGACGATTGATCAGTTAGAAGAAATGGTAAAAGCAGTAACCACTCCGTCCCTTACCATACAGGAAATAGAAATCATGGAAAAATCAATCGGGCCCAATACCTATGATCAACACCGGTAAGTGATCAGCGCCACTTATCATACCAAATGCGCATTGCTCCATTTTTACAATAATATGTTTCCACACTTGTTCCTTTAGCAACGATCTTTGCCGCGAAATTTTTTTTTACGTCTACGTGGGGGTACAAGGCATCTAAGTTGTTTACTATAAAAGGGCAGTTGACAGAGGCAGTACTATCCACAGCGAGATATCAAACAGTTCGGATGGAAGTTCAGGAACGAGAATTTATTCCGTTGGTTTTCAACGGAGAAGAAAAAACTTTTGAAAGTTTATTCAAAACGCATTTCAAAAGCCTGTACGCCTATGCCTATACTATTGTCCGGGATGAAATGGCCGCAGAAGAAATGGTTCAAAATGTTTTTTTTAAGATCTGGGAAAAGAAAGGAGGATTGGATATTCAATCACCTGCCCTTGCCTATTTGTATAAATCTGTTTACCATGAAAGTCTCAACTATCTGAAGCACCAGAAAGTAAAAGCAGCGTATCAGGCGCATACCGTGTACCAAATGAAGAATCAGACCGATCATGCCTCAAAAAAAATAATGCTGTCCGAACTTGAACAGCAAATCAATAAAGCATTGAGTGAACTGCCCGAACAATGCCGCACGATTTTTCAAATGAGCCGTTTTGAAGAATTAAAATACAAGGAAATCGCAAACAAACTGGGTCTTTCTATAAAAACGGTCGAAAATCAGATGGGAAAAGCTTTAAAAGTATTACGGCTAAAGCTGGTTGATTACTTACCATTTTTAGTTGCCTTGCTCATAGAACCCTAAACGCCATTGTGCCTTTGAAAGTGAACGAAAACGATATGAACGATGAATTGCTGGTAAGATACCTTTTGGGTGAGGCAACATTTGCTGAACGAAATGCAGTAGAGCATTGGATCCATACCAGCCCTGCAAATACCCGGTATTTTACTCACTTTCAGTTGATCTGGGAAACAAGCAAACAAATGGTTGTTCCACCAACCGTTGATGCCGATCAGGCCTGGCTAAGATTTCAACAAAGGACGGAGCAATCATCTATAAAACCAACAGTCGTCCGCCGGATGAATACTTCATTCAACTGGATGCGGGCAGCGGCGATCGCAGTTTTGTGTATTTGCATTGCGGCTCTCAGCTATTTTTTATCAGATCGTTCGGCAAACACCACAATAACAGTTGCCGCTTACAGCAACCCTACAAAGGATACGCTGCCCGATGGTTCATTTGTAACACTGAATAAAAATTCAAGTATTAGCTATACCCCGCGATTCAAAGGCAGCAAAAGAATGGTGGATTTAAAAGGAGAAGCATTTTTTTCAGTAACCCCGGATAAAGAAAAACCATTTATCATTCATGTTAACGATATCACCGTTACGGTAGTTGGAACCTCTTTTAATATTAAGAGCATTGGTGGAAAGACCCAGGTTGTTGTTGAAACGGGTATTGTACAGGTAACAAAAAACAATACAACGATTGAATTGCGGCCAAATGAAAAGCTGGTAACCAATACGGCTGATTCGTTGTTGGGAAAAGAAACGTTAACAGATAAACTGCATCAATATTATCGGAGTAAAGAGTTTGTGTGTGACAATACTCCTTTGTGGAAATTGGCTGAAGTATTAAATGAAGCTTATAATTCGAATATAATTATTGAAAGAAAAGAACTTCGAAATCTTCCGCTTACCAGCACTTTTTATAATGAATCGCTTGAAAAAATTTTATCCGTTATCGCTGAAACCTTTGAAATAACTGTGGAAAAAAAAGGCGACCAGATCATTTTAAAATAATAAAGGACTACACTCCAGCAAACAAGATGCAACCGTTGAAACGAAAAGCCGGATTTATTATCATCGTTTTTGTTACATGCAATGCTATGGCAACTTTTTCTGTACAAGCTCAAAGCATTCTTGATAGAAATATTTCAATAGAGATCAATCGTCAGCGGTTGGAGAATGTATTGGAAATATTAAGCAATAAGGGCAATTTCTTTTTTTCTTATAACAGCAATATCATTAGATCCGACAGCCTTGTTAGTTTGAATGTAAACAGTAGCTCCATCCGGGAAGTGTTATCAATACTCTTTGGCAAGGGATATGAATTTAGAGAAAGCGGAAATTATATTATACTGCGCCGTGCACCCATTAAACTGAAATTGGTGACTAACCAGGCAGTTAGTGAAGAAAAATTTTATTCAGTGAGTGGCTATGTAATAGACGACCAAACCGGTGAGAAAGTAAGAGATGCAAGCATCTATGAAAAACTTAGGCTGGCTTATGCCAGTACCAACAGCCAGGGGTTTTTCAAATTAAAATTAAAAAGCAAGTATAAAACCGCTGCAATTACGGTCAGTAAGCAATTTTATGAAGATACCACAGTGATCATTGAACCCAGGTATAATCAGTCTGTAAACATCACCATCATTCCATCAGAAATTTCAGAACATACAATAACAATCAGCCCAAAAAATTACCAGGCACCTGAATCAATCAACCTGCAGATACCGATCAATGATAGTGTTCATTGGTTATATACCTACGTAAAAAACGATTCGGTCCTGGTTGAAAAAACGGCGCTTGGAAGATGGCTGGTTTCTTCAAAACAAAGAATTCAAACCATTAACCTGAAAAAGTTTTTTACCGCCCGTCCTGTTCAGGGGTCTATTGTTCCTGGCCTAAGTACCAATGGAAAACTGAACAGCCAGGTGATCAATAATTTTTCCTTTAACCTCTTTGGAGGATACTCGGGTGGCGTCAATGGCTTCGAAATAGGTGGTCTGTTTAACATTGATAAAAAAAATGTACAGTTCACTCAAATTGCAGGCTTATTTAATACTGTAGGAGGAAGCGTGCGTGGCGTTCAACTCGCCGGCTTGAACAATACGGTGCTTGATAGTTTGAGAGGTGCACAAATAGCTGGTATTACCAACTATGTGAAAAATAATTTCGGTGGTCTTCAAATGAGTGGGATATACAATCATGTGGGTGGCAGCATCAAAGGCTGGCAATTGGCCGGCATCACCAATTTCGCCAATCATAAAACCCATGGTGCGCAAATAGCCGGTATTGCCAATATCAGTTCCAGGCAAGTGAGTGGTGCGCAGATTGCGGGAATCTTCAACTATACCAGGAAGCTCAAAGGAGTCCAGATCGGTTTGATAAATGTCACAGACAGTTCCAATGGTTACAGCATCGGGCTCATCAACATCGTTCTTAAGGGTTATCATAAACTGTCTGTCTATACCAATGAGATCTTGAATTTCAACACCGCTTTCAAAACCGGCAGTTCAAAATTGTACAGCATTTTACTGGCTGGGGTTAATGCCGATACAGCAAAACTGGCATACTCTTTTGGTTATGGATTCGGATCTGAATTTTCATTGAGCAGGCGCTTTGCCTTTAATACAGAAATCACCTCACAGTATTTATATCTCGGTTCCTGGAATTATTTGAATCTTCAAAATAAACTTAGTCTGCATCTGACCGTTAAGTTTGGCAAATACTTTTCGATTTACGGAGGCCCTTCATACTCGGTCTATGTGTCCGACCAGCATACAGCCATTCCCGGATACAAGACCGATATTCCACCATCATCCAATTTCAAAAAAATCTTCAGCAACAATGTTACAGGGTGGCTTGGATGGACAGCGGGCATTAATTTTCTATAATAACTATTTAAAGTGCATAAAAAAATAAAACCTGATTGGGCATTTTACACGATTAAACTTATTATTCGCCACTCATCCAACAAATCAAAAAAATTTAACGGTTACATGGGGGTATGCTGTGTGTTAGTTGTTATTTAAAAAACAGCACTATTATGGCAACACAGATCACCAAATACCTGCTTACCGGAATCTTTTCTTTATTAATACACGTTATATCCCATGCGCAATTCACGCAAACCATCCGCGGAAAAGTAGTTGATCAGCTATTACAAAAACCGCTGGCGGGAGCAACCATTTCCATAGAAGGTCTTCAGAAAAAAACATCAACGCAGGTTGATGGCAGCTTCAGGATGACTGATGTGCCTGTTGGCTCGCACCAGTTGCAGGTGACTTTCGTCGGATTCAAAGATGCTTCAGTAGATAATATCGTTGTGAACACCGGAAAAGAAGTAGTGCTTACCATCGCTTTGGAAACAGATGTTGAAATGCAGCAAGAAGTAGTGGTGCAGGCCCGAAGCAAAAAAAATAAACCTCTTAATGAAATGAGTGTCGTCAGTGCCCGCGCATTTACGATAGAAGAAACACACAAATATGCCGCCGCCGTAAATGATCCTTTACGAATGGCTACCAGTTTTGCCGGTGTGGTAGCGGCAGATGACGGAAATAACAACATTGTTATCAGGGGCAATTCACCTGCCGGGTTATTGTGGAGAATGGAAGGCATTGATATTCCCAATCCCAACCATTATAGCACTGCGGGAGGCAGCGGTGGTGGGATATCGATACTCAGCGCACAGTTATTGTCCAATTCTGACTTTATTACGGGAGCTTTCGCATCAGAATATGGCAACGCTCTCAGTGGCGTGTTTGATTTAAAATTGCGAAAAGGAAATAACGAACGCAAGGAATACACGTTACAGGCAGGGCTTCTCGGATTGAACGTGGCTGCCGAAGGTCCCATTGCTCCTTTTTATAAAGGATCTTACCTTATCAGTTACCGTTATTCGACACTGTCGTTACTAAGCAAACTGGGATTGGCCATAACAGACGGAACCACCAATTTCCAGGATCTGTCTTTCAATGTTTATCTTCCCACAAGCCGGCTAGGTGATTTTACTGTTTTCGGGTTTAGCGGACTGAGTTCACAAAACTCCACCATTGAAAAAGATTCTTCCAAATGGGAATCTGAAGGAGACCGGTATGGAGGCAAATTCAATGCAAATACGAGCGCGGCAGGTGTAACGCACCATGTTTTCATTGGAAATAATACCCAGGTTAAATCGGCCGTTTCCTTGTCGTACACAGAAAATAATTACGATGAACAGTATGCCGAGAAATTGGGCACGCTTTCTAACACTTATCGCGACAATTATAAAACTACCAAATGGGTTATTTCGTCTACCCTAAACAGGAAGATGGGTCTTAAACATGCACTGCGTACCGGCGTTGTTATAAATCACATCCGTTTCAACTATTACCAGAAATCGCGCGACAATCCGAATACACCTGTTGAAGAAAGAATGAATTCATCAGATAACACGCAAACGCTTCAGGCCTTCGCGCAATGGCAATACAAGCCCTATAACCGTCTGACATTTAATGCAGGAGTACATTATCTCCGTTTGTTATTGAATAATACAAACTCCATTGAACCAAGAGCATCTGTAAAATGGGATTTGAATAAAAAGAATTCGGTTGCGATCGGGTATGGACTGCATGGGCAGATTCAATCATTGGGTGTTTATTTCGCAAAAAGGAAAACTGCAGAGGGCAAATGGACTTACCCAAACCAAGATCTTGAATTTACAAAAGCACATCATTTTATAGTATCCTATAATCACGCTTTTGGAAAAAATCTACGTCTTAAAACCGAACTGTATTACCAGGATCTTTTCAATGTGCCGGTAAGTATATACGATTCCAGTACTTTTTCAACCCTTAATATCCAGGGCGATTATGTTACCGAAGCTCTAGCCAACAAAGGAAAGGGCCGCAATTATGGTATTGAATTATCCCTCGAAAAATATTTAAGCAACAATATTTATTTTCTGTTTAATAATTCAATCTACCAATCAAAATACACAGCACTGGATGGAGTTGAAAGAAATACACGTTATAATGGAAATTATGTAAGCAATTTAACGGCCGGCAAGGATATCGTTTCGAAAAACGGCCGGCGAACAATTGGAGCAAATATTAAAATAATTTATGCAGGCGGTTTCAGACATACGCCCATTGATCTGGACAGATCCAGAAATGAAGGATATACCGTCATTAAAGAAAAGCAAGCGTTCAGTCTGCAAAATCCTGCCTACTTCCGAACAGATTTAAGGGTCAGTATCAAATGGAATAGAAAGAACCTGACAAGCACCCTGTCTCTCGATATTCAGAATGTCAGCAACCGCCAGAATATATACAACCAGTATTTCGATCCGTTTAAGGGCAAAATTGCAAATACTTACCAGACAGGTTTGATTCCGATATTGAATTACAAAATAGAGCTCTGATAACTGCTACGATATGTCACAAATCATTAAAAATTTCGTCAAAATAATCATTAACCATTTAAAGAATTAATTATGAAAAGAATCAGTGTGGCCTTGTTACTTGCAATAGCCTCGATTGGCTTTAACGCGTGCCACAAGGTGGTTGGCCATGGCCCGGTAGAAACAGAAAACAGAGCGGTTACTAACTTTACGGCCATTAATTTTGGAGTACCCGGCGAGCTGTATTATACACAGGACAGTATTTATAAAATCGAGATCCAGGCACAGCAAAACATTATCAAAGAGATAGAAACCTTTGTAGTCGGGAACGAACTTAAAATCAGGGTTCGCGATCATATCCATTTGAGGTCGCACGAAGATATTCGCATTAATGTTAGTGCTCCTTCTGTTACAGGCCTTGTACTGAATGGCTCTGGAAATCTGAAGGTTTTACAACCTTACAAACCATCTACTGTAAAATTAGCTGTTAAAGGATCCGGCACGATGACCATTAATCAGCTGGAAACAAATAATATTGACGCTGCTGTAAGTGGCTCCGGAGAGCTGATGGTTTTTAATGGCAAAACGAATCATGAAGAAGCAGATATAAGCGGCAGTGGGCGTATCGATATACTTGGAATTGCAGCAAAGACAGCACGCGCAGAAATCAGTGGGTCAGGCAATATAAATTTGTATGTTAATGAGCGGTTGGATAGCAAAATATCCGGAAGCGGAACTGTATCCTATAAAGGCAATCCTGTGGTGAATACAACTGTATCCGGTTCTGGAAGAGTTGTAAAACTGTAATCAAAAATAAACCTGTGGGGTTTTTTTAAACCTCACAGGTTTCATGGTGTGGAACAAAAATCAATTCAGGACACTATTCTCTTTATCAATAGCAATCTTTTTCTGTTCTTTTATTTTATCCCAACCACCAACAACATTTCTAAGATTGTGAATACCCTGCCGTTTCAAAAGCGATGCTGCAATTACACTGCGGTAACCGCCGGCACAATGTATATACACGTTATGATCATCTTCGATATTTGCCATACTTGCAGGATCTATCATTTCATCTAAAGGTATATTGACCGCACCCCGAACATGCCCGTCCGCAAATTCCGGTTCCCGCCTGACATCAATCACGATGAGCCTTTCATCAAACGGAATATCCATTGCCAATTCATCCGGTTCTATGTCAATAATCATATCTATGGATTCCCCGGCATCCTTCCAGGTACCCAATCCCCCATCCAGGTAACCAATCATTTTTGAAAAACCAACCCTGGCCAGCCGCACAATGCTTTCCTTTTCCATCTCCGGTTCCGTAACCAGCAACATAGGCTTATCAAATGGCAATAGGCTGCCAGCCCATTCTGCAAATCTTCCATCTAATCCGATACTGATAGAACCTGGAATAAATTGTTGTGTAAAATCTTCCGACTTACGGGTATCCAAAATAATAATTTCAGGGTCCTTAATTTTTATTTTGAATTCGTTGAGGGTTAACGGAGTCAATGCCTGTTTCATGATCTCATCCAGGCTATCGTATCCTTCCTTGTTGATTTTCGCATTGATAGGGAAATACAGCGGTAACTCTCCCAGTCCGTGCGTGACTTCTTTTATAAATTCTTCCCGGGTTTTTGATTGTAAGGCATAATTGGATTGCTTTTGCTCGCCAATCGTACTGTGAGATTCAGGCCCGAGATTTTTTCCGCAGCTGCTTCCTTGCCCGTGTGCAGGATATACGATTACTTCGTCGGGCAAAATCGAAATTTTATTTTGAAGAGAATCATACAACATAGAAGCAAGTTCTTCCTTAGACAAGTCGCCGCTACTTAAATCGGGCCGGCCTACATCACCTACAAACAACGTGTCTCCGGTAAAAACAGCATGAGGATTTCCTTGCTCATTTTTCAATAAATAACAGGTTGATTCTACCGTATGACCGGGTGTATGCAATACCTCAATACTTACCTTACCTAAGGAAAATACTTCGCCGTCTTTCGCTGTATAGATTGCAAAGCTTGTTTCTGTGTCGGGGCCATAAACAATAGTAGCACCTGTTGCCTTACTCAAATCGAGGTGGCCGCTTACAAAATCCGCATGAAAATGGGTTTCGAAAATGTATTGAATCGACGCATTGCGTTCCTGGGCAAGCTGGAGGTATGCATCGATATCCCGTAACGGATCAATGATTGCAGCCTTGCCATCGCTTTCGATATAGTAGGCAGCTTCACTCAAACAACCGGTATACAATTGCTTTATAAACATGGAAAAACTTTCCGCAAAGGTAATCCGATAAAACTAAAAGCAAAACAGGTGGATAGGTTTACGCGACGGTTTCAGGAATATTAACTATTTACATCTTCCACGCATTTCATGATATGGGCTATGCGTGTATTATTTACAGAATAATAGATGAATTTACCATCGCGGTGTGTTTTTACAATACCGGCCCTGCGTAAAACGGCAAGGTGTTGGGAAGCTACTGATTGTTCTAAGTGAAGGTTATTAAATATTTCAGTAACGGTGATACGCTTATTTTCATCGATCAGCTTAATAATCTGCTGACGAAGTTTATGATTGAGCGCTCTTAAAGTAACAGCTGCCTTTTTTAAGGAAATAAATTCCACTTTGACCTGAACGCCCTCTTCGCCATTTTCGTTTAATATCATCGAATAATTGCTCGCAACATTCATTGAAACCTGGTTATAAAATAAAGGTAGCACAATTGTTATGGTTATTTTTTGGGAACTGTGTAAAATTCTTTGAGGTATAAGGGTTCTGTGTATGCGATATCATCAAACTGTTTGGCGACGAATTTTTTATTTGATAGAGTGGCAAGATGTACAGCGGAATGGTGCACTTCTGAAAATATTGCGTGATCATGTGTAACAAAGGGTCGAAATTTTGTACTCCCGTTTCCCGAAAAAAAGATTTCGGACTTCAAAAGATATTCAGAAAAAGTATCACTATCCAGTATCAAAGCGCATGACGGTAGCACTTCCTGAAGGTCTTCCCGAAACAATGCAGTAAAAACTTCCATCCTGCGGGCATCAAGCATTGGACTGATCAGAATATTTTTCATATCAACCCGGTCTTCGATTACCTGTTTTGCAGCCAGTGCCATTACGCGCAAGGTGTTTTCTGTGATGAGCGGAATGTTCAAAGCATAACAAAGGCCCTTTGCAGTAGACATTCCTACCCGTAGCCCGGTGTATGAGCCGGGACCTGCCGCAACTGCCACAGCGTTTAAGTTTTGCACGGAGATTTGTACCTGTTTTAATATTAGTTTAATAGCCGGATGGATCCATGCCGCATGATCTTTTTGTTGGCCATTTTCAAGCATAGCAATACTGTCTCCATTTCTGGCGATGCAGATACTGGCATTCTCAGAAGAGGTATCAATATTTAAGATCAAAGACATTGTAGTGGTTCATGGTTGATGGATCATAGTTTATGTCTGAGATTTCATTCATTCGAGTTACTATTCACTTTCGCCTCTTCTTTTAATAAGGGTGAGGGCAAATAGCGCGGTTCCAAAGAACTCAGTTTATACAATAATGAATAAATATTTTTCAATCCTATTTTTTGACCCCATTCAAAGGGACCCATCGGATAGTTTGTACCTAGCTTCATAGCGATATCGATTTCATCTCTTGTACTCACTTCCTGTTCAAGGGTATAATAAGCCTCGTTGATGATCATGGCAATGACCCGGGGAGTGATCATTCCAGGCACATCAGGCACGAGTTGATAGTTCCAGTGTAAATGTCGAAAAACATTTTCTAAGATGGCTTTTTGTGATGGCTCATGAATAGCAACCTCTGTTATATCGCGCTTCAGCATCGTTGGCCATGCATTGATCCGGATAAAAGAAGTGCCGGTTTCCCCCAGGGAATAATTGACCGCGTTTATGAATACGGGGTTCCCGGTTAACGTTTTTAATCGGCTTGTTCGTTCAACATCTCCATTAAATAAAAGATCAAAATATACATCCACCTCCGAAATGCTGTACAATACCTTTAGGGTATCGGCCCAAATTATTTCCACCTCCACAGAAATTTCTTTTTGCAAAAACTCTGACTTTAATTGATCGTCGGATAAAACAGCAATCCTCATCGAAGGTTATTTTGACAAAGAAAATCAATTCAAACCGAAATCAAAGATGAACACCCGAATCATTCTTTCATTACTTTTGAAATTATGGAGAAGAAAATTATTAATACAACGGGCGCCCCTTCGCCGATAGGTCCTTACAGCCAGGCTGTACAAGTAGACAACATGCTTTTTATCTCCGGACAAATAGCTATTAACCCCGAAACAGGAAGTATTGATGCTACCGATATACAAGGTGAAACTCATCAGGCCATGCATAACCTAAAAGCCATTCTTTCAGCAGCGCAGATGGACTTCAGCAATGTAATAAAAACTACCATTTTTTTGAGTGATATGTCCTTGTTCGCCTCCGTGAATGAAGTGTATGGAAAATATTTCCAGGGAGATTTTCCAGCGAGGGAAACCGTTGCCGTTAAGGGCTTACCCAAAAATGTTAATGTGGAGATCAGTGTAATCGCCGCCCGGTAAAAAATGGGTGGCAGCATTCTGCGGATGCTTGAATTTTCGATGATCAATGCTCAATGTTCAATACACAATTGACCCCTGATTACAAATTGAAGATTGAGTATTGGGCATTGATTATTATTACAGAAGATCCAATCATAATTAATCCGCTGTTTCTCATCCCCGAAAATAACAAGGCAACTAATTTTTCAGTACACCCAGTTCTTTCCCAACTTTTGTAAAGGCCGAAATGGCTTTGTCGAGATGATGACGCTCATGTGCAGCACTCAATTGAACCCGTATTCTGGCAAGCCCTTTCGCTACGACCGGAAAAAAGAAACCAATCACATAAATTCCTTCTTCCAATAATTTTGCAGCAAAGTTCTGGGCGATCACCGCATCATACAGCATGATGGGAACGATCGGATGGTCTCCGGGTTTAATATCAAACCCCGCCTCCGTCATCCGGGTACGAAAGTATTGCGTATTTGTTTCTAGCGTATCTCTTAATTCAGTGGTTTCACTTAATAAATCCAGCACAGCAATACTCGCTCCCACGATACATGGAGCAAGGGTATTTGAAAACAGGTACGGCCGGGAACGCTGACGAAGCATCTCGATCACTTCCTTGCGGCCGCTGGTAAAGCCGCCCAGGGCGCCACCCAGGGCCTTGCCCAATGTGCCCGTAATAATATCAATCCTACCTAGAACTCCGCGGTACTCATGTGTGCCCCGCCCCGTTTTCCCGATAAACCCACTTGAATGGCATTCGTCAATCATGACTGCCGCGTTATATTGATCGGCAAGGTTACAGATCTCATCCAACTTCGCAATCGTTCCATCCATGCTGAAAGAACCGTCCGTTACAATGATGAGGTTGCGGCAATCTTTTGCTTCATTGAGCCTCGCTTCCAGGTCGGTCATGTCGTTGTGCTTATACCGGAAACGTTTTGCCTTACACAACCTGACGCCGTCAATAATGGAGGCATGATTTAATTCATCAGAAATGATAGCATCCTGTTCTCCAAAAAGTGGCTCAAACACACCGCCATTGGCATCAAATGCCGCCGCATAGAGGATAGTATCTTCCGTACCCAGGAAGGCGGCGATTTTTTTTTCAAGTTCTTTATGAATATCCTGTGTGCCGCAGATGAAACGCACGCTGCTCATACCATATCCCCGGAAATCAAGATACTTTTTAGCTGCTTCCAGAACCTTGGGATGAGACGAAAGCCCCAGGTAATTATTGGCACAAAAATTCAAAACTTGTTTACCGTTTACCGTAATTTCTGCGCCCTGGGCCGATTCGATGATCCGTTCGGTTTTGTGCAGGCCTGAATCCTTTATGTCTTTTAACTCGTCTGCGAGCCGCTGTATTAAAGTTTCATTCATATAAAAAATTGAAGTCGTTCACGAAAATATGAAAACCTGTTTCAAACCGGGTGCGGAATGTGGAAATGAACATTATCTGATGTTAGATACTTTATCTATTCTTCTAAATTTTCACATTCCGTTGTAACATTTTGAAAATACCTTCGTCATATACCTCAAATACTGTTTATGTTTAAGAAAACCTTTATCCGTTTAATACTTTTGGGAACCATAACCTTTGCATTGTTCTTTCTGTTTATTTCGGTCAATAAGGCGCAGACGATACCTGCACCAGATTGCATCGAGACAGGTACAGCAAACGAAAATACCTATCCCCAGGGAGAATTTATCCTTGAAACCATGATAGGTGCCATATCGATCGGTATCAACTAGCGCACCGATAATCTGTTTATTTGGTAAAAGAGGCTACAACGCCTCTTTTTTTATTATTGTTGTAACTTTTCGGGCTACACAACGTTCCACCTTATAATTACTACAAAACTTAACAGCAGATCTGCTTATGACCGAGAAAGAATACAATCAGTGTGTACACCAATATGCGGATAATGTATATCGGTTCATTCTGAAAAACCTTCGGAATGAAGAGGATGCCCGCGATGTTGTACAGACTGCCTTTGAAAAAATGTGGATGAATCGGAGTGAGGTTGATAACATGAGATGTAAATCATACTTGTTTACAGTTGCTTATCATCAAATGATTGATCACCTCAGAAAAATAAAAAAGATTAGTCTGAAAGAAGAATTTGACGAAAGTGCAAGGATCTATGACAAGCCTTCACACAATGTAAAAAAGATTTTGGAGGAAGCGCTGGCCAGGCTGAATGATACACAAAGATCATTGGTTCTGCTTAAAGATTACGAAGGGTATACTTATGAAGAGATCGGGCAAATAACGGGTTTGAATGTGAGCCAGGTTAAGGTATATCTGCACCGGGCAAGAATCCAGTTGAAAAATTTTTTAGTAAGTCCGGAGAATGTTATTTAGTTAACAGATTTAGAGGAGAGTATTTATATGAGCATAAACAGACACAATTACGAGGAATATTTTTTGCTGTATACCGACAATGAACTAAATGCTACAGAAAAAATGGCGGTTGAAGAATTTGTACAACAGCACCCGGATCTTCAAATAGAACTGGAGATGCTTCAACAGTCAACTTTGCAGGCAGAACCTATTGTATTTCACAGCAAAGATTTATTGTTGAAAAATAGTTCCTCATTGATCAATGAAACCAATTTTGAAGAATATTTTGTTTTGTATACCGATGACGAATTGAGCATTGAAGAAAAAGATATGGTAGAGCAATTCGTTTACCGTAATGCCCGATACCGGGCGGACTTCGAATTGATGCAACAGGCGACGCTGCAGGTTGACCGGAATATTCTGTTCCCGGATAAATCTATTTTATATCGAACCGAAAAGATGGAGGAAAAGGCAATTGTTTTGCCCTGGTGGAAGATTGCCGCCGCAGCTATTGTCTTTATTTTTCTTTCCGGCCTGGGTTGGTATATGGTTTCAAAAGACAATACGACACCGGCCGTCGTGACTGTTACTCCTAACAAAAGAACTGAATTGCCTCTAACTTCCCAGCCTAAACAGGAAAAGGAAAGTATAGTACAAACAAAACCGGAAGCCACCGAAGTTCTTACTCCGGAAACAGTACATGTAGTAGCAGCAAAAAAACAAGATACTACGACCATCATTCGTCAACCCAAAAAACAAGAACCTCAACAACTGTTAACAAATAGAAAAGAAGATGACAAAAATATAGACGGGCGTAACATTCGGTTAGCAACAACCGTAACACCAGAAAGGAGACATATAAAAATCAGGGAAATGGAAACATCAGGTGCGCTAGCGCTCCAAAATAATAAAAAACATATTGTTGACCAGGTGGTGGGGAATGTTGAAGAAAACCCGTATGGCTATCTGGCTTCTACTGATGAAATAGAAATTTTAAATACTACAATCAGCAAAAAAAATAAATTACGCGGCATTTTCCGCAAAGTATCCCGGGTTGTTGAAAAAACTACCAATATTGAAGCCACTGAAAACGGCAGAGGCATACGCATCGCAAACTTCGAAATAGCATTAAAATAATTCATTAATATAGCTAAATTAAACAACATGAAAAGAGCATTGATTCTCCTGGCGGGGATATGTTTTGTACTGACTGGTATTGGCCAAACAGATTCTTCAGGTAAGGAAAGCGATACAATACGGGTAGGAAATATTTTAATCATTAAGAATAAAAAAGACGGGAAGAATGATGATGATGATAAAGAGCATCGCGATGAAGTAAAGGTGCAGCGCCGTAAAACGCATAGACCTTCAAATATCAGTACCAATTGGGGTATTGTGGATCTGGGAATCAGCCAATTCAATGACAATACCAACTACACACAATCTATTGCGCAGGGTCATCTCGGCGCCGGAGCCAATGAAGATTGGTTCGATCTTCGAAATGGTAAATCAATCAATGTAAACATCTGGTTCTTCATGCAACGCCTCAATATGATAAAACACGTGGTAAATCTAAAATATGGGTTAGGCCTCGAATTAAATAACTATCGTTATTCTGAAAATATCAAATACCAGAAAAGCGGAATGCCTTTAGTGATTATGGATAATATTGATTACAGTAAGAACAAACTCGCAACGGATTATCTGACTGTTCCTATCATGTTGAATTTTAATTTTACACCTAGTCGAAAGAATGGTTTTGGATTTAGTGTGGGTGCGAGTGGAGGATATTTGTATTCTTCACGCCAAAAAACCATCAGCAATGATTTCGGGAAGAAAAAAGACAAAGAAAATTTTGAGTTGCGCAAATGGAAACTATCATACATCGCTGAATTAAGCCTGGGGCCTGTAAAATTATATGGCTCCTATGCCACACAAAGCATGTTTGAAAAAGGCCTTGATCATACGCCTTACAATGTGGGTTTCCGTTTGAGCAATTAGGTGTTGAATACTTTAAAAGAAATAAAAAATAACCGGGACTCCGGTTATTTTTTATTTACCAGGTAAGCTCCCGCTATGAGAAATATAATTCCGATTATTTTTTGAAGATTAATCAGATTTGGTTTCATCCCCAAAAAACCAAAATGGTCCAGGATCACTGCTGTTAATAATTGACCCGCAATAATAAGAACAAACATATTCGCTGATCCAATCTGGGGTACGGATAAAATGACCGACACTACTACAATGACACCGAGCAAGCCCCCTATATATTTATGCCAGCTAATCCCTGAATAAATCTGCCATGCAGGCAATCCTTTTTTTGATAAAAGCAACATAATAACCAGGGCAGCTGTTCCCGTGATAAAAGAAATAAACGCAGCCAGTAACGGATTGTTTAATACCGTGCGAAGCTGGCTGTTAACTCCAGCCTGAATGCTCATTGCCACTCCTGCCAGCAATGGCAGGACGTAAAAAATAAATTTCATGAATAATTTTTTGCTGGCCCCAAAATTATAATTAGAAACTTGATTCTCAACGCTTATGTTCATTTAACCGTTTAGCTCAACAATGTTAAACTTTTCCACACCCAAAAATATACGAGTGCTGCAATTCGTTTGGAAAGATGTTTGCTTTGATACTATTTCCTGTTAAAACAGATACAGCATTAAACTTATTAAACTATTGTTTGGTCTTTACATAAAACCAGGCGAACCTATATGAAGTCAAGAATTATAATCGGTGTTTTGATTGTTGCCGTAATAGGATTGTTCAGCTTTAAAATTGTAGAAAGCAGAATTGTTCAAAAACGACTGTTTAATTCAAATCCTACTGGTGTCATCTATATAATTGTTGATAAAACAGACTATGAACTCCAGATATATGATGAGGAGGGTTGGTATGCAACCTACCCGGTAGTATTCGGCAATAAATCACTGGGCGATAAAATGGTTGAAGGGGATCGTAAAACACCTGAAGGAAGTTTTAAGATAATAAACAAACGCCCTCATTCGAAGTGGCATAAAATAATGGGCCTGGATTATCCTACCAAAGAGAGCTGGGAAAGATTCAGGCAGAGAAAGGCGAAAGGAATTATTCCATCCAGTGCAAAAATCGGCGGAGGCATTGCCATTCATGGAACCTGGCCCAATGATGACCTGGTAGTCGATGACTATACCAACTGGACCCAGGGTTGCATAGCACTCCGAAATGAAGACCTTGATGAAATTTGGACCTATGTACCTATAGGTACAAAAATAACTATCCGGAAATAAAGAATGTATCACAGAGAATTCTGATCATGCTGATACGAGACATGAAAATGATGGTATTGACGCCGATCGAAAATTTCATTATAATTTTCCATTCTTTATTTCTTCTACAATTGCCGGATCTAACAAGGTGCTTGTATCACCTAAATTGGTAGTTTCTCCTTCAGCGATCTTTCTTAAAATCCGTCGCATGATTTTTCCACTTCTTGTTTTTGGTAATCCGCTTACGAATTGAATTTTATCGGGCTTGGCAATAGGACCTATGATCCGGGAAACGGTTAGAGTAATATCCTGTCTGCTGAGACCAGCGTCGGTATGTAAATCCGGATAAATCACAAACGCATAAATTCCCTGCCCTTTAATATTGTGTGGGTACCCAACTACGGCACTTTCAATTACGCCTGAATGCATGTTGATAGCATTCTCCACTTCGGCAGTACCAATACGGTGGCCACTTACATTCAGCACGTCATCTACCCGACCGGTTATTCTATAGTTTCCGTTTTCATCCCGCAGGCAGCCATCACCTGTGAAATACAGGTTTTCATAGGTTGAGAAATAATTCAACCGACATCGTTCGTGATCTCCATAGGTGGTTCTTAACATGCCTGGCCATGGAAACTTGATGCATAGATTGCCGGTGCCCTTCAAACCCGATCCTTCAGGTGATTCGGTATAAACACCATCTACCGCAGCATCAGTACCGGCAATGGCATTTCCATTTTCATCCACAAGGACGGGCTGAATACCCGGCAATGGCAATGTTGCAAAAGTTGGTTTTGCAGGAGTAACCCCCGCAAGGTTTGAAATCAGTATCCCCGCAGTTTCGGTTTGCCACCAGGTATCTACTACCGGGCATTTCATTTTCCCAATATGTTCATGATACCAGTTCCAGGCTTCGTCATTGATCGGTTCACCTACTGTTCCTAAAACTTTTAGGGAGCTGAGATCATGCTTTTTTACAGGATCTAATCCAAAGCCCATTAATGAACGGATAGCAGTAGGTGCTGTATAGAGTATGTTAACCTTGTATTTGTCCACAATATTCCAGAAACGTCCCGCATCCGGCCAGGTCGGAATTCCCTCAAACATCAGTGTAGTAGCTCCCGCGCTGAGTGGGCCATACAGAATATAGCTATGGCCTGTTATCCACCCGATATCAGCCGTACAAAAATGAATATCGCCGGGCTGATATTGAAATACATTCACAAAAGTGTAAGCGGTATACACCATATATCCACCACAGGTATGTACAACCCCTTTCGGTTTGCCCGTAGAACCCGATGTATATAAAATAAAAAGTATGTCCTCTGCATTCATTTCCTCAGCCTTGAAATCTTTGGTCCCCTGCGTTTCCGCTTTTTTAATTTCATCCTCCCACCATACATCCCGTCCTTTGATCATGCTTACCGGAGTACGTGTACGTGTAAGCACAATGACTCTTTTTACAAACGGGCATTGTACCAATGCATCATCAATAACTCCTTTCAAAGGAATTTCTTTATTGCCACGAAAAGCGCCATCCGCAGTAACTATAAATTCGGCTTTTGCATCCTGCAACCTGTCTGCAATGCTTTGCGCACTAAAACCGCCAAAGACAACAGAATGAATGGCACCGATTCTTGCACAAGCCAATACCGCAATGGCGAGTTCAGGAACCATTCCCATATAAATGCAAACCCGGTCTCCTTTACGGATTCCATTGTTTTGCAATACATGGGCAAACTGGCATACTTTATTATACAATTCCTGGTAAGTAAGAACACGATGATGTTCTTCGGGATCATTCGACTCCCAAATAATTGCAGGGGTATCTGCATTTTTTGCAAGATGCCGGTCAATACAATTCTCGGTTATGTTGAGGGTTGCTCCGGTGAACCATTCAATTTTTGGCTGCTTGAAATTCCACTCCAAAACTTTATCCCATTTCTTTCGCCAATAAAAATTTTCGGCAATTTCACCCCAAAAATCTTCCGGATCCTCTACGCTTTTTTTATAGACCGCTAGATATTGTTCCAATGATTTGATCTGAAAGGGATATGACATAGCAATGATTTGGTGCGTTCAAAATTAGAAAAACATCTGGCATGCAGTATAAAAATAACATCCTTGAAATGATATTCTTAAAAAAACTAATATTGCTCATTGCATTTAAGCCTGTGAGGTCACAAAGACCTCACAGGTGTATGTTCTCTTGCGATGAATTACACGAATTATCACCAATGAATTTTTCGTGATAATCCGCGTGGCAACTTCAGACGCCGATAAATCTTCTACATGGATAACAGTTCAGTAAGGGGCATTGGTAAAGTAATAGCAGCATCGTCGGTAGGCACCATGATCGAATGGTACGACTTCTACATTTTTGGAATGCTGGCCAAAACAATTTCCATCCAGTTCTTCCCGGAAGGTAATGCGACTGCCGCTTTATTAAGCACCCTGGCCATCTTTGCCGCCGGGTTTATTGTTCGTCCATTCGGTGCCCTGGTATTCGGAAGGCTAGGAGACCTGATCGGCAGGAAATATACTTTTTTGCTGACATTGGTATTAATGGGTGGTTCAACGTTTTTAATAGGCCTGGTTCCCAATTATAAAGCGATCGGGATAGCTGCACCGTTACTGGTTTTATCATTGAGACTTATACAAGGACTTGCATTGGGAGGCGAGTATGGCGGCGCTGCAACTTATGTAGCCGAACATGCACCAGCTAATAGAAGAGGATATTATACCAGTTGGATACAAACCACGGCAACATTGGGTTTATTTGTGGCCCTTGGGGTCATCATGCTTGTAAAATTGAATATGTCGGATGATCAATTCAATGCCGAATGGGGCGGATGGAGGTATCCATTCTGGATATCCATATTCCTGGTAGGAGTTTCGGTTTATATACGGCTGAAGATGAAAGAATCGCCCATGTTTTCAAAACTTAAAACGGAAGGGAAAACATCGGTTAATCCATTGAAAGAAAGCTTCCGGAATAAAAGCAATTTCAAAATGGTGTTGCTGGCGTTGTTTGGGGCGGTGATGGGCCAGGGAGTGATCTGGTATACCGGGCAATTCTATGCGCAAAATTTTTTAGAAACAAAAGCGATGCTTGATTTTGAACAAAGTCGCACCATATTGTTATGGGCCATCGCTTTTGCTACACCATTTTTTGTTTTGTTCGGCTGGCTCAGTGATAAGATCGGACGAAAATGGATCATGTTATTGGGAATGTTGTTGGGCATTCTTACCTACCGCCCGATATTTAAAACTTTTTTGGAAGACACGGATATTACCGCGTGGAAAAAAGAAAAACATACCATTGACGGAGAACAAATTAAAAAACAACTCTTCAATGGCAGTAACGATTCACTGACAATAAAATCCGTTAATTACAAATTAGAGAATGGCGCTGGATTTACAGAAGTTGTTACTGACACGGCATTTAGTAATGGAGATGAGCCAAAGATGCGTTCAGGCCGATCACTTGTCCAAAAAGACAAGCATCTTTCATCAGCAACTTATTGGAAATTCGTTGGTCTTGTATTTTTGCTCATTTTATATGTAACCATGGTATATGGGCCGATAGCGGCTTTTTTAGTAGAGATTTTTCCTACCAGGATCCGCTATACTTCCATGAGTTTGCCTTACCATATTGGCAATGGTGTTTTTGGCGGACTGGTTCCTTTTATCGGATTATTACTGACCACAACTTATCCCAACGATCCTTTGGTAGGTTTATGGTATCCCATAGGAATAGCCGCTTTGTGCCTGGTTATAGGCACTATTTACCTTAGTAACAAAATTGATCAAGAAGTAAATGACTAACTGCTATGAATACATTTAAAAAAATACTGGGTATTGTTTGGGTGTTGTTAGGTCCTGCGATCATTTATTTACTGATTAGTGGTGCTGTTTCCAACATCGACCCTGCCGGAAAAAAAGACATCAACAATCCGGTGATATGGATCATCATCATCGCCATCTTTACACCAATAGCTATTGGTTTAATGATATTTGGATGGTATGCTTTCAAAGGTGAATATGATTATATGCCTCAACGTTCAGAAGAGATGGGGAATTGACAATATTTCTTGCCACAGATTGCACGAATTATCACGGATTAAATGTGTCGATCCGTGTAGGGTCTTCCTGAAAACACGTAATCCACATTGCATAATGGTTTGGTGATAATTAAATATTAAAAAAGCCCCACAATGGCACAAGAT
>Ga0136634_10000316_pt1 | contig 22796 bp, 20 predicted proteins | sample AntDrymUQ8332106_2_FD_104654 | JGI IMG/M metagenome (GOLD analysis project Ga0136634, IMG submission 104654) | Polar desert sand microbial communities from Dry Valleys, Antarctica - metaG UQ833 (21.06) | ecosystem: Environmental > Terrestrial > Soil > Desert | place: Antarctica: Dry Valley... | reverse complement strand
GGTACCTCGACCACGCCCGGAGAGTGGCCGGCGCCCGCGCCCACGTGCAGCTCCAGGCGCTGACACCGACCGACGTCGCCCGCCACGCCCTGGCCGGACTCGTCTGCGCCGGCGCCCTCGCCGCCCGCGTCGCCACCGGCCGCTGGCACCTCGCCCACGAGGCACTGGCCCACGGCGCCACCCTCGACGACCTCGCCACCGCCGCCGGCCTGGACCCCGACGAGATCCACGCCGGCCTGACCAGCTGGGCCGACACCCAGCACACACACGGCCGACTGACCGACGACGAGCACAACGCCGTGCTCGCACTGCTCGGCCAGCACATGACGACCCTCCCGGACGAACCCTTCGGCAAGCTCTCGTAGCGATCAAGGATGTCGGACTTGCAGCAGCAACATAGGTCCGTCGACACGGAGGGCAGTCATACCGGCGAGCACGGCCGCCATGGGCGCTTCCGACCGTTGTCGTCTGGAGAGGTCGACCGTTGTATGTTGAAGCGGCTGACCGATGTATCGCTGAGGGCTGGTCACGTGTCAACTTCCGGTGTCGCCAGCGATGTCCCGCGGAGGTTGCAGCCCCTGGTCCTCAACCGCGTGTAGGAGGTGCCGGTCGTGGTGCTGCACGGCCCGCGCACGGTGGGCAAGAGCACCCTGTTGCGCTGGCTGGCAGATGACCTCGGAGGCCGGTTCGTCGATCTCGACGATGTGGCCTCCCGCGAGGTGGCCCGCGCCGATCCGTCGATCTACGTCGGACCTGGGGAGCCCGACAGCCCACCGGTGTTCATCGACGAGTACCAGCACGTCCCTGAGCTTCTCGACGCGATCAAGGCGACGCTGAACCGCCGGCTGTGTCCGGGAATGTTCGTGATCACCGGATCGACCAACTACTCGACGCTGCCCCGCGCCGCCCAGTCGCTGACCGGGCGCGCCGAGGTGCTGACCGTCCGGCCGTTGACCCAGGCCGAGCTGTCGAGCGCCGAGCGGTCTGACGGTGGCCAGGACACGTTCGTCGAGAGGCTGTGCCGGGATCCCGCAGCGCTGCGGGATCGGACGGGGTCCACGTCGCGAGACGACTACATCTCACGGGTCTTGGCCGGTGGCATGCCGGTCGCCCTGCGCCAGCCCACTGACGCCGCGCGCCGCGCCTGGTTTCGCGGCTACCTCGACCTCGTGGTGCAGCGCGACGTGCTCGACATCCGTCGTATCCGCCAACGCGACGCCCTACCGCGCTTGCTGCAGGGGCTGGTCGCCCAGACCGGGCAGCTGTTGAACATGGCCCGAGCCGCCGAGAAGGCCGGCCTCAACCGCGCTGTCGGCTCCGACTACGTGACGTTGCTCGAGGCGGTGTTCGCGATCCACCGGCTGCCTGCCTGGGGAACCGCCCCGAATGCTCGGGTGAACTCCGCCCCGAAGGTGCACGTCTTCGACACCGGCCTGGGCGGGTGGCTGCTGCGGCTGGCCGCGGAGCCCCTCCGTCGAGGTGACCCCACCGCTTGGGAGCAGTTCGGACATCTGCTCGAGTCGTTCGTGGTGAACGAGCTCTGCGCGCAGGCCAGTTGGATGCACGAACCGCCACTGACCGGACACTTCCGCACCAAGGACGGCCACGAGGTCGACCTTGTCCTCGAACTCTTCGAAGGCACCGTCGCGGCAGTCGAGGTCAAGGCCGGTACGAGGGTGCGAGCCCAGGACCTCCGCGGGCTGGTGGCCATGCGGGATCGCGTGGGTACGAGCTTCGCCGGCGGGGTCGTGCTCTACACGGGAACCGACGCCTACCGGCTGGACGAGAAGATCTACGCCGTCCCGATCGACCAACTGTGGACAAACAGCTGAGCGACGCCAAGATCTCGACATCAGCACTCAAATGGTTTCCGCAAGAATGCGATTATCTTCATATTCGTTCAGCGGCACACTTGTGTCGCTTCGATCGAAGCTTTCGGGTAACTCGCCACGATTGGCCGCAAAGATACAGGTAGACGTCATTTTCGATTGAGCATCAGGTTGCGTCCCCGCGCATACAGCTCTTTGGCGTCGCGGTTGCGCAGGTAGGGGCGCAGAGTGCTCATCATGGTGTTGAATCGGTCGTCGCAGCGGCCGGACTGTATGGCAGGGTAGTCGTCGAGCATCCGGCCCCAGGCGCTGCAGGCTTCTTCGAGCCGTCCTATTTCGAGTCTGCGCTCGGCCAGCGTCCCGAGATGTCGTACGCGACCGCGGCGGTAGACCTGGTACCGCAGGCGATCAGACTCCTCCATGGCCGTGATGGACTCTGCTCGGTCGCCGAGCTCGTAGCGGACCTGCGCGATATGGTAGTTCATCGAGGATGGGTCGTAGGATCCAAACGCTTTGGCTCGCGATTCAGCGCGGTCCATCGCGGCTTCTGCTTCTCGGAGCTTGGCCAGGGCTTGGACGCGGTCGCCTGCCTGCGCGGCGGCATGCGCTTGTTGCCCGGTGAGGAACGCGAGCATCCGAGGGCCCGCTTGCGGGGCGGCGGCTGAGGCGGCGTCGGCCAGACGCAGGGCGTCACTGGTGTGCCGCAGATCCACCGCCAGCACGCTCATGCCCCGCATGGTGGTGCAGTAGGTCAGATGGTCGTTTGCGTGCCCGGCGAGTTCCAGCGCCTTGACGTAGTAGTGTTGGGCCAGACCATCGGCGCGTTCGTCCATGGCCATGTATCCGGTCAGGTAGCAGTGGTCGGCCGCTGCGGACAGCATCTGGGCGCGGATGTCAAAGGTGGCCTCGGCATGCAGGTAGGGGGTGATGGTGTTGACCAGGAATGCCGCCGCCATAGGGCGCACGGCGCGACCGCCGAACTGGTCGTCGAGGGTCGACAGGTGGTCGGTCATAGAACGGACCGCGTCGACCTCGGCGTACCCGATACGCACCCGCGGGTTCGTCCGCAGCAGTTCGAACCGGCCGCTGACATCAGCCCATCCGGGAATGACCAGCGCAGAGGAGTAGAGTCCGATCGCTCCCAGTGCCGCTCGTCGTGACGGATCCATATCCGCGCTCCCCAAGTCGATGAGTCCGGTCACAGTATCCGCAGCGTCCTCGTACTGCTCTGCTCCAAGGCTGGCTGAGGCGAGCGTCACCGGTCTACCGAGGCGGCGCGACAGCACCTCGCAGACCACCGGCCGTACGCGGTCGCGGGGAAGGGTGCCGGCCAGCCAGTGACACACCGCGCTGTCGTCGTAGCTCAGTTGCAGTCCCGCCTCGACCCCGACCCGGTTCACGGCACGGGCGAGCTGCCCGTTGGTCCACTGCGCTTCAGTGATGAGCGCTGCGAGAGCGGTGTTCGGAGTACGCGTCCTGGCTGCCATAAGACTCCCTCCCCAGCTTTCAAGGCTTTCAACATTCCGTCCCGTGTGACCTCTTTCTGGCATCGGTGGAACAAGGTTCACTGGTTGTCAGCCACCCAGGGGCGAAGAGCCCAGACGATAGCAGGTGGCCGGGAACCCATGTAACAGGAGGCTGATCATGGTTGTGGATCAAACCGGCAGCATCGCCGAGCTCGATCTTGACATTACCGTCGTCGAGGCCGGCGACGCCGTCGAGGCGCTGCTGGGCGACACCGACAACGGGTGCGACACCTTGACGGACGGCGACTGCTGAAGCCAGGCCTTGGTCGTCTCCGGCGAGTAACTCAGCCGGAGACGACCGAGGGCGGTTCGCGGTGACGGCTATCTGGACGATACGGAGGCACCAGGGTGAGCACTCGGCAGCGTTCACGGTGGTATCGCCAGGTCGATGCGGCCCTGATCCGCGCAACCGCGCATACGAGCGAACTGGTTCCCAGGCACTGGCCGCAGCCAGAGGAGGCTGCCGACGTGGAGCAATGGTGCATCTGGATCGCTCATGTCTGGGCACAGGAACCCATCGCAGACGCCATCACACTGGCCAGCCCGGCGTTGGCCGAGCGCGTCGAGGCAGTCTGTCGGGGGCACCGGCCTCGTAGGGGTCAAGTGCGGAGCATGGTGATGTCGCTGGCCCGTTACCTGGTGCGGATACGCGGTCGGGCGACACCGTTCGGAGTGTTCGCGGGTGTGGCTCCGCTGCGTTTCGGCCAGGAGGCGTCAGTCGTGTGGACTGGCGACCAGTACGTGCGGATCAGAGCTGATGCAGTCTGGCTGGCCGGAGTGATCGCCCGGTTGGAATCGTGCCCTTCCCTGCGGCGTCGGCTGCCGGTCATTGTGAATGATCTTGTGTATGTGCGGGGCGATCGACTGGTGGTGCCCTGGCAGCCGCACTCCGGTGCCGCCGACCGCAGTGTTCCGGCGCAGGTGTCGGTGCGGTACAGCCCAGCAGTCCAAACGACCATGCGCGCGACCCGGTCGCCCATCCTGTTCGATGACCTGATCTGCGAGCTGGCCTCCGAGGTCCCCGGCGGTCCAGCTGCGGCGATCGAGGGCATGCTGGCTGATCTCGTGACCTGCGGCGTCCTGATCACCGGTTTACGCCCGCCGTCGACCAGCACGGACGGGCTCGCCTACGTGCTGGACCGGATCCAGGAGGCGAAGGCCGACACGCTGGATGAGGTTGCGCCGCTGGTCGAGGAACTCTGCATGATCCGGGCGCTGCTGGAGGCGGCCAGCTGTGGGGCGGCCTCAGCCGTGGGGCGGACCGGCCGCGTAACAGGTGGCCGGATGAGGGCGTTGTCGGGCGGTACCCCGCAACCGTTGATGGTGGATCTCCGGCTCGGCTGCACCGTGGTGCTTCCCTCGCGGGTCGCGGCCGAAGCCGAAGCCGCCGCCGGAGCGCTGCTGAGGCTGACCGCGACCCCGACAGGGAGTCCGGCATGGCGTGACTACCACACCAGGTTCCTGAACAGGTACGGCGGACCCGGTGGCATGGTCCCGGTGCAGCAGCTCGTGGACGTCACGGCCGGGCTCGGGTTTCCCGTGCATTACGGGCTGTCGGGGCGGCCTGCCATCCCCACCCAGCTCACGGAACGGGACGAACATCTGCTGGCGCTGGCCCAGCAGGCTGCCCTGGACGGTGCGCAGGAGGTCGTGCTCGACGATCACGCCATCGACGCCCTGGCCGACGGTGGGACCAACGGGATACGACCGGCGCCGCACGTCGAGTTGTGTGCTGAGGTGCTCGCACCCACGATGACCGCGGTGGCCGAGGGGACGTTCATCTTGGCGGTGACCGGGGTCAGCCGCAGCGCTGCCGCCATGACCGGCCGCTTCCTGGACCTGCTGCCAGGCGATGATCGACAGCGGATGATCCGCGGGTACGGCGACTTGCCGGTCGGGATAAACGGTGCGCGGCCTGTGCAGTTGTCGTTTCCGCCCAAGCATTCGCGTACCGAGAACGTGGCCCGCGCGCCACGTCTGTTGCCTGAGATGATCTGCCTGGCCGAGTACCGCGACGATACGGTCGACCGTATCGCGCTGGAGGATCTGGCGGTCACCGCCGACCATGACCGGCTCTATGTGATGTCGCTGTCCCGGCATCGGGTCGTGGAGTCGATGGCGACGAACGCGACGGCGCCGCATACCATGCCGCCGATCGCGCGTTTGCTCCTGGAGATCCCGCGCGCCTGGTCCGCTACGGTGTCACCGTTCGACTGGGGAGCGGCCGACTGCCTGCCGTTCCTGCCGCGCCTCCGCTACGGCCGAAGCGTGCTGGCTCCCGCCCGGTGGCGGATCCGGGCCGGTGAACTGCCTGGGTCGGACACGTCGTGGCCGGCGTGGGCAGCGGCTATGGCGGCGGTCCGCGCCCGCCTGCGGCTTCCCGCCACCGTGCAGGTTGGTGGCTCAGCCCGCTGGTTGCGGTTGAACTTGGACGAGGCCATGGATCTGGCGGTCCTGCGCACGCACCTGGGCGGAGCGGCAGACACCGTCACCGTGCTGGAGGCGCCTACCGCCCGCGATCACGGATGGCTTGGCGGCCGCGCCCACGAGATCATCATCCCCCTGGCCTCCACCACACCGTCTGCCCCGGCCCCCACCGTCGTGACCAAGCCAGGACCGCTGCCGCTGATCGGCCGCGAGCACGGGATCCTGCCGGGATCGCGGGTCCTGTTCGCCAAGGTATATGGGCATCCGGAAGGGTTCGACCAGATTCTCACCGGCCATCTGCCAGACCTGTTGTCGTCGTGGGAACAACCGCCGATGTGGTGGTTCGTGCGCTACCGTGACCCCGATCCGCATCTGCGGCTGCGCCTGCACCTGACCGACGGCGATTACGGACCTGCTGCTGCCCGTGTCGGGCCGTGGGCGACAGAGCTGCGCCGGTGTGGCCTGATCGGCGACCTGACATTGGACACCTATCACCCCGAGACCCCGCGGTACGGGTCTGGCGCGGCCCTGGCCGCTGCCGAAGCGGTGTTCGCCGCCGACTCCGCAGCGGTCCTCGCCCAGCTCACAGCCCTTACCGCCACGTGCCAGGTGCACCCTTATGCGCTCACTGCGGCGAGTCTGGTGGACCTGGCATCCGCCCTGGCAGGAAGCCTGCCCGCCGGAATGCGCTGGCTGATCGAGCACCCCGAGACCGGCCGCGCCTGCGCCTACGACCGTGAGGTGCTCCGCCAGGCGATCAGCCTGGCCGACGAGGACGGCGCGGCGCTGCAGGCCATCCCAGGCGGCCCGCAGATCACCGCCGCGTGGCAGGTGCGCCGCCAGGCGACGGCCACCTACGCAGACCGTCTCGCTTCCGATACCAGCTACGTCAGCTCGGTGTCGGTGTTGAGGTCGCTCCTGCACGTGCATCACGTACGCGCGTACGGGATCAACACCGACTCCGAGCGGCCCTGCTACCGGCTGGCCCGTGCGGTTGCCCTGGCTTGGACCGCCCGCCACACCACGGCACCGGCAGGTTCCCGATGACGCTGCTCGATGTCGAAGTGCCGAGCCAGCGACTACGCGCCGCTCAGGAGGCGGCTGCGCGGCTGACCGATTCTCTGGCGGTGCCCCCACCGCCAGAGCTTGGAGACGACCACAGTCCCGCCAGCCCCCGCTGGCGAGGCCAGTCGCTGTCCACGGGTGCTGCGGGTGTCGCCGTCCTGCACGGTGTGCGCGCGCACGCTGGTCTGGGCAGCTGGGAGCGGGTCCACGCCTGGCTCGCCTGCGCCACCCGCGAGGACCTCACTGCTGGGCCTGGGGCGGGTCTGTGGTTCGGTACCGCGGCGGTTGCCTTCGCCGTGTCCACCGTCGCCGCGCCTGGGCAGTATCCGCAGGCCAGGACGGTGCTGGACGCCGCCGTGGCGAAGATGGTGCGTGCTCGTCTGGACGAGGCGTCCGCCCGGATGGCCGCAGCCGTCCGCCCCTCGCTCTCTGAGTTCGACGTGGTGCACGGCCTGGCCGGGCTGGGCGCCTATTTGCTGCGTCACCACGGCAGCGGGGAACTTGTCCGGCAGGTGCTGGCCTACTTGGTGGAACTCACCAAACCGGTGCCCGCAGCCGATCAAGCCGCGATGAGCGTGCCCGGCTGGTGGACCAGTGACGCCCCCTCCGGGCAACTACCCGGCGCCTTCCGCGGCGGACACGCAGACCTCGGTATGGCCCACGGCATCAGTGGCCCGCTCGCTCTGCTGGCCCTGGCGATGAGACAGGGGATCATCGTCGACGGGCAGGTCGCCGCCATCGACCGGATCTGCCGGTGGTTGGACACCTGGCGTCACGACGGGCCTTCGGGCCCATGGTGGCCTCAACGTGTCAGCCTCACCGAGCTGCGCACCGGCCTGTCAACCGATCTCTGCCCCGGCCGGCCCTCCTGGTGCTACGGAACGCCCGGTCTGGCCCGCGCCCAGCAACTAGCCGGACACGCCACCGGTGACCACGCCCGCCGGCGACTCGCTGAACACGCCCTGGCCAGATGCCTGTCCGACCCTACCCAGCTCGCCCGCATCACCGACCCCGCTCTGTGTCACGGCTGGGCGGGCCTGATCACCACAGCGTGGTACGCCGCCGCCGACGCAGGATCGCCAGAGATCGCGGCCCACCTGCCGCGCCTGCTCGACGCCTTGCTTGAACACAGCGATCCATGCTCCGCGCGGCCATATGGGCAGCCATACGGACTGATTGATGGGAGCGCAGGGATCGCGGCGACCCTGCACACCATGGCGACCGGGATCAGCGGCGGCTGGGAATCCTGCCTGCTGGTCAACTGAGGCTCTCACGACGGAATGTGGAACGGACAGGCAGATGAGCGAGCCCGACTTCGACAGGTGGCGTCAGGTGAGCGTGTGGTGTGCCGACTGGCAAGCCGTGGAACAGATGGCCGTCGCCCACCTGGGGCCTCAGCTGAACGCCGCCGAGCACGCGAAGATCATCAACTCGTGGTGGTTCGTCCGCAAAGGACCGTCATGGCGGGTGCGACTGCTGCCCGCCATCGGCCAGGACGAGCAGGCCACCACCGCCATGGAACAGACGATGCACGACCTGTCCGGACGCGGCACCCTCCAGCGATGGGCCGTGACGATCTACGAGCCCGAGGTCCGCGCCTTCGGCGGCGCGGACGGCATCCAGCTGGCCCATGATCTGTTCCACGCCGATAGCCACCACCTGCTCAACCACCTCCGCCGCTGTCGCAGCGACTATCGGCGTGAGCTCGGGCTGCTGCTGGGCACCCTGTTGCTGCGAGCAGCAGGCCAGGAATGGTACGAGCAGGGTGACGTTTGGGCACGGGTCGCCGCCCACCGGCCCACCAGCCAGTTGCCGGTGTCAGAAGACACGGCGGAAGGCGTCCACCGACTCCTCACCGCCCGCACCTACAGCGCGCACAGCCCCTTGGCGGCTGCACCTGACTGGCCGGCCGCCTTCCAGCACGCCGGAGAGGGCCTCGCCGAACTGGCACTCCACGGCAGGCTGACCCGAGGTCTTCGCGCCGTGCTCGCCCACCACATCCTGTTCGCCTGGAACCGGGCGGGCATACCCACCGACCAGCAGGGCATTCTGGCGGCCGCAGCGGCCCAGGCCATCTTCCATACCGACCCCCCAACCGTTCCAGGCCCGATCCGCGGCCACGCCGCACCCGCCCCGACTACGCTGCGCGCGGTGACCCCCACCATCACCGACGTCACCGTTCCGGACCCCGCGAAGCTGCGGGCGGCTCTGGCCGACCGCATCCGCAACCGCGGCACGTTCCAGTCCCCGCAGGTCGAGGCGGCCTTTCGCACCGTGTCCCGGCACCTGTTCCTGCCGGGCGTGGACCTGCGGACGGCCTACGCCCACCAGGTCGTCGTGACCACACGCGCCGACGACGGAAGCGCCCTGTCGTCGGCCTCCCACCCCAACCTCGTCGCCGCGATGCTGGAACAGCTTGACGTCCACCCCGGCCAGCGGGTCTTGGAGATAGGCACGGCCACCGGCATCAACGCCGCCCTGCTGGCCGAACTGGTCGGCCCGACCGGCACGGTCGTCACCATCGAGATCGACGACGACCTCGCCGCCGGAGCCCGCGCGGCACTCGCCGCGGCCGGTTACCGCCACGTGGAGGTGATCTGCGCCGACGGCGCCGTCGGCCACCCCGCCCGTGCGCCCTACGACCGGATCATCGTCACCGCGGAGGCGTGGGATCTCCCCGCGACATGGTGGCAGCAGCTCGCCGTCGGGGGCCGGCTCGTGGTACCGCTCAGCCTTCACAGCAGCGGCCTGGCCCGCAGCGTCGCGCTCGACCTCCACCACGGCGACCGGATGGTCGGCACCTCGGCGTTGGTGTGCGGATTCGTACCTATGCGCGGAAGCGCCGTCGCCCGAGCCCGCCGCTCCCTGCCCCTCGCCAACGACGTCGTCCTCAATCTCGACGCCGGCGACCCGGTGGACGAGACGGCTCTCCGACAGGTTCTCACTCATCCCGCGCACGAGCACTGGACCGGGGTGGTGATCAACGACGAACCCGTCGAACACCTCGACCTGTGGCTGGTCACCCTCGGCTGTCGCTTCGCCCGGCTGGCGGTCGAGCCTGGCGCTCGCGAGAGTGGAGTCGTCGACCCAGCCCGCCGGTGGGCGGGTGCGGCCCTGTACGACGGGGAGAACCTCGCTTATCTCGCACTACGCCCGCGCGGCAGCGACTCCGATGAGCTGGGCGTGATCGCGCACGGCCCGGACAGCGCCACACTCGCCGCTCACACCGCCGAGCTGCTGCACCAGTGGAACCGTGAACGGCCCGCTCAGCCGAGCATTACCGCTCAACCAGCACACGCGTCCGACGACCAGCGTCCGCACGGATACCACATCGACCGGCCAGACACCCGACTGACCATCGCGTGGTGACCCGGGCGCCCTGGCTCCCCCGGACCGCCGCAGGCGGCCCGGCATCAGGAAGGCCGACAAGGTGAGGAAGACCGGACCCAACCAGGCCACGTCAGCATCGGACCTGCACGACATGATGGCGCAGCAGTTTCCGCTGGTTCCGCACACCAAGCCCGTATGCCGGGCGCTGGAGGTCCGCGTCGCACGTGTCCGCCACCTGGCCAATCTGGCCAGTCAGCGCAGCGACGAATCGCTCATCCGCGCGGGCGAAGCACACAACCTGACCGCGTTGATCATCAGTGATTGCGGCATACCCGGTCTCGCACGGAACCTGTGCTGGCAGCAGTTCGAGATCTTCCGCACTGCCCAGTCCCTCGACGCCGCGACGGCGAAACTCGCCGTGCAGCCTCTCATCAATCTCGGCCGTCTCCTCATCCGTGACGGAGACGGCACTACTGCATACCAGCTGCTCGCGGCCTTGTTCGAAGCGGTCAAGTCCCAGGCGGATGCCGTCATCGACGGAAGAAAGATCAGTCTCGGTCACCTCATCGGCCATGGTGACGATCACGGTGAGGTCATCCGATGGCTGTGGTCGGTCCTGCTCTCCGACGGCACCCGGGCCCTGGCCCGGGCAGGCCGATGGGCACAGGCACTCCAGCACGCCCGGCAGCACAAAGGCATCGGCCGGCGACTTCTGGACGGCCGCCAAGTCATGATCCTCGCCCAAGCCGCAGATCGAGGCTTCGATGCTGCCCGCAGCATGCTGGCCGACACCCTCACCCCCACCCCGTGGGAGGAAGCGGTCGCGGCCTGCCTGGCAGTCCTGTGCCGCAGACTGGCCGACCAGCAAGCCGCCTTCGACATCACCGAGATGGTGGACCGATATCTTCGGCTCGAACCGGCGCCTGAGCACACCGTCTTCCGTGTACGTCTCGGACTATGCGTCCTCGACCTTGCCGCTGACACCGGTGAAACACCACAGATCGCCGACGTGGTCGTACGCGACGCCCTGGAATCCACCGACGCCTACGCTGCTCACGCCGCACTGTCACACCAGACGTGCCACGCGCATACAACCCCGGGGAACTCGCGGGCACTGACCGAGATCGTCCGAACCTCATGGTTGGGACGCGGAACAGTTCCCGCCAGTATGCTTGACGATCTCATGGCATCGGTGAGAGCCAGCGAAGCGTCCATCGCGAACGCGTTGGCGGCGCAGGCCCATGAGTACGGACTCGGTACTTGATGGACGAGAACGTACACATCAAGCCAGGGACGGCGAGGGCGACGCTGTACTCGCACTGCTCGGCAACGGCTCATGAAGACCCGGCCGATGCGACTACGCTCCTGCTGCACGAGGTGCGGCCACAGAGCCGATCCAGGCAGGCGGTGCCGACGCGGCTGCGATCAGGGCCGCGGTGTACTCGTGGCGCGGCGCGCCGAGCACGTCCGCGGCAGGACCGTGCTCGACCACCCGGCCGGCGCGCATGACCACCAGCCGGGCGCAGCCGTGCTGGGCCAGCGCGAGGTCGTGGGTGATGTGCAGCACCGCCATCCCCCGCCCGGCCGCGAGCTCGCCGACCAGGTCGACGAGGTCGCGACGCAGCGAGGCGTCGAGCATCTGCGTCGGCTCGTCGGCGAGGATCAGCCGGGGCCGGGTCACCAGCGCGCGGGCGAACGCGACCCGCTGGCGTTGCCCGCCGGAGAGCTGGTGCGGGTAACGCCGCAGGTATATCGATCCCAGACCGACGGCGGTGAGCGCCTCGACGGCCCGGTCGAGCCGCTCGGCGCGGTTCCCGATGCGGTGCACGACCAGCGGTTCGGCCACCACGTCGGCTACCCGCAGCGTCGGCGGCAGTGAGGCGTAGGGATCCTGGAACACCAGGTGCAGGCCGCGCCGCAGCCGCCGCGCCGCAGCCTTACCAACACCGCCGAGGTCGGTGCCGTCGAGCCGGACCACGCCGCGGTCGGGACGGACCAGGCCCGCCACCGCCCGGGCCACCGTCGACTTCCCGGCGCCCGAGCCGCCGACCAGACCGACCGTCTCCCCCGCCGCCACCGACAGGTCGACGCCAGTCACCGCGGCGACCCGGCCGGCCCCGCCGCGGCGGCGGAAGCTCACCGTGAGCCCCACGACCTCCAGGACCGGGGCCACGACGGTGGCCGTCACCGCGCCGGCTCCGCGAGCGCGGGGCGCAGCCGGGGCGCGGCCGCCACCAGCGCGCGAGTGTAGGGATGGGTGGGCGAGCCCACGATCACCGCGGCCGGCCCGACCTCGACCAGCGTCCCGGCCCGCAGCACCGCGATCCGATCCGCGATCCGCTCGATCACCGGCAGGTCGTGAGAGACGACCAGCAGCGCCAGGCCCAGCCGGCGGCGCAGCCCGTCGAGCAGGTCGAGCACCTCGGCCTGCACGAGGACGTCGAGGCCGCTGGTGGGCTCGTCGGCGATCACGACGGCCGGGTCGTTCGCGAGCGCCATCGCGATGACGACACGCTGGCGCATCCCACCGGAGAGCTGATGCGGATAGTCCTCGGCGCCCGCCGGGTCGAGACCGACCAGCGCCAGCAGCTCGCCCGCACGACGCCGCGCGGCGCGGCGGTCGAGCCGGCGGTGCGCCCGGACGGCCTCGGCGAGCTGGGCGCCGATGGTGCGCACCGGGTTGAGGGCGCTCATCGCCTCCTGCGGGATCAGCGCAACCCGGTCGCCGCGCAGCGCGCGCAGCTGCGCCGCGGACAGCGTCGCCAGGTCCCGGCCCGCGACGCGCACGGCGCCGCCGGTGATCGTCGCCGCGGCCGGGAGCAGCCCGATCGCCGCCGCCGCGATCGTCGACTTCCCGCTGCCCGACTCCCCGACCAGGCCGACCAGCTCACCCGCCACGACGGTGAGGTGCACGCGCTCGACCGCGGTGACTGGGCCCCGGTCGCAGCGGTACTCGACGGTCAGGTCTTCGATTTCCAGCGCCGCAGCGGTCGGGTCGGGCGGGGCCGCCGCCCGGGCCGGGACAGGCCAGTCGCGCCGTGACGACGCGGAACGGTCGCGCAGCGACGGCCGGGCCCGCTCCTCGAACGCGTAGCCGAGCAGCGCGAACGCCAGCACGGTCACGGCGATGGCCACCCCCGGCGGGACCACCCACCACCGCCAGGCGTCGGTGAGGAAGGCGCTGCGGGCGTGCGCGAGCGACAGCATCGTGCCCCAGCTCTTGGCGGTGAGGTCACCGAGCCCGAGGAACGCCAACGACGCCTCGAGCAGGATCGCGGTCTTGGTGGCGAGCACGAACTGCGGCACCACCAGTGGTGCCACCGCGGGCAGCACGTGCCGGGGCAGCACGTGGAAAGGTCCGGCACCCATCGCCCACAGCGCCTGAATGTGGTCGCGCTCGCGCAGCGAGAGCACCTGAGCGCGCAGCTCCCGAGCGACCCCGGCCCAGATCACCGTGGCGATCACCACGATCTGCGTCACCAGCCCGGGCCCGGCGAACACCCCGATCACGATGGTCAGCGGCAGCACCGGCAGCGAGAGCACCACGTCGACCAGGCGCATCAGCGCGGTGTCCACCCAGCCGCGGGCATACCCGGCGACCAGCCCGACACCGGTCCCGATGAGCGTCGCGGCGAGCGCGGCGACGATCCCGACCAGCAGCGACACCCGCGCGCCGTAGATCAGCTCGGACAGCAGGTCGTGCCCGACGTCGTTGGTCCCCAGCAGGTGCGCGGCCGACGGCGCGGAGAACGGCCGGCCCACCCGGTCGGCCGGGTCGTAGGGGGCGAGCAGCGGTGCGGCGAGCGCGATGCCGACGAGCGCGGCCAGGATCCCCAGACCGGTCGCGGCGAACCGTCGGGAGCGGGCCGTCACGCGGTCGCCTCCGCGGCGGCCCGGCGCGAGGGCATCCGGCGGACCCGCGGATCGAGCAGCGGGTAGGTCAGGTCGGCGAACAGGTTCGCCGCGATGACCCCGACCGTGACCAGCAGGAACGCTCCCTGCAGCAGCGGGTAGTCGCGCACCGTCACCGCATTGAAGATCAGCCCGCCGAGCCCGGGGTAGGCGAAGACGGTCTCCACCACCACGACTCCGGACAGCAGCGTCCCGACCGCGAGCGTGAGGTTGGTGTAGACCGGGAGCAGCGCGTTGCGCAGCGCATGGCTCAGCGCGACCTGCCGTTCGGAAAGCCCCTTCGCCCGGGCCAGCCGGATGAACGGCTCGTCGAGCACGGTGACCATCGCGGCCCGGGACAGCAGGAAGAAACCGCCGAGGGTGGCCAGCACGAGGGTCGCCGCCGGCAGCGCCATCCGCGCCGCCACCTCACCGAGCCAGGCGAGCCCCACACTGTCGATCGTCGCCGCGCCGTAGGACGGAAACCAGCCCAGCTGCACCGCGAACACCGCGATCAGGATCATCCCGATCCAGAACCCGGGCATCGCGTCGAGCGCGAGGACGCCGACGACCGTGGTGGCGTCGCGCCGGGTCCCCCCGCGCCCCCGGCTGGAGAGTGACTGCCACGCGGTCCACGCACCAAGTAGGGCGCCGAGCACGACCGACACCAGCGTCGCGACGCCGACCAGCGCCACCGTCCACGGCAGGTACTCCAGCAGGATCTCGAGCACCGGGCGGTTGAACTCGACCGACGACCCGAGATCGCCGCGCATCAACCCCGCCCAGAACGCCCCGTACTGCTCGAGCAGCGAGCGATCCAGGCCGTAGCCGGCCCGAACCTGCGCCAGCAGCTCCGGTGCCAGGTTCTGCGCCTCGCCGTAGAGGTAGTTCACCGGGTCGCCCGGCGCGAGGTGCGGCAGCGCGAAGTTCAGCGTCGCCGCCGCCCACAGCACCAGCGCGTACTGTCCCACCTTCGGCAGCACCCCCCGTAGCCGGGCCATCACCCGGCTTCGACGATCGCCCGCGCGTCGCGCGCGACCTCGCGCGGCAGCAGCGACCACTTGTGCACGATCCCGAAGCCGGGTGACTCCACCCAGCCCGCGAACGCGTCCGGCCGGAACGCCCAGAACTCGTCCGGGTAGAACAGCGGGATCGACGTCGGCTGGCGGTTGAACAGCTGCTGCATCGCGAAGGCCACGTCGCGCCGGTCGGTGACGGTGGCGGCCGCCTTCCACTGTTCGAACAGCGTGTCCCACTCCGGGTAGGGGATCTCCGGTGCGTCCCAGAGGTAACCTGAGCGGTGCGACATGATGAACTGCGTCGGGTCGGCAGTGCCGTGCGCGGTGATGCTGCCCAGTAGCAGGTCGTAGTCGCGCGAGGTGGACAGGTCGGCGTAGCTGCCGGCATCGAGTCCCTGCGCGGTGGCCGCGATCCCGACCGCACCGAGCTGTTCGGCCACGATCTCGGCGGCGCGGACCGCGACGGGCTCGGCACCCGGGGCCGCGATCGTGTAGCGCAGCGGGCCGGCAGGACCGTCGCGGACGCCGTCGCCGTCGCGGTCGGTGAAGCCGAGCTCGTCGAGCAGCGCCGCGGCCCGCACCGCGTCGGACGGGGTGGACAGTGTCGGGTCGGTCCACGGCGAGTCGGGGTGCGGGTAGCCCCGGTCGGCGATGCGGCCCTGACCGAGGAAGACCGTGTCGAGCAGTTCCTGGCGGTCCACCGCGAGGCTCAGTGCCTGCCGGAACCGCGGCTGGTCGAACGGGGCACGCCGGAAGTTGAGGCGCAGCTCCGGGAACTGGAGCGGCTGGGTCTGGATCACCCCGACGTCCGGAGTGGCCGAGAACTGCTCGATGAGCTCCGGGGACAGCGGCCGGAACGCGGCGTCGATCTCTCCGGAGCGCAGCGCGGTGAACGTGGCAGAGGGGTCGGAGATGATCGGCATCACCAGCTCGCGGACCACCGGGGCACCGGCGAAGTAGCCGGGGTTGGCCTCGAAGCGGTAGCCGGTGATCGGGTCGAAGTCGGCGAGCCGGTACGGCCCGGTGCCCACCGGAAGCTCGGCGTAGGACTTCGCCTGGTCGGGCGGCACCTGCGACCAGATGTGCGCAGGCAGGATCGGCAGGTCGGCCAGGGTGACCGGGCCGAGGTCCGGACAGGCGAACGCGCAGGTGAAGCGCAGCGTGTCGGCGTCAAGCAGCTCCACGGAACTGATGTCGGGGATCTCGTTGATGTGGTGGGTGAACCGCCCGGTCGGGGCGTCGCGGGCGTAGGAGAACGTGAACGCAACGTCCTCGGCGGTGAACGGCTGCCCGTCGTGCCAGGTGACACCGTCGCGGATCGTCACCTCCCACGTGCTCGGGTCGAGCATGCGCACCTCGGAGGCGAGCCACGGCTGCGGCTCGTCGACATACGGCGACGGGGCCAGCAGCTTGTCGTAGACCAGCTCGCTGACCTGTTCTCGAAACTGGACGAAGACGTTGAGCGGGCCGCCGATCTCGGCTGGGACCGCGATGGTGAGACGATCGGCGCTGGTCGGGCCCTCAAGTACACCCGATCCGGCAGTATCGCCGCCGGCGCACGAGGACGCCAGCAAGCCAGCGGCGACCAGCGCCGACACCACCCGACGGTTCATGACGTCACCAGCGACGACTGGTGCAGGAGGCAGGTCACCATCAGCTCCGTGACGTTCGGTGTTCGGCCACCTGGGTAGGTGAACCTCATTAAGGTGAGGCGAGCCTAAAAGAGATTCCGCTCGGTGACAAGGGCCGTCCAGCGGCAGCTGCTCGTCCGGGTGCACCCAAGTGCAACGGCAGGTCCAGCGGCATGGGAGGGTGCGGTGTTGGGGCGGGTTGCCTGCACGAGCCCGGAGTCGGAGGAGGTCCCGTGTCCTACCCGTGGCGCCCGGTCGCTGTCCTGGCCAGCCTCGTCGTCGGCGTCTCGGCGCTGCTCACGGCCTGCGCGGCGGGCTCCGACCCGTCCCGGCCCGAGTCCGCGGCGCAGCCGGCTCCGCCGGCCCCGCCGGCGGCGTGCGTGCTCGACACCGCCGCGCTGGCCGCCACCACCGGTCTGACCTGGACCCCCGACGAGACGACGGCCACCGACGCGCGGTGCGTGTACGACCCGGACGGGGACCCGACAGGGATCGACTTCGTCGCCGTCGACATCGCACCGTCCCGAGGCGCCGACACCGAGCTCGACACCCTCGCCGGTCTATGCGAGGACGGATCGCGGGCACCGGTCGCGGCGGATGGCAGCGGGTTCGTCTGCCGGTTCCAGGGCGGCAGCGTGTTCGCCGCGCTCGTCCGGGGCGGGCAGGTGGTGACGGTGGCCGCGTCGGCCGTGCCGCCCGGCACCACCGCCGCACGGCTCGTGGTGGCGTTCACCCAGCAGCTCAGCGCGACCCCGTGAGCTGCACCACGACCTGCTCGTGGTCGAGGGTGTAGGCCTCGTACCGGAACTCGATGCCGTGCGCAACGACGTACTCCCGCCACGCCTTGGCCTCGTGCTCCTCCCAGCCCGGGTAGTTGAAGAACTCGTCGAACACGATCACGCTGCCGGGTCGGAGCCGGGGCCCGACGTGGCGCAGGACGGTGACCGCGGAGCTGTACAGGTCGGAGTCGACGTGGAGCAGGTCGACCGGGCCGGGATGGGCGTCGAGGAAGCCGGGCAACGTCTCGTCGAACATCCCAACGACCAGCTCCGCACCGGGCACGTCCGGCGGGGTGTCCATCCCGAACGCGCCGGTGTCGAAGCCGACGCGCCAGTTCTCCGGCAATCCGGTGAACGAGTCGAAGCCGTACACCCCGCCGACGTCCCGGGCAGCAGAGATGATCTTAAGTGTGGCGCCACTGAACACGCCGAACTCCAGCGCGAGCCCGCCCAACGGCGCCTGTGCCAGGGCGAACTCCAACGTGGCCCGCGGGTTGTCGAAATGCCGGGCAGAACGCATCTCCCGTTGCACGAACCGGGCCGTGGACGCCACCGCAGCCCGCTCGGCGGCTGCGAAGGTGTCGCGCCGGTCCCGGGTCTCGACGGTCCGGATCTCACAGATCACGCGATCGACCTCGCGCCGCACCCGCCCGTCCAGCTCGGTCCTGATCTGTGCCATCAGGGCGGCCGTCTGCTCCTCGTGACGCTTGGCCACGACCTCGTCGACCGCGCGGACCAGCTTGGCGCGCAGCGCCGCGCGAATACCCACCCCGTCTCCCGACGGCCCTGGCCGCTACAGCTCGCGAGACGCCCGCAGCCTGCCCAGCGCCTCCTCGAGAATGGCCGCACCGTCCGCGTCGCTGCGCCGTTCCTTCACGTACGCAAGATGGGTCTTGTACGGCTCACTACGCGACGGGACGGGCGGGTTGCAGTTGTCCCGGCCCGCCGGGAGCCCGCACCGCGGGCAGTCCCACGACTCCGGGATCTCGGCCTCGGAAGCGAACGACGGAGTCGTGATGTGCCCGTTCGAGCAGAAGTAGGAGATGCACGCGCGCGGCGCGGTCTCGCCGCGCTCGGACTCGCCCGTCGGGCCCGCACCCACCCGGGTGCCGCGGATCGCGTTACCGCCAGCCATGGCCATACCTTTCTCAGACCCCGATCTTCACGAGCAGACCGGTCCCGACGATGGCGATGAGCCAGATCGCCCCGACGAACAGGGTGAGCCGGTCGAGGTTCTTCTCGACCACGCTCGACCCCGAAAGGCTCGACTGCACACCGCCCCCGAACAGGCTCGACAGGCCACCGCCGCGGCCCCGGTGCAGCAGGATCAGCAGGATCAGCACCACGCTGGAGATGATCAGCACGATCTGCAGGGCGAGTTCCATCCCATCCCCATTCTTCTCGCGCGTGGCGCCTACGGAGCGCCCATCGACAGCACCTCGGGATGCGAGGGTACTCGGCCACCATCCACGGCTCGGCGCGGGTCACAACGCCGTGAAGGATCGCCGCGTGGGACCGGAAGCGGCGGTGGTCCGACGCCGAGCTTCCTGCCCCCCGCCGTGGTGCTCGTCGGCCTCGGGCAGGAGCGGCTGGTTCGCTGATGTCCACCCGAACTGGTCGACCGTCCGTGCAAGGTTGTCGAGCGCCGCCGCAGGGGCCACCATGACCCTGGACTCGTTTGTGTTCATCAGACGTATCAGATGGCTACGACGCCACGGGGAGGCGCTGATGACAAGCCGTGGCAACCGCGGGTGGGGTCAACCGAACACCCTTCCTTCTCCCAGCCGGTGGTGCTGTTGCGGGCCACCATCACCTCCGGGCCGCCGTCACCGGGTTGACGTCGGCGCCGTGAAGGGGTGAGACGTACGTGGCCGAGATCGTCCTGGATGAGGTGACCAAGCGGTTCCCCGACGGCACAACTGCCGTGCAGGACGTGAACCTCGAGATCAACGACGGTGAGTTCGTCATCCTCGTCGGGCCTTCCGGGTGCGGGAAGTCGACCACCCTCAACATGATCGCCGGCTTGGAGGAGATCACCTCCGGTGAACTGCGCATCGGTGGGGAGCGGGTCAACGAGCGAGCCCCCAGAGATCGCAACATGGCGATGGTGTTCCAGTCCTACGCGCTCTACCCGCACATGACGGTGCGGGAGAACATGGCCTTCCCGCTCAAGCTCGCCCGGGTCGGCAGAACCGTCATCGAGGCCCGCGTGGCGGACACCGCCCGCATGCTCGACCTCGACCAGCTCCTGGACCGCAAGCCAGCGACGCTGTCGGGCGGGCAGCGGCAGCGGGTGGCGATGGGACGCGCGATCGTGCGCAGCCCCCAAGCGTACCTCATGGACGAGCCGCTGTCCAACCTGGACGCGAAGTTGCGGGTCCAGATGCGCACCTCGGTGGCGCGGCTGCAGCGCCGACTCGGCACGACGACGGTCTACGTCACGCACGACCAGACCGAGGCCATGACGCTGGGCGACCGGGCAGTCGTGATGCGCGGTGGAGTGGTGCAACAGGTCGGGACGCCACAGCTGCTCTACCAGCGCCCGGCGAACCTGTTCGTCGCCGGGTTCATCGGCTCGCCGACGATGAACTTCCTGCCGGGGCACCTGGCCGACGACCTGCTGTACACCGCGCTGGGGAGGATCCGGCTCCCCGACCGGACGCGGCACGCGTTGGAATCCGCGGGCGCTCCTCGTGATGTGATCATGGGGTTGCGTCCCGAGCATCTCGAGGACGCAAGCCTGGCCCAGACCAGCGGTAGGGAGCATGACGCGACCTTCTCCGCCCAGGTCGACGTCCTGGAGTCCACGGGCTCGGACAAGTACGCCTACTTCACCGTCGAGGGCAGGCGGACACGCTCCGCCGAGCTCGCCGAGCTCGCTGCCGACGTCGGCAACCCTCAGCCCGGCAGTTCCGGCCGCCAGCAGCTGGTGGCCCGGCTCTCGGCGGACTCGACCGCCACCGAGGGGGAGACGATGCGAGTATGTCTCGACCCCGACGCCATCCAGGTCTTCGATCCCGACACCGGCCGGAACCTCACCGCTTCGTCCAGGCCGACTGTGGCTTCGGATGGACCCACGCCGCCAGGATGGTCTTCGGGGCGTTCTTCATCAGATCGGCCCTGATCGCCAGCACCTGGTCGGACGTGACAGCCTGGTTCTCGGCCAGCATGGCCTCCCGGTACCTCTCCCCCTCTGCCGACGGCTGCAATCCGGCGATCGCACATATCAGCAGTTCCGTCCGCTCCCGGCGATCACCCAGGGCAAGACCCACCGTGCTGCACGCCAGGACGGCCGTCAGCTTCAAGGCCAGGGCAAGCGTGAACGGAGCCAGCACCACCACCAGGATCGAGGTCAGCGCCGTGGCCGGCCCGTAGGCAAACAGCGCGAGGTTACCGACGCCCAGGGCGTACCCGACGAGCTTTGCGATCAGCACCCCCCGGCCGCGCACCATCCTGGCTCACCTCCTGGGATACAACGCGATCGGTTGGCACCTGCAGTGGACCGTGTCCATGGAGTCTCCTTCAGCGGTCGGGTCTCGCTAGACGGTCCCCTGCCGGGCAGTCGCGCCCAGCCGTCTGGCGGCAAGGCCTCGCGCCCCCGAACGCGCCGACGCCTTCTGGAGTGCCTCGCGGGCCGCTGACGCGCCGTCCTCGGTGAGCCGGTAGTAACGCCGCCGCGGCCGGGCCGCCTCATGCGGATCGAGGTCCTCCCACTCGTCGGTCAACCAGCCGTGGTGGAGGAGCCGCTGGAGGATCGGGTAGGTCGTCCCGGGCAGCAGGTTGGTGCGAGCAGTGATCTCCAAGCCGTAGAGGGCTGCGGTGGGATCGTCGTCCCAGACCCGCAGGAGAGCTTCCAGGACCTGCCGAACGGTTGTCGTCATCCTCGGCACCATGTTTGAAGTCTAGCAAGGGTCACCGGCGCGGAGTCAACCACAGAAGCAGCCAGGCTTGCTAGAGTACGCAATAGGCTATATCGTGTTCATTCATGGTTGCACGACATGCTCCGCCGGTCCTGTCCGATCCGGCCGGCGGGCGAGCCGGAAGGAGCGCACGATGACCACCTCACTGATCGTCAGTGGCCTCGGCCTCTTGGTGATCATTGCGATACTCGCCGGCCTGTCCCTGACCGAGCGCGAGGCACAGCGGCAGGCGTGGCGGCGGATCGCGGCCGAGCGGCGCCGGAACCACGAGCAGCGGCAGTGGCTGCGCGACAACGCCCATCAGCTCCGCACGCACGCTGACGATCCTCCGCTCGAGGACGCCTGGAACGGAGACGACTGACCCATGCTCGGCTGGATCCTCGCGCCTTGGTTCACTCGAGCGTCAGACGTGGACCAAGGCCAGTGACGCGGTGGGGTACTGGCTGGGACACCAGCGCGGGGATCCAGCCCCTCCTCTCGATCCGAGGAGACCGCGACACCCGTACTGGATTCCCACCCGCATCACCTCCCGCAGCGGGCGCGACATCACGCTCGTAGGCGGGTTCTTGCGCTCGTCCGTGCCGGCGCGCGCAGCCTGCTGACAGCACTCGAGACCTGAAATTGTCGGCCAGCTCGACCTGTGGGCGTAAGGCTGAACCACCCGAGTTCGGAGGTCATGTCACGTCGGGCCGTTCGGGCTGTTCGTCATGCTCCGGCTCGGCGCGGATGTGAGGTTGGCCAGCGTCACCGGGTGATGCCGGCCTGTTGTCCCGTGGTCTACGGCGTGGTTGGCAAGTTCGATCAGGTTGGCCAGGCTCTGTCTGGTGAAGCCGAGCTGCACGCCGTCGTCGCAGCTGCCGAGGACGACATCGACGCCGTCCTCGTCGCTGCGGTACTGCATCGGGCAGTCATCCTGGATGTATGCAGAGGTACTGACCTTGAACTGGCGAGTCGTCATGGTTTCCTTCCACGGACATAGATCGTCGTACCGACGCTGGAACGGCACCCGCCACCGAGGGCCAGGAGCGTCACCGAGCAACGGGGGGTGGTGCCCGATATCTGACGCGCCGCAGCGCGGCCGTTTCTGGCGCTGGAAGCTGCTGCGTGCTAGGTCAGGCGCTCGGTGGCGGGTGCCTGGCTATCACTGTGGGGCATGGCCTGCTCAGGGATCATGCGTCCTTGTATGCGCGTGCTCATAGCACTTTTTGGCCGATCCGGCAGGAGTCGTTAGGTTGGGCAGCCAGCAGGCGGTGTCGGACTACAGAGGACAAGGAGCACGACGGGGATGGGGAGCGAGGACGTGCGTGTCTGCCTCTGTGGCACGCGGTTGGCCCGGGACAACCACGGCAACCAGTGCACCGCCTGCCAGAAGAAGTCTC
>Ga0136634_10000315_pt1 | contig 22909 bp, 29 predicted proteins | sample AntDrymUQ8332106_2_FD_104654 | JGI IMG/M metagenome (GOLD analysis project Ga0136634, IMG submission 104654) | Polar desert sand microbial communities from Dry Valleys, Antarctica - metaG UQ833 (21.06) | ecosystem: Environmental > Terrestrial > Soil > Desert | place: Antarctica: Dry Valley... | reverse complement strand
TTTAAATTTTTAAAAGTGTAACTAGGTAGTTCTTTAGATTTTTTTTCAAAAAATTTAGTTTTTCAGTATTTATTAATACCTAATTTTAAAATATTTTGATTTATTTTTTTTCCCATTTTTTTTTTTTTTTTTTTTTTTTATAAATAAATTTCTCTCTCGTTGGAGCGAATTCACCTACTTTATGGCCAACCATGTCTTCTGAAATGTTTAGCTTTAAGAATTTTTTGCCATCATAAACTTGACAAGTTAATCCTATTATTTTAGTAGTTATTTCAAAACTTCTTTGCAATATTAAAACAATTTTATTGCTTATTTTTTTTTTAAATGTTAAAATTGTAAATGGACCTTTTTTTTTTGATCGTTTCATTGTATTTTAGTTGAAAAGTGGTTTATTTTCCGAGTTTTTTTGGAGTTAGGTTTTCCCCAAGGTGTTAAATTTTTACCTGATTTTTTGCCTTCTCCACCTCCATGAGGATGATCTATAGGATTCATAGCAACTCCTCTTACGGTTGGACGTATGTTTAGCCATCTAGATTGTCCTGCTTTTCCTTTACGTATTAAAAAATAAAATTCTCGGGAAACTTTGCCTATTGCTGCGAAACTATTTAAAGGTATACTTTGATATTTATTGGAGCTTAGTTCGATAACAGCATGAGTGTCAGTTTTACTTCTTAGTAAAGAAAAAGTTCCAGCAGCTCTGGATAATTTAGCTGGTTGCTTAGGTTTTATTGACACATTGTATATAGGGGTTCCTATTGGTATTTCCTCTAAAGGAAGTGAGCAGCCTAAACTTGGTTTAATATCGGTTCCAGATTTTATAATATCGCCTATTTTTAAATTTTGAGGTGCGATTACATAAAAAAATTGGTTATTTATGTAATCGTGTATTGAAGCCAAATAAGCGCTTCTATTAGGATCATACTCTAGACTACATACAACACCGCTAAAATTTAAAGTTTGGTTGAATAAAATTTGTCTATATCTATTTTTTACTCCATTTCCTCTATGAAATATGGTTATTTTACCCGAGTGATTTTTTCCTGCTAAATTTTTTTTACCCACAATTTTTTTTTTTAAAATTGGTTTTTTATATAAAAATTTTTCATTTAATCTAAGAAGTTGACGCTTAGAAGGTGTAGTAGGCTTTATTTGTTTAAAAATCATATTTTTGTTTTTAAGTATTGTTGTATATCTTGTAATTAAATTAAACTAAAAACGTTTTTTAGTCTAGTATAAATGAATTTATCCCGGATATTAATAACTAATTTATCAAACAAATTAAATATTGATGCTTCTTTGTTAAAAGAAGAAAAAAATTATATGATTAATTTAGATAGATTAATTGTTTTTTTGGTTAATCTTGATAAAGACACTAAATTTAAGTCAATTTGGAACCCTAAAGTTATGAATAGTAAAAGTTTACCATTTGAACAAGATTTTGTTATAATGTATATTGTTACTATAACATTTTTAAAAGCTAATACTATGATACATGTTTCAGACGTTACAGGCAATATAAAATGGTTTTGCTCTTCAGGTTCTGTTAAAATAACCGGTAGACGAAAAAAAAAACGAAGATCTGTAATGTTAAAACTTATAATTCTTTTACTTAAAAAAGCAAGTTTTTTACATAAAAATCCTGTGGCTTTACATTTAAATAATGTCAGTTCTTATCAAACTTTCATTATAGATAGATTAAAACAAGAGATTTTTATCAAAATTATTAAAAGTTTTAATCAAACTTCTTACAATGGTTGTAGAAAAAAAAAAATTCGTAGAAAGAAATACTCTAAAACTTTTACTTAAAAAATATTGGGCTTTGTTTTACTCTTAGGAGAAATGGCTGAGTGGTTAAAAGCGGTAGATTGTAAATCTATTGAGTTTCTCATCGTAGGTTCAAATCCTACTTTCTCCTTTATAAATTTTACGAAATATAGCGCAGTCGGTAGCGCGCCTGTTTTGGGAACAGGAGGGCATGGGTTCGAATCCTGTTATTTCGATGATTTGTGTTCACTGTTTGTAATATAAATAATCTTTGAGTATTTTTCAAGTGTTTGAAACAAAAAAAACATGTTTTTTTGGTATGAAACACTTTGTAAATTTTTGATTTCGTTAACAGAATATATTTTGTTGTTCAATTTTACACATAACAAACTAAAATTATTAGTTAATGTTTTTTCTATTATTTTATAGTTTTTAATTTGTTTTGTATTTGATTTCAATAATAAAATTACACCGCAAATTAAGGGGGTAAAATTTTTGTAGATAGAATTTTTAAATGTTTTTAATACAATTTTATTTATTAATTTATAATAAACTAATTTTAATTTGGTTAATTTTTGTTCGTTTTTTTTCCAAATAACGCTGTTCGATTTATTAGATTGAAAAAAAAACAAAAAAGCATTCTTTTTGATATAAGTATTAAATTTAAATGTTCGATATATTTTAAATAAGTTTGTATTCATATCTTTTTAAGTAATTTTTAGATAAAATTTTTTAGTTATGCTATATAAATATAGGCTTAGTAGGATTCGAACCTACGACAAAGCCGTTATGAGCAGCACGTTCTAACCCTACTGAACTATAAGCCTTTGATTTAATAAAATTTAAAAATATTTTTATGAAATTTGTAAGTATAAGTCAAATTATTTTGTTTTTTATTATTTGTTTTTTATTATTCGGTGATTTTAAAAATTTAAAAGAACGAACTAAAAAAATTATTAAACAAATTAAACAATTTTGTATTAAACAATTGAAAAACAGGAAAAAAGGGACTTGAACCCCTGACCTGAGGTTTTGGAAACCGCTGCTCTACCAACTGAACTATTTTCCTTTTTAAATAAAAATGTTTTTATATCAATATTTTATAGAAATAAAAAACCGATTTTTTTTAGTTTTTTTATCTTGGATTTGTACGATAATTACTTGCTTTTTTTATAAAGAAATTTTATTAATTGTAATGATAAAACCAGCACTTAACACCGATTCTAATCTATATTTTATTTTTACAGATGTTAAAGAATTATTTAATGTTTATGTCCACTTAATTTTTTTTTTTACGAATCAAATATTTGGTATTTTATTAATTTATCATTTACTTATGTTTTTTTATTTAGGCTTGTATGTTGTAGAGTTTAAAAAAATAAAAAAAGTAATAAAAAGTATTATAATTTCTTTGTTTTTAGCAATTATAACATCTTATTATTTTATAATTCCTATAAGTTGGTACTTTTTTTTAAACTTTCAACTTTTAACCAATGATACAAATTTGGTTTCTTTTTTTTTTGAAGCTAAAGTGTCGGAATATTTCCATTTTATTTACCAAATTTATATTGTAAGTTTTTTAAGTTTTCAGATTTTGGGAGTTTCAATCCTAGTATTAAATAATTTATTTGTTAGCATAAAAAAAAAAGAAATAAGGTTTTTAAGAAAAATCTTCTATTTTTGTTTTGTTTTGTTTTCTACTATAATAACTCCCCCTGATTTGTTTAGTCAAGTAGTTGTTAGTTTTTTTTTAATTTTATGTTTTGAATATTTTATTTTTATAAAAATATTAATTTTTTCAAAGGGTAAAATTAATTGGGTAACCAATTGAAACTAACCAAAATTCCTACTGTAAGCATTAAGTATCCAATAACAAAAGGTAAAAAGCATTTCCACCCTAGATACATTAATTGATCATATCTATATCTCGGCAAGGTTGCTCTTGTAACAATGAAAAAAATTACACCAAGAATTACTTTTAAAGAAAACCAAAAACTACCCGGTATATAGTATAATGGAAATACGTTTAAAATAGGTAACCAACCACCTAAAAATAAAATAGAAGAAATAGAACTCATTAAAAGCATATTAGCATATTCGCCCAAAAAAAACAAGGCAAATGTCATAGCGGAATACTCTACGTTATATCCGGAAACCAATTCGGCTTCAGCCTCAGGTAAGTCAAAAGGATGACGGTTAGTTTCAGCTAGCATAGAAATGTAAAATATAACAAATAGAGGTAATAAAGGTATAATTAGCCAAATTTTTTCTTGTGCTAAAACAATTTTACTTAAATTTAATGAGCCTACACAGACAGAAACACTTAATATTATAAATCCTATGGAAATTTCGTAAGAAATCATTTGAGCGGTTGATCTCAGTCCACCTAAATAAGCATATTTGGAATTACTTGACCAACCTGCTAATATAATTCCATAAACATTTAAGGAAGACACACTAAGTAAATATAATATTCCAAGATTAATATCAGCTAAAACTGCTTTGTGTGCAAAAGGTACAACAGCCCAACCAATTAAGCTTAATATAAAAGTTAATATAGGAGCTAATAAAAAAATTTTAATGTTCGAAGTGGTGGGTAATGTTGTTTCTTTTACAAATAGTTTTAATCCGTCAGCTAATGCCTGTAAAAGACCTAAGAACCCTATGACATTAGGACCTCGTCGTCTTTGAATTGCTCCCATTATTTTTCTTTCCACTAGAGTAAAAAAAGCAACTGAAATTAATAACGGGATGATAATACTTAAAATTTTTAATAAAGTTACACTTAAATTCATGATTATAAAAGCTAAAACCGGAGTTGAACCAGTATTTGAAGATTTGCAATCTTTCACATTACCATTATGTTATTTAGCCATAAATAAAGAAATTTAGGATAGAGTGGGATTCGAACCCACGGTATTTTTAATACAATAGTTTTCAAAACTATCGACTTAAACCACTCGACCATCTATCCTAAAAATTTAATTTTTAGTGAGGAGCAATTAAAGGGATTCGAACCCTTAACTTTAACCTTGGCAAGGTTACACTCTACCATTTGAGTTATAATTGCTTAATGCATATGATTTATTAAAGGAATTTTTAATGAATTAATAAAAAAATTTAGTTCTTTAACAGTACCCGTTTTATATATTACAGTTACGTTTAATGTGGGTAAATTCTTAAATAAATAAAAATTGGAATTTAATTCATTAAAATTAATTAAATCTTTTATTGAGAAAGAAAAATTATTTATATTGGAGTATTTTTGTATTAAACCTTTAAAATTTTTTAGTTCAGGGAAAATTTTGTTCAAAAGTTTCGACAAAAAAACTTCCATTTTTTTTTTTTTTAATACAACCTTACAACCTACAGGATGCCCTTTTCTAATTTTAAGATTTATAGAAGCTTTTTTCGATTTTGTAAGGATACCTTTTTGCGTTGAAATTAATTCAAGTGTTAAGATCGCAATGGCTAGCTTTTTTAAATCAAAACTTTTACAATCAAAATTTAATATTATTTTTTCTATTTTAGGAATTTGATTGATGTTTTTATAATTAAATTTGTTTAAAAAATCGTATTTTATTATTTTTTTATAAAAATTTTGTATCATATTTATTTTAATATATTTATGTTTTTGTAAAACAAAGTTTTTAAAATTATATTAATCCTATTGACAAACTAACAAATTTTAATAATTTTTTTTTTTTTAATTTTTTAGGAAGTGGAGTTAAAATTCTTGTTCCAATAGGTGTTCCCTGTTTAGTCATTAAAGCAACTGTATTTTCCTGTAAGAACAAAGTTGTACCATCTTTTTTTTTGTATTTAGCTTTTACTTTCAAAATAAGTGCTCTAAAAACATTACCCTTTAAAACTTTGGAAGTTTTTTTAGACCTATTACGCAATTCTACTACCGAAACTACTATTATATCGCCTAAAGTTGCGTATCTTTTTTTAAATCCTCCCAAAACTTTTATACATTTAACTGTTTTAGCTCCTGAGTTATCCGTTACTTTTAAAATGCTTTCTTGTTGTATCATAGTAATTATTTTTATTTTAATTTATATGTTTTTGTCTTTTATTTATTTTAAACGTTTATAGCTTAAATGGATAGAGCGTCGGATTTCGGTCCCGAAAGTTATAGGTTCAACTCCTATTAAACGTATATTATTTATACCATCTAAATTTATAAAAATACCGTTTTTGTGCTAAAACTTGCTTTTGTACCTCGTTTTTTTTTTCACTAGAAGAACTATTGCCATTAAATAAAACCGCGGTTAAAATTTCTTGTGTTAAATTAGTTGTGAATTCACCTTTTTTGTTTTTCAATAGAGTAAGTTTTAGTAGTTTTAAGGCAAAACTTATTCTTAACGCATTATTCGGTATTAAATAAGGAGTATACACTATATTTTTTTTTTTTCCTCGTTTTTTTGATTGTTTATTAAATTTAAACACAGGTGTTAGACTTTCAATAAACAGTTGTAATATATTTTTATAGTTTTTATTATTTAATTTCTGAAGATTTTTTAATGTTTTTATTAGAATTTTCTCACAGGTTACTTTTTGTCCGTGAGACATTAAAGAATTTATTATTTTGTTTTTTAAAATAAATTTCTCGTTTTCTTTTTTCATAAAAAGGATTTAATTTTTTTTGTTCCGTATTTAGATCTAGAAGTTTTTCTATTGGTTAATCCTCGAAAGTCTAACTTTCCTCTGACTAAATGATATTTTATTCCAGGTAAATCTTTTACCCTGCCTCCTCTTATTATTACGATAGAATACGCTTGTAAAGTATGTCCTTCTCCAGGAATATAAGCATAAATTAATTTTTTATTGCTAAGTCTTAATTTTACTATTTTTCTTAGAGCTGAATTAGGTTTTTTTGGTGTTCTTAAAACAAGTTTAGTGCAAATACCTCTTTTTTGCGGGCATTTATTTAAAGCTGGAGTTTTATTAAGTTTTTTTTTTTTTTTTCGAGTTTTACTCGATTTTTTACACAATTGATTAAATGTAACCACTTAATTATAATAAATACCAAAAAGGGGACTTGAACCCCTACTCAAAAGAACTAGAACCTAAACCTAGCATGTCTACCAATTCCATCATTTTGGCGTTATAATTTACTCATTATCGGACTTGAACCGATACTCATTAATAGAATCAGATTTTAAGTCTGACGTGTCTACCTATTCCACCAAATGAGCGGTTTCAAATGTTTATCCTAAAAATTATAAATGGAAGTAACCGGATTTGAACCGATAACTTTATGCTTGCAAAGCATACACTCTACCAATTAAGTTATACCCCCCTTTTTTTTCCTTCCTGTTGTTATTTTTTTAATTGAACTATTTTATTATAACTAAAAATATTAGGTAAAAAAATAAAATTTAAGTCTAAATTGTTTTTTTTATAAATTTTTTTTATTCTAAATTTTAAGTTACAAATAATTTCAGGCAGCAAATTTAATGCAATAAAAGAATAGTAAAATCCCACGCTAATTAATGAGCTAAATAAAACAACTAACAATGTAGAAAAATCAAACTGCGGCATATCAAAAGTAAAAGTGTGATATTATGTATAAAAGTTTTTATTTAAAACTTTTAAAATTAAAAGTGCTCTTTAAGTTGGATTTGAACCAACGACCTGGTGGTTAACAGCCACTCGCTCTACCACTGAGCTATCAAAGATAAAAACTTAAAATGAGTTATTTTTTTATATTTAAAAAAAGTGAATTAACATTTAAATAATGATCAAAAAGAGGTAAAATATTGTTTTCATTTAAAATAAATAAAATTTGTAAAGTATTGTAGTTTACAATTAAATATTTTTGAGGAATGGGCCAAAAATTTGATCTATCGATATTTTTTTTTATTAAAGCTCTTGATTTAACGCTAGGCGTCACTTCAACCAAGTCATTAGTTTTTAATATGTACGATTTAGTTCGAATAACTTTTCCATTGACTAAAATATGTCCATGTAGAATTAACTGATCCGCATTTTTAATACTGAAACTAAATTTGGACCTGTGCAGAACAGTATCCAAACGACTCTCAAAAAATTTTAAAGCATTATGCTTGTAAGTATTAAAATTGGATATATTTTTAAGGTTTTTAGAAAAAGATTGTTTTAAGTGAGTTTTTAAATACTTTTTTTTTAAAATACCGTAGAAAAAACTAAACAATTTTCTTTCCAACATAATATTTTTAAATCGTTTTTTGAAAGAATTTTTTTGACTATGATACCTAAATCTTGAAACAACCAATTTAAATTGATCTTTAATTTTATAACGTTTAAAAAATTTTAATTTTTTTTTTGCGAAAAATTGGAATTGACTCCATTTTTTTTTTTTAAACTTAAATACTTTAGGCCTGTTTTGAATGTTTTCTCTTAGTTTTAAAAAGTTTTTGTAGAACGGTTTATATCTTTTTTTTTTCATATTTTTGAGTTTTTTTTGATTGTAATACTATAGTTTTTTTAAAAAGAAATTTTAAACAGTTATAAAAAATTTTTTTATTGTGTAATAGAAATTTTATATTTGTGTGTATATTGTATAAAAACGCATTTTTATTTCTGTTAGTATGAGCACCAAAAGTAATAGTTGGAATTTTAGCCTGGGCGCTTTCAATGATAACGGAATTATAAGTTTCAATTTCATTAAAAATTACTATTAAATTTGGTTTTTTTTTAACAAATAATGAGTCTTTTTCTTTAAAGTTCAATTTATTTGATATTAAGCCTTGTAGTTTAATTTTGGATGAGATTGCACTGTGATTCGTTTCTTTATTAATTTTTTTTAAAATTAAACCATTTAAACCTAAAAAAAGAATTCTTTTATTTTTTTTGTGATATTTAAAAATAATTCTTAATGATTTTTTAAAATGTATTAAGGTTTGATTAATATTAATGTTAGCTATATTTTTAATTTTTTTATCGTACTGCTCGTAAGTTCTTAGTTTTATTAAATATAATTCTAATAGTTTTTGATGTATTATTAATTTTTTTATTTTCATATGTCTAAATTTTTTTACCTTTTTTTAAAATTACATTTTCTTGATGATATAAAATGCCTTTTCCTTTATAAGGTTCAGGTATTTTACATTGTCTAATTGAAGCCGTAGTTTGTGTTAAATCATTGTAAGAAGTTAAACCAAAAATAAAAAGTTTTGTGTATTTTATACAGAAAGTGTTTAAATTTTTAGGGATTTTATGGAAAATTAAATGGCTATAACCTAGCTTTAATATTATTTGATTTGTTAAATTTTCGGCAAGCAATGTTCTATAACCAACCCCAATTAAAACTAGTTTTTTGTACAATATAATAGAAATTTCGACCAAAATTTGTTTTATTTGAGCTAAATAAGTTCCTTGAAGTTTATTTAAGTTTTTCAAAATACTTTTAGCCATTTTATTTATTGGAATTTTACTAATAATGATTATATCTTTCAAACAAAAAATCTTAACTGCAGGTTTAAACGTTTTTTTTGTTAATGGACTAATAAAAATTAACAAGTTTTTTTTATTACAATAAATAATTTTTATATTTTTTGGAATTTTAATTGTATATTTATTTTTAACACTTATGTTTTTTTTCATAAATATTTATTTTATAATAACTATAGGTTCACCTCCAATTTTTTGTTTTTTGCACTCATGCATCGATTTTAACCCCTTGTTAGTCGAAAAAATTATAAAAGTTTTACTAGAATTTATTTTCCAAATTTGTTTTGTGTTGAAATAAATTTTTTTTCCAGGTTTAGACATAAATTTTAATGAATTTATAATGGGTTTTCCGGTTTTAGAGTATTTTAAAAAGATTTTAAATTTGGTAGCTTCAGAAACTATTTGATATCCTAATATAAATCCTTCGTTCCATAAAATTTTTAAAACAGATTCACAAATTTTTTTTCTTTGTTGCATAATAATATCTTTTTTGGCTAATTGTCCGTTTTTTATGCTATTTAACATATTACACAAGTAATTTTTCATTAATTTATTGCTGAAATTTTGTTCAAAGGCAGGTTCGAACTGCCGACACAAGGATTTTCAGTCCTTTGCTCTACCTACTGAGCTATTTGAACATTTTTGATTTATGTGTTTAGTTTAGTGTAAAGTTTCACTATCATTCAAATAAATAGCTGTTAGAGTGATAAATACATATGCTTGAATCAAAGCTACACCAAGCTCTAATCCCATTAATAAAACTAAAATAAATAAAGGTATAATAAAAAAAATAGCTTTTATGTTTTCTATTAATAAAATATTCCATGAAAAGCCTACAATAACTTTTAATAAACTATGACCTGCCATCAAATTAATAAATAACCGAACACCCAAACTAATTGGTTTTGCTATGTAAGAGATTAGTTCAATAGGCACTAATAACAGGGCTAAAAAAAATCCAGTATTAGCAGGTAGAAATAATGAAAATAGTTTTATTCCATGTTTTTGAAAGCCAATAATGTTCATAGCTACAAAAATAGAAAAAGATAGGAAAAAGGTAAGAGTTATGTGACTTGTTATGGTAAAACTATAAGGTACTAAACCTATTAAATTATTAAATAAAATGAATAAAAATAAAACGGAAACTAAAGGGAAATATTTTTCACTTCCTGTTGTTATAATGTCAAACAATAACCTAGTAACTAATAAATATAATTTTTCAATTAAGTGTTGCCAACCACTTGGTATAATAAAAAACGATTTTGAAGTAGGTTCTTTTATCAAAAAAGTAAAAATTTTTATAACACTAATTGTTAAAAGTGAAACTAAAAAAAAGTTTGTAATTGACAAATCAAAATCTGCGATAGTAAAATTTAAAAAAGGAGCTATTTTGAATTGATCTAAAGGACTATGAAGCATATTATAAAATTATAATTTAATGTCTTGTTTGCTACTATAAAAAGCTTCAAATAAAATAAAAAAAAACAAAACAAAAGAAGCAGCTGAAATATAAGATCCCCAAGAAGCTATTTTGTTAAATGCATAAAACGCGTCAGGATAATCCGGTATTCTTCTTGGCATCCCTGCAACACCTAACCAGTGCATAGGGAAGAATGTTAGGTTAACACCGATAAAAAAAGTCCAAAAATGAATTTGAGCCAAAATTTCAGAATATTTTACTCCTGTTATTTTTTCAAACCAATAATACAAACCTCCAAAAATAGAAAAAACAGCTCCCATAGATAATACGTAATGAAAGTGAGCAACAACATAATAAGTATCATGTAAAGCTACATCTAAACCTGAGTTAGCTAAAACAACTCCTGTAACACCTCCAATAGTAAATAAAAATATAAATCCTAAAGCAAATAAAATGGGAGCTCTTAATTCGATAGAACTGCCCCATAAAGTAGCCAACCAACTGAAAACTTTAATACCTGTAGGTATTGCAATAATCATAGTTGCTGCAGTAAAATAAGCTCTTGTATCAATGTCTAATCCTACAGTGTACATGTGGTGAGCCCAAACAATAAATCCTAGTATTCCAATAGATAACATAGCGTAAACCATGCCAAGATAGCCAAATATAGGTTTTCTAGCTGCGCTTACAACAATATGGCTGATAATACCAAATCCAGGTAAAATTAAAATATATACTTCTGGGTGACCAAAAAACCAAAATAAGTGCTGATAAAGTACAGGATCGCCACCACCTGAAGGATCAAAAAAAGTAGTATTAAAATTCCTATCAGTTAACAACATTGTAATAGCGCCTGCTAAAACAGGTAAAGACAATAGTAATAAAACAGCTGTTATTAAAACAGACCAAACAAAAAGAGGTAATTTATGAAAAGGTAAGCTATCTGTTCTCATATTAACTATAGTGCAAATAAAATTAATGGCCCCTAATATAGAAGACGCACCAGATAAATGAAGACTAAAAATAGCAAGATCCACAGCACCACCTGAATGAGCTGTAATACCAGAAAGAGGCGGGTAAACTGTCCACCCTGTACCTACTCCCGCTTCACAAAGAACTGATTCTATCAATAATAACAACGAAGGTGGTAACAACCAGAAACTAATATTATTCATTCTAGGGAAAGCCATGTCTGGAGCCCCAATCATTAAAGGTACGAACCAATTACCAAAACCACCAATTAAAACAGGCATTACCATAAAAAATATCATTATAAAAGCATGTCCTGTTACAATTACATTATACAATTGATGGTTATATTCTAAAAAGTTTCCAGTGGGTTGTGACAAAGTTATTCTAATATATAATGATAAAGCGGTACCTGCTACCCCCGCTATACCTCCAAAAATTAAATACAATGTTCCAATATCTTTATGGTTAGTAGAAAAAAGCCATCTGAATATAAAACTAGTTACTTTATTAAATTGTGAAGTTTGTACATTTTTTTCCATATTTTTAAAAGATAATTCCAAATTTAAATTACCAACTTGATTTTCTAAGTCCACTAATAAGGCCCGATTTAGCTAAATTTAAAAAAACAGTTCTTGATAAATTAGAAAATTTATGAAAAGTTTTTTTATTTATTGTTTTTACACATCTATTAGACACAAGTGTTTTTGAACTTTTTTTAGGCAATTTGTTTAATTTATCCAGAGCATTCCATCTTAATAATTTTATAAAATTTGAATTTGTATATATTTGTTTTAAGATAAAATGTTCTAATTCAAATTGCTTTATTATTTTTCTATTTTTAACATCTTTTGTAAATATTTTTTTCATTTTTTAATTTAATTCTAAGGTTTCCCATGGAGATGTGAATTTAAACACTCGATACTCCTGACTTAATTCTATCTGTTCATTAGCTACTCTTTTTTTAGTGTAGTCGTAGCTAGTTTCTATAAAACCACTTAAAGGGAAATCTTTTCTCAAAGGGTAACCTTCAAATCCATAATCCGTTAACAATCTTGTTAAATTTAAATGATTACTAAAAAAAATACCAAACATATCCCAGATTTCAGACTCATACCAATGAGCTGCCTGGAAAATAGTACCGCAAGAGTTGATTGGCATTAGTTCATCCGTTAATATTTTTATTCGAATTCTAGAGTTATATTTAACGCTTAAAAGTTCATATACAATTTTAAATCTAAATTTACTTGACGGGTAATCAACTCCGGAAATACATGTTAGTAACTTAAATTGATAGTTAATATGATTTTTTAAAAAAAAAAGTACAATTAATAAATAATTTTTATTAATAATTAAACTTATTTCTTTTTGATATATTTGAATTTTTAAAATAGGTAAAATTTTTGTTACTTTTTTAAGATTTTCTACAATAAACAAATTATCCATGAAAATTTTAAGTTTTAAGGGTTAATAATTTTTATTTTTTCTTGCTGATTTAGCATTTGTATGCGTACGTTGGCCTCTTACAGGCAATCCTCGATTTCTTCTTAAACCTCTGTAGCATTTTATTTCTATTAAACTTTTTAAAGTTTGTGACTTCAATTGTTTTAATTCATTATTTGTAGTTAAATTTAAATATTCAATAAGTTTTAAAATTTCCAACGTTTGTTCTTCTGTCAAGTGTTTAATCTTAAAATTTGATGAAAATCCTAATTTTTTACAAATATTTAATGAAGTAGATTTGCCAATTCCATATATAAGTGTCAAAGCAATGAATACAGATTTATTTTCAGGTAATTTTGTTTCTAATAAATATAACATAATGATTAAAAATACATATTTTCGATTAAATTATTAACACTCATATGAATAGAATTTAAATAAAAATTAGGTGTCAACCCAAAAATTAATGTATAAAAAATTAAAGGTAAAAATATAAAAAGTTCTCGTTTATTGATATCTAAAGTTTCTTTTATATATTGACTTTTTAAATTACCAAAAGCAATTCTATTAAAAAGCCACAAAGCGTAAGAACCACCTAAAATCATACTTGTAGCTCCTAAAAAAGTAACGGTAGAATTAACTTTAAATGACCCAGCAAAAATTAGAAATTCTCCAATAAAACCACTTGTTCCGGGAAAACTAATATTAGCCATTGTAAAAAATAAAAAAATGGACACGTATAAAGGCATTGTATGAACTAAACCTCCATAATATTTTACTAATCTAGTTTTGTATCGTTCATATACTACTCCAATAATAACGAACAAAGCACTAGCGACAAAACCATGGCTCAAACTTTGTAATAATGCGCCTTCAATACCAATATTATTAAAACTAAAAATACCTAACATTACAACATTCATGTGTGCTACCGATGTATATGCGATTATTCTTTTAAAATCTGTTTGTCTAATAGCAGTTAATGAAGTATATATAATACCAATTAAAGAAATAGTGTATACAAATGGGGCGAAATAGTAAGAAGCTTGCGGAAATAATGGCAAAGAAAACCTTATGAAACCATAGGTTCCTAGCTTTAGCAACACACCTGCTAAAATCACTGAACCTGCAGTGGGTGCTTCAACGTGAGCTTCTGGTAACCATAAGTGAAGTGGAATCATAGGCACTTTGGCTGCAAACGCCAAAAAAAAAGTACACCATAATATTTTTTGTTCTAAATCCGAAAAAACGAAAGTCAATAAAATTTCATAATCTGTTGTACCTACTTGTATAAAAATATAAATAATTGATAATAACATTATCACTGAACCTAATAATGTGTATAAAAAAAAATAATAAGAAGCTAAAATTTTTCTTTCTCTAGATCCCCAAACTCCTATAATTAAAAACATAGGGATCAAAATACTTTCGAAAAAAATATAAAAAACTAATAAATCTAAAATACAAAATACTCCTATTAAAAAAAATTCTATTAGCAAAAAAGAAATTAGATACCCTTTTAAATTTGAATGAATACTGTTCCAACTAATTAAGATACAAAGAGGTATTAAAAGTGTGGTTAAAAGAAGAAAAAATAAAGATATTCCATCTATACCTAAAGTTATGTTTAAATTTAACGCAGGTATCCAAAAGAGTTTTGTCACAAATTGAAAAGTTCCAATTGATTTGTTAAAGCCACCCCAAACAACTAAAAATATAATGAAAGGTATACTAGAAAAATGTAAAGACAGCAATTTTAGTTTTTTATGCGCTGTTGGTTTTACAAAAATTAATACTAAAATCCCTATTAACGGAATCATTAAAGAATAAAATAATATATTTTTTAGAAAAAAACTATTTATATTTAGCATTTGAAATTAGATTTATTGGAATAAAAGGATTCGAACCTTTGAATGCTCGCACCAAAAACGAGTGCCTTGCCACTTGGCCATATCCCAAAAGTTATTTAGATTATTTATTTTTTTGCTTAAAGTATTTTTTTTTATATTTTAATGAATGTTTTGAATCAAATTGACGAACTTTTTTTTTTTTATTTAAAAAAAAGTTTTTTTCATCATCTAAATTTATAGTAACAAATTCATTGTTGTTTGTAATTAATTCATAACAAAAATACAAACTACCATTAGATAATATAAACATTTTTTGTGCAAATTTCATAACTTTTATCTATCAACTTCTCCAAACACAATATCTTGTGTACCTATAATAGTTACTACATCAGCAATCATATGACCTTTAGACATTAGATCTAACCCTTGTAAATGAGCAAAACCTGGAGCTTTTATTTTACATCTATAAGGTTTACTAGAGTTATTAGATATCAAATAAACGCCAAATTCTCCTTTAGGGGCTTCTGTACTCGTATATGTTTCACTTGCTGAAATGTTAATTCCACTAGTATAAAATTTAAAATGATGAATTAAAGCCTCCATTGATTGTTTCATTTCGAATCTTGATGGAGGGGTTATTTTATTGTCTGATGTTTTAATTGGACCTAAAGGAATATTATCCAAGCATTGCTCTATAATTTTTATAGATTGTTTCATCTCAAAAATTCTTATTAAATATCGATCAAAACAATCCCCATTGTTGCCAGCAAGAATATCGAAGTCAATTTCGCTGTAAACTTCATAAGGCTGACTTTTCCTTAAGTCCCATTCAATTCCGGAACCTCTTAACATTACACCACTAAAGCCCCAAGATATGGCTTCATCTAAAGAAACAACACCAACATCAACTAAACGTTGTTTCCAAATTCTGTTTTCAGTTAACATTTCTTCAATTTCAAGTAGTCTTAATTTAAATTGTTCTTTAAAAATATATATATCTGTTAATAGCCCTTTTGGTAAATCAGTGTGAACACCACCTGGTCTAAAATAAGCCGCATGCATTCTGGCTCCTGAAACCCTTTCGTAAAATTCCATTAGTTTTTCACGTTCTTCAAATCCCCACAAAAAAGGAGTCATAGCCCCTATATCCATTGCGTGGCAACCAACAGCTAACAAATGATTTAAAAGGCGGGTAATCTCTGCAAATAAAACTCTAATGTACTGAGCCCTTTTAGGTATTTTACAATTAACTAATTTTTCAATAGCTAAACAATAAGTATGCTCTTGACACAACATAGAAACATAGTCTAATCGATCAAAATAAGGTAAAGCTTGTAAATAATTTTTGTATTCTATAAGTTTTTCAGTGCCTCTATGTAAAAGCCCAATGTGAGGCTCCGCTCTTTCCACAACTTCACCATTTAACTCAAGAATAAGTCGTAAAACACCATGTGCTGCTGGATGTTGCGGTCCAAAATTTAAAGTAAAATTTTTAATTTCTTTTATTAGTTTTTTTTTTAATGCCATAATTAAATTTTTATTCTATAATAAGCTTAAGTAGATTTGAACCACTGACTTTACGCTTATCAGGCGTACACTCTAACCAACTGAGTTATAAGCTTTGATTTTACTATAATAATTTTGAGACTACAAAATAATGATATTGAATTGAAGGTATAACTAAAAGAACAATTGGCATAAAACCATGATTAACACCACAAATTTCACTACATTGACCAAAAAACATACCTACTCTTTTTAAAAAAACATTTGTTTGATTTAATCTGCCTGGACATGCGTCTATTTTAACACCAAACGATGGAATAGTCCAACTATGTAACACATCAACAGACGTTACCAACAATCTTAAATGTGTATTTGACGGTAACAGCACTCTTTTGTTTGTTTCTAACAACCTAAAAAATCCCATGTATTTTTTTTGAAAAACTGTTTCATCAGCCAATAAATAACACGTGTATTTTAAAGTTTTATTAGAATTCATGCATGTCATTAGTGTATCGAAATCAGAAATCTCATAGCTCCAAAACCATTGGTGTCCTATAATTTTGACAGAAATTTCAGGTGCTGAAATTTCATCCATAGAATAAAGTAAAGTAAAAGAAGGTGATGCTAAATGCAATAATGTTAAAGCAGGTAAAGAAGTCCAAACAATTTCTAATATATTAGAATGGTAAAAACTTTGAGTTTTTGGGGTATTAAATTCATCATAATTAGAAATAGTTGAGAATAACAACCAACCCACTAGCATAACAATAACAGTTATAACAAATAATAAATGTTTATTAAATTCTAATAACCCTTCCATTGTAGTTGTTGCTGGGTCTTGGAGTCTAAACTGAAACATTTGGGGTATATCACAAAGAAAAAGATTTATTTTGATCACAAAATTTTATAATTCAAGTTTTATTCATTTGAATGTACAATAAAAAAAATAGATAAAAAAAACAAAATTATTAACCTATAATCTAATAAATAATCAAAAGTTATCCATAATTGTCTTAAACAAAGAAGAAAAGTTAGTCCCGTTAATAATATTAACAAATAATGATATAATGAACCCGTTTGTGTTTTATGCAATTGAGAAGCCGCTTTTGATATTGTAGATGACAAACCTGTAGGTCCTACTATTTCAAAAGCTGCTCTATCAATTAATTTGTAACTTACGGAATAACCGAATTTAAAGAAAAATTGACCTAACAATTCATTGTAAATTTTATCGAAAAACCACTTTTTATTTAAGAAATTATAAATTTTCCGACCTAAATTAGAGGTTTTCAAAACAAACAAAATATTAGGCTGAAAATTATACAACATAAAAGATAAAATTGCACCAAACAGACTAAAGGCTACGGGCAAAATTTTATAAAAAAATACAATAAATTCACCATCAAAAACATGTAACGTTTTTGGGTTTACGTAAATTGCAGATCCAAAAAAATCACTCCCAACACCTACTACCATATCTTTGGTACAAAAACCTACAAAAATGCTAGGTATAACTAGTATAAACAACGCTATAAAAATAAAACTAAAAGTTTCTTTTGCAAACCCTATTACTGTTCTATATCCATTTGGCTTAACCAAAAAAGTTAAACATAATAAACGTGTTGAGTAAAAAGCAGTTAAAAAAGCACCTAATGTACCTAAAATATAACTAAAATGACTACTATAAGTAAATTTTCCATATGCTAACTCTAATATTAAATCTTTAGAATAAAAACCTGCTAAAAAGGGAAAACCTATTAAAGCTAATGATCCTACTAACATTGCCGAATAAGTAAAAGGTATTAAATTTTTTAATCCTCCCATTTTTCTCATATCTTGTTCATCATTTACCGCATGTATTACTGCTCCGGCACCTAAAAACAATAAAGCCTTAAAAAAAGCGTGATTAGCCAAGTGGAAAATACCAGCGGAATAATTTGAAAGGCCACATGAAAAAATCATGTATCCCAATTGACTACAAGTTGAATATGCTATAACTCTTTTTAAATCATTTTGCAATAATCCAACTGTTGATGCAAAAAATGCTGTTGACGCACCTAAAATAGAAACAAAAGTTAAAGCATTTAATGCATATTCATAAATAAAAGAAGTTCTAGCTAATAAAAAAACTCCAGCTGTAACCATAGTTGCCGCATGAATTAAAGCTGACACCGGCGTAGGGCCTTCCATAGCATCTGGAAGCCAAGTGTGTAACCCTAGTTGAGCCGATTTCCCTACAGCACCTAAAAATAGAAATATACTTATAAGAGTTAACGTATTAAAATTTAAATTTAAAAAATTTACGCTATGAGTTTTAAACATAGGTGTTAAGACTGCAGCTGTTGCATAATCCACCGTTTTAAAATTTACAAACAATATTAATATACCTATAATTAAACTAAAATCACCTATTCTATTAATTATCATAGCTTTTACCGCAGCTTTATTTGCTTGAATTCTAGTGAACCAAAAGTTTATTAATAAATATGAGCACAAACCAACGCCTTCCCAACCTAAAAACATTTGAATGAAATTGTCAGCTGTTACTAAAATAAGCATAAAAAAAGTGAATAAAGATAAATAAGACATAAACCTAGGTAAATGAGGATCATGGGACATATATTCTATAGAATAAATATGAACTAAAGACGAAATAAAAGTAACTACGACACACATAAGAACAGTCAAACTGTCAAACAAAAACCCCCAATTTACAACTAAAGCTTCAGAGCTTACCCAAGTAAATAATTTTATGTAAACAGGACTTCCCATTAAACCAATTTCATAAAATGCTATTAACGAAAACAAAAATGATACTATTAAACACCCTGTTGTCACAAAAGAAGAACCTTTTGGACCTAAAAACCTGCCGAATAATCCAGCAATTAAAAAGCCTAAAAATGACAAAAAAACTAATAAAAGATACATTTTATAGAAAAACACCTTAAGGGAATTGAACCCCTGACTTTCAGCTTAGAAGGCTGCTGCTCTATCCAACTGAGCTAAAGATGTGTCTTAGTTTAAAACACATTGTTTTAAATACGCTTCACCATAAGAATCAAACATATAAAAATAATTCTTTACGTCTTTTTTTTCTATTTTATTTTTAAACTTAAGATTATCAGGATTTAAAAAACATGCTAATAATTTATTGTATTTTTTTTTGTCAAAAACGTAAATTAATTTTATTCTAACACCTGGAAATCTTTTTTTTATTATACGTTTAAAAATAATAAAACTTAAATATGGATTAGTTGAACACAACAAAATTTGGCTCGTGAAAATTTTAAACTCAAATTGTTCTTGTGCTGTTTTATTTACATGAGGAGACTTTAGCACTGTTATAAACTTTTTTACACTTTTTTTTGGTCGTTGTTTACAAAATTTAAAAGTTAACGAATTAATTTTAGAAAAAAAAACTAAAAAGTTTTTTAATGTCACTATTTCTTTGGTAGATATTGTTATGCAAAAAAGCATTCTAAAAATTTCAATACTCAGAAGAAATGGGATTCGAACCCATGATATAGATTTTTCTATATAAAGATTTAGCAGATCTTCGCTTTAAACCTACTCAGCCACTCTTCTTTTTCAAACAAATATATTAATAATTTAGCAATAAAATTACTTTATAAAATGTTAAATATAATATGCTAGGAGTTACACACAAGGATAATAACAAAACAGCCAATAAGGCAATGATTAAAGACTTTTTAGTCGAAATTGGAATATAAAGTTTTCCTACAGTCGAATTGTCGAAATATAAAATTTTGATAAACCTAATATAATAAAACGTTGAAATAACACTTAGAGTAATACCAATTACGGCTACTAAATACGCAGAGGACTTAATGACAACTAAAAAAATACCTATTTTAGCTAAAAACCCTACTATAGGTGGAATTCCTGCTATAGAAAATAGTGTGATAGACAAAATTAAAGCTAGCATCGGGTTAGATTCTTTTAAAAGCACAAAATCACCTAATTCTTTATTGTTTTTATTTGAATAGTGTATGTGTTTTTTTATTAAAAACAGATATACAGACCAAAAACAAATACTGGATAACATATAAAGAATTAAATAATAAAACATTAATTGAATTCCCTCTACATTACCCATACTAAAAGAAAGTAATATATAACCCGTATGACTAAGAGAACTGTACGCAAAGAGAGTTTTAATTTTTCGTTGTTCTAATCCTCCGATAGATCCTATAAAAATACTTAAAATAGAAAGTAAAATGAAATAAATTTGATAATGATTTATAAAAATATAATAAAAACTATTATAACAAATTCGAGTTAGTAACACAAAAAGTGCTATTTTGGGGATAACTGCGAAAAAGGTTGTAGTTTTGTTGGGTGATCCTTCGTACACATCTAACGACCAGTAATGAAAAGGGGCTACAGCTAATTTTATAAATATACTAATACATATAAATAAAAACCCTAAAGAAATAAAATCAGTATTAATTTCAAATGAATGAAATAAATTTATATTAGATAAAGACATCTGATTGTATAAAAAACACAAATTTTTACATATTAAATCAGTAGGTTCGGCTTTTAACCCTATATAATTTTTTAATAAGTATTTTTCTAAATTAATAAACTCTAAACTAAAATCACAATATTTTAAGAAATGGTTACGATCGTTATAAAAAATATTTGGTGTATCCAAATCAAACTGATTAAAATACAAATGGTATTGCAAAGCCGTTGAATTGTATGATTTTTCAAATATTGCAAACCAATATATTAATGGGTTAACCACATTGTCAGCCTCTTCCTTGAAAAACTCTACTAGTAATTTTTCATAGCTAGACACTTCTTTTCCGTCTAAATTAGCTTTTATTATTTCAACGGGTAAAATATTATTACAATCTGAAAAATTATTATAGTAATAATCAATAAATGATGCCGAAAATTTTTCTTTTTTTTCTATTAAAAAAAAGGGATTTAAATAAAGAATAATATTGTTATAGCTATCGTTAAAAGGATGATACATAACCGAAGTTACTATTTTTTCCATCCAGTTTAATGGTACTAAATAACAATGTTTTGGACAAAAAGGAACGTCTGTTTTAGCCGTAATTGTAACAGATAAAAATCGAATTATAGTTAAACTAGCTGGAGAAATTTCTTCGAATAAATATGAAGTGTTTAATAATATATTTTTTTGAAATAATATAGAAGAAAACATCCGGAAATCATCAAAATTTAAACTACCTAAGCAACCATACAAAATAGCAGACCCAAATAAAAAAAAAGCTGAAGCTAACGATCCTATAATAAAATATTTTAGGCTACTTTCAATAGAATAAGTCGAATTTTTTTTAAAAGCGGCCATGATATAGAAAGCAATACTTTGCAATTCTACTGCTAAATAAGCTGTAATTAAATCATTTGCAGAACACAAAATTAGTAAACCTAATACTGAAATCATAATTAAAACTGTGTATTCAAAATGATTTCTTAAAGGTTCTTCGTCTTTTACTAACACATTAATAATAATTGAAAACAAAAATGAAAATAAAGCGATTGTTATTTTTATAGTAAAACTTAGATAGTCATTTATAATAGAATTGTTGCTTACATAATTATTAGTAATTAATAAATTTTCATTAATTATTAGCAATAAAGTTAACCCTAATATTAAAGAAGTAATGTAATAAAAAGATGTATTTAATATTAAAAAGTTTGACTTTCTATTATAAGTAGTACTTACAGCAAAAAATGTAAGTTGCAAAATAGAACAACTCAAAAAAATTTCTGGGGCCAAAGAAAAGTCTTTTAGACAAAAAGCATGATTTGTTATATTCATTCGTTATGATGGGATTTGAACCCATACCAAGTGAATTTTTTAATAAAGCTTGGCTTTCCAACTAAATCATAACATTATTAAATTAAATAACCATTATTATTTTTAAGAAACTTCGTATTGAGCTAGTTTTGTTTCAATAATACCGATTAATGGGAACAAGAAAGTAAAAAATGCAAAATAGTATACGGATGCAAGTTGACCTAATTCAATAAAAGGGTCTGAAATAGGGGCTTGACCCACCCACATTAAAGTTATACAATCAGACACTAAAAGCCAATAAAACACTTTAAACAAAGGTCTGTATGTAGTATTTCTAATATATCCTGTGTAGGTAAATGGAATTAAAAATAAAATTAAAATAGATCCCAACATAGCTAAAATACCACCACCTTTATGAGGAATTGATCTTAAAATAGCATAAAAAGGTAAAAAATACCATTCAGGTACCAAATGTTTAGGTGTTTTCATAGGATCTGCAGGAATATAATTATCAGGGTGATTTAAATAATTAGGAAAAAAAAACACAAGCATCCCAAAGACAAATAAAAAGCACATAAAAGCAAATAAATCTTTTAAAACGTAATAAGGATAAAAAGGAATATCGTCTACTCCAGTATCAGAACCTATAGGACTAGTAGATCCTACTTTGTGTAATAAAGCTAAATGAAGTAAAGTAATCCCTGCTATAATAAAGGGTAA
>Ga0136634_10000314_pt1 | contig 22979 bp, 10 predicted proteins | sample AntDrymUQ8332106_2_FD_104654 | JGI IMG/M metagenome (GOLD analysis project Ga0136634, IMG submission 104654) | Polar desert sand microbial communities from Dry Valleys, Antarctica - metaG UQ833 (21.06) | ecosystem: Environmental > Terrestrial > Soil > Desert | place: Antarctica: Dry Valley... | reverse complement strand
TTCACCGGTAATAGGATCATATCTCCCAACCGTTCCGCTACCCCATAGTGCTATCCATAATTTTCCTTCAGTATCAATAGTCATTCCATCGGGTGCACCCTGGCCGCGTGGGAATGTTATAACGACACGACGATTCGTGATAGCGCCGGTTTTATCATCATAATCAAAAGCCTGAACCGTTAAAGTAGGGGTATCATTATAGTACATAGTTTTTTTATCGGCTGTCCAAACAATGCCATTGGAAATCGTCACGCTATCGAGCATTAGATGAATGGTTCCATCCCTATCCATCCGGTACAATACGGCCCCTTTTTTTCTCCTATCCATTGCTAATGTGCCAACCCAAAAACGCCCTGAGGGATCACATTTGCCATCGTTGAACCGAAGGCTGGTATCTGAAAAAGGAGCAGTGATAAAAGTGAGCTTTCCGGTTTTAGTGTCTATTTTATGAATGCCATTTTGAAGGGCTACCAGGGCACCACCTTTTTTTACAGGCACCACGGTTCCAATCCGTGAGCCAACGTCAAACTGAACGTCCTTGCGGGATTCAGGATCATATACGTGCAGTAATTTGCCTTCAATATCTACCCAATATAATTTCTTCTCTTTTGGATGCCATAGCGAACCCTCTCCTAACATAGATTTAGTATCTAATAATAATTCAGCATTCAAATCGTCATTTATTTTATATGATTCTAATACAACAATGCAACCAACAAGAAATACAAATGTTGCGAAAATAGATTTCATGCTTCAAGCTATTCTATTATTACTAATTACTTCTAACAAATTCTTTATTTATTTCATCGTAAACCATGATGAAGTCATTCGCTCTGCCATCTGCATCGAAAATTTTTTCCCAGGTATTTAATGGCTCCCATATTGCTGTTCCTTTTCCTTTGTTATTGGGAAGATTGAATACAATCTCGTGTACTTCCCGTTTAACAGACGAATACTCAGCCACAATGATATCTTGCGCATAACGCTTTGACATCGTAATCAGGTTATTCTTCAGATCATCTAATGTACCATGCCATTTTGGATAGTATGACATTCCTATAACATCAAACTGAAGCCCTCTTGCAAGCATGTTATCAAAAAAGAATAATGTCTCGTCCTGCTGGCCTCCGAGTGCAATATGAAGCATGATAGCAATGGAAGGATCAATAGACTTCACCCCCATTGTTCCCGCATGAATTAATTGCGCTAAAGAATCAAGATTCCCAATATGCCCTTCCGGCCAGATCATACCATGATTGATTTCATTGCCTATCTGAACCATATCTGGTGTTGTTCCCTGGTCTTTCAATTCTTTAATCACTTGTTTTGTGTAATTAAAAAGGGAATCCCTTAATACAGGAAAAGACAATCCTTTCCAGGCTGCAGGCTTATATTGTTTTTCAGGGTCGGCCCAGTAGTCGCTGTAATGAAAATCAAGAAGCAGTTTCATACCGGCTTGCTTTACTCTTTTTGCCATTTGTTTTGTGTACTCCAGATTGCAAAAACCTTTTTTAGGCGAGTAGCCGCTATCTGCTGCAGGATTATTAAATATTCTTAATCTCACATAATTGAATCCATGATCTTTCAATATCTGGATTGCGTCTTTTTGTATCCCTTTATCTGAGAACTTCATTCCACGGGATTCCAATTGTGGTAGAAATGAAATGTCTGCTCCGATCATGGTTCCGATGTTCTTCCTGGGAGCTGTTGATGTAGTTTTAGGAGTTACCAGGTGCGGAACTCCTGGGTGTATAGTATGAATGCCGGTAGAACCTACTCTCAGTGTGTCAGATTTTGCTTCAAACTTTATAACGCTCCTTGTTTTTCCAGCTTGAAGAATTACCTGGCACTTACCATTAAATAAATGTCTCTGCCACGCGGTATCATTCAAATACTTATCGGGTTCATGACTGCTTGGATCGCCATTGCCGACACCTAATATATATCCATCACCCTTAACCGAAAAACGAATCAGATTGTTCGCATTGGGTACTTCCCGTCCCTGTCTGTCAACTACACTAATATTAATGACAGCTACATCTTTCCCATCTGCGAGGATGGTAGTTTTATATGGAGTGACCACTATTTCATAAGGGTCGCCGGTGGTCTCTACTTTTGCCATAAAACGTTTCCCTTTCTTATAGGCGATGGCTTCCAGTTTTCCAGACTCAAATGGAACGCTCCATTGTAGATGACTGTTCCTGGGCATATCTTTTTTACCCAGGCTTTTTCCATTTAAAAATAATTCGACATTATCAGCATTTGAATTTATCCAAACATCTATTGGCTGGCCTTCTTTTCCTTTCCAGTTCCAGTGCGGAGAGATATGCAACACATCTTTATCAGACCACCACGATTGATAATAATAATAGATATTTTTCGGAAATCCGCAGATATCCATAATTCCGAAATGAGAATTTATATTCGGCCAACGAAACGGAGTGGGCTCACCCCTATAATCTAAGCCCGTCCAAACAAAACCGCCAAGCATCCAATTATTATCAGCGGCTAACGGCCACCAAGCTTCGGCAGTACTTGCCCACCATGGTGCTGTAATATCCTGATCAGGAACATAACCGGCAATCGAATCTGTTATATAAATGCCACGGGTTGAGACCGTGCTCCCCATCTCTGTACCAATAATGGGTTGATCAGGGTGATCTTTATGATAATCTTTAACTCCCGCATGGCGGTAATTAAATCCCCTGACAGGAATTACCTCATTGATTCCTTTAAATACATTTGCTAAATCTGCGGCGTAGGTGCTGGTGCGTGTAGGATCGAGTTGCTTTTGCTTTGCGAGTAATGTTTGTGCAAGCCGTTTACCTACACTGGTTGTTTGTATCCAACCTTCTTCATTTCCAATAGCCCATAAAAAAACAGAAGGATGGCTGCGATCCCGTTTTATTAATCTCTCGAATTGATCTAGATATTCAGGACTGGAATTCAAAAGCCTTTGTTCATCAATAACCAGCATACCCAGACTATCACAAGCATCCAGCAATTCAGGCGTAGGAGCATTGTGACTGGCCCGGTAAGCATTCGAGCCCATATCCTTCAACAGCCTAATGCGATAGTATTGTAAATAATCGGGCAATGCGCTACCAATGCCGGCATGATCCTGGTGATTATTTGTTCCTTTAAGTTTTACGTATTCACCATTAAGGAATACGCCGTTCTTAGTAACATTAATAGTACGAATACCAAATCGAACTTTTTCACTATCAACTATTTTTCCTCTGAATTTTATAACGGGTATGGCCCTGTATAAATAAGGATTTTCAAGTGACCACAGTTTGGGATTTACTATAAGTATTTTTTGCTTAATTGTTTTGATCTCATTTACACCTAAGACAACAGGCTGGTCCTTTGTTTGTCCTAAAGAACGGCCTTCGCGGTCTGTAATCGTAGCGGAAATAGTAAAATCAGCGCTTACAAGATGTTGATTTTCGACCGTTGTTTCTATTGTAACCGTTGCCTGGTTGTTTTGTATTTCAGCGTATGTAAACACGCCATCATGAGCAATATGAACATTGTGATAACAGTTTAACCAAACATGGCGATAAATGCCTGCACCTTCATAAAACCATCCTTCATATTGTGTGGCATCTGCACGAACTACAATTACATTTTCCTTGTCGTAATTAATGTAATCGGTTAAATCATAAGCAACTCCTACGTAACCGCTTTTATTATTTCCTAAATAAAATCCATTGATCCAAATAGTGGCGTCCCTGAAAATACCATCAAATTGAATTTGAAATCTTTGGCCAGAATCCCTTCTGTCAACATCGAAATGCTTTCGGTACCAGCCAATACTTGTTTCGGGAAAAAGCCCACCAACAGGTTTGTACCCATGGGCCATTACATCAAAATTATCAACGTTCACAAATGGCAATTCAACCGCCCAGTCATGCGGCAATTGAACATTGCGCCACGCACTGTCTTTAAATTTTGGATCGATCGCAGTAAGGGCTGCACCACCCGATTTTGAAAAGATGTTTGCTATTTTGAAATTAAAATCTTTAGCAGGATCCGATGCATGCCCTAAATGAAATCTCCATCCTTCGTCAAAATTAATTTTGTTACATACCGTGCCCTGACTTAATCCAGTCATAAAAAATAAAATGCATGGTATCATTAAAATACACTTGTAATATCTTTCCATGGTTATTCAATAATTAAAATAGAAAAGCCAATAAACAATTCACTTCTTTTTTTCAAGCCAAAGGGATTCAACTTCAAAACTATAAGCCTTATTGAATTCAGTCGAAGGCACATCGAAGCCTGCCATTAATTCAATTTTTTCAACCTCTGTAAGCATAAATATGGTAGCAGGTGAAATAGCTTTAAACCATAGTGGTAAAAAACCAGGATACGGGCGGGGCATCAGCATTGCCGAATCCGGTCGGAGGGTGATGAATGGAACTTCAATATCCTGAAAACGATTGGTGAGGGTAATATATGTGGAGTATGAAACACCATCTCCATTCGTGAAAGTAATCCTGGTATTTATGGGTTGAGGATTCCCGGTTCTTGCCCTGACGATTACCTTATCAAAGGATATGAGCTCAGTTGTTCTGCCTTTTAATTTATCTGCAAAGAAATGTTGAAAACCTATTATATGGTCTCCCGCCAGCTCAGTTGCTGCCAGTTTTAAAATTAATTGCCCGGGCCTTTCGCCGGTTGTAAATGAGGATTGAAAATTTCTTCTGAATGAAGGATAAATTCGCGCTGTTCTGTCAAGGGTAGGATTGTATATTTCCAATTTCCCATTTTCAGATGCAACAAAAGTTTTCCATGTATCATTATAAAAGTTATCCCAGGCAGATGGATTCCCTTTGAAATTTCCAGGGAAAGCAACATAGTCATTCCCATGTTGAATAATGATCCGGTAATTTACCATACCGGGTGTGAGTATATCTGCCGGAATCTCCGCTGAATAATCTGTACCCGTTTTTCGGATCATGGAAATACTCCTGAACTGGCCACCGCCGGGGCCACCTCCTCCTGCCCTGCTTATCTGTAAGGATACCCTTCCAGTATCCAGGCCAATAATTTTTGCATGTATGGTGTATGGTTTACTGGCTGAAACTTCTGCATACGGTTCATGTTGCAAAAAAATTTCTTCCGTAGAAGGTTTAGGAGCAACATACTCACGTAAACCTATGGGACCTATTTTATGCTTATTCTCAGAAAAGGTGAGGTTATTTCTTGTCAACAAAAAAGTTCCCGGTTGGATCTGAAAAGTATTATTGACCGATCTACCCGAAAAAATATTTCCTTCATTCAATCCTTTTATTTCAAAGGAAGCGCCAAGGTCGGGCATCAGAACTTGCATAGGGTGGGTTTGCCATTGAATGCGTGTTACTTCTTTTTTAGGAGAAGCCCTTTCGAATGGATCTCTTATGTGAATAGCATCAGGCATTACTTCCAAACGCCAAACACCATCTGCAATCTTATCTAAAAAGTAAGCTCCCGTGCCGTTGTAAGTTACAACGGGGGAACTCCCGACACCTGCAAGATGTTGCAGTTTGATTACTTCAACCGGTTTGGTACCTGTTGAATTAGAATAATAAAATTCGGAAGCACTATTCATTTCGCTCATCGATTCTTTATAGCTCACACGAAAAACATCAAACAGGCTATCTGTTGGATAAGTACCGTAATTTTTTAAGCGGGGCAGCTTGTGAAAAACTTTTGAAGCAATCAGGAAACTAATGGCTTTGGAAGGGGTATACGCAAGGTTTAAATAATGAGTCTGATATTCCGTGTTCACGTTTGCTATGGCCATAGGATCGTACGCAAATTGTGTAGCCCATTGAAATCCGGCTTCTCTAAAACTTTTAGCCATTGCAGGGTACATATATGATTGCAGGATATCAGCAGCATCGAACTCGTAAACCATAAGGCTTTTATTCCTGTACTCCGGAATGGTATCAAATGGAATCGTGTATTTATCCACGTTGGGTAGGTAATTTCCCTTTAATGTACTGTTAGCTACTAAACCTGATGGATACCACTGAAAACTTACACCATCTATATCAGCCCTTGCTACTGCATCCGCATAAAAGGGAGACTGGCTGATATTATAATACACGGGTTTCGTCCATCCCGTACTTCTGATGGCAGAGGCTAACCGGTTAATATAGTTTGTAACAGATTGTTTAGGGCCACTATGACTCGGCTCATTATTTATTTCTATTGCAATTACGCCGGTATCGTTTTCATAGCTGTACCTGGTATATGGATTAACATGAGCTAAAAATTGCTTTAAATAATTTTCCTGTGCTTTTATTGCTGTATCGTTTGAGGTGGACCTGCCCTTTCCATATTTGCGTGCGAAGCCAGGAGTATTTTCATCCCGCTCTGGATATCCGTTACCCCAAAAGGCAATGGGGGTAATGATTGTTTTAATATTTCTTTTATTTAATTCTGCAAGCAAGAAATCAAACAAACGTAAATGCTCATTCTCTAAGAGGTTTCCCGAAGTGTCGGTTATTTCTGTATCCCATACATGGACGCGGAAAGCATCAAGACCAAGTCTTGCCATATGATATACATCTTGCTGAATGGCTTTTTCAAGGTCAATACTTAAAGCTTTGTGAGCCCGATATGCAAATGCAAAAGGCGTAGTATAGTTCACTCCAAAAAATGAGGCTTCCTTATTATTTTTTTTCCAGCGAAGTATTCCCTTCTTATCTACATAAGCAAGTGCATTGCTTTTTTTTGGACCTTGTGAAAACGTATTACCAGAAGGAATAAGAAATAGAGAAGCAGTAAAAGCATACAGGATAAATCTTTGTAAATAACTCATACCGGAGGGAAGATTTCAAAAATCAATGATTGATCATTTTTAATACTTGTAAGCATGTTTCATGTAGTCGATTCCTTGTATAGTGTTGCCATTAAAATCAAAAAAAGTTACATTCTCCCATGAAGACCCTGTACCCCAAAGATCTTTCATTGCAGAACTGATCCAGGCTGGCTCCCAGTAAATCACCCCGGATCCTCCTCCATCAATAGTTTCCTGGGTAATTGCTTTCATGATATTCAACTGTCCGGCAACGGTATACGGAAAGCCAGATAGAGGTGTCTGGGCCCCGAACGCATTGTTGTACGAATCGCTGCCGGTAGCAATCCATGGATATGATGTTTCCAGGATCATTACTTTTTTTGAGTACTTATTTTTAAATCTTGAAATATTATCAGAAAGTTTATCTACCGGTACTGTTGTATGCCATATTGGATAATAAGAAAAACCAATAATATCGAAGTCGCGAACATTACCTGTAGAAGAGATATTATCAAACCACCATTCTACATTTTTTGGATCAGCCACATGTAATAGCACTTTCGTTTTTACGGAAGAAGTTGCAGCAACTTCACGCACTGCACGGATTCCACTGTTTAATACTTCTCCCAGATTTTGCCAATTGCCATTGCAGGAATTAACAAGAGGAAAGCCGGAAGGTACATTTGTCATGAACATGCCACAATTTATTTCATTCCCTATCTGCACCAGATCAGGCATAAGGTTTTTAGTATTTAAATATTGAAGCGTTTTTAACGTGTACTGGTATACAGAATCTTTGAGAACTCCAATATCTTTTATACCCAGCCATGCCTTCGGTATTTCCTGTTTGCCCGGATCAGCCCAGGTATCGGAATAATGAAAATCAAGTTCTACTGCGGAACCCTGTTCCCTGGCCAGCCTGATCCCTTTTTCTACATCCAGGAGATCATTATATTGTTGGGTTCCGGCTGAGCCGTAAATTTCTTTTGTCCATACAGGATTGTGCCATAGTCTGAAGCGGATAAGGTTTGCTCCATGATCTTTAAATATCCGGTAAGGAGTTCGAACTTCGCCCTGGTCTTTATATACTCCACCCTTATCAAGAATCTGGTTGACGTAAGAGAGATCAGCACCAAAATAAAAAGTATCTTTTTGAGCAGCAGGTGGCGGAGGAGGAGGAGGTGGATTCTGATTTCCACCATTGTTATAATTGCCTGAACCTTTACTACAACTTTCTGTAGTTACAAAAAGTGCCAGACTCAATAAAAATGAATATAGTATGTTCATCATGGTACATTGTTGGGTTTCTGCCCTATAAAGCATCGTGCAGAAATGGTCGCAAATCTTACAGCTACCAGCTCCACCAATTTGGAATGGTAATAGCTTTCGTTAGTAATCAAAAAGCAGCTACCCCATTCGGGATAGCTACAAACATCAACTCAACCAGCTCAATTCTTTTTAACTGTATAGGTATAATTTCCGGGTACACTTAAGTCTAACGTAATTGTGTAATTGCCTGCAGTAGCTATAGTAATATCCGCCCCTGCATATTCCAGGCTGAGATCTGCCCCGGTATCGCCAAAATTTATCGCCCAATCATCATTTGCCCTGAATTTAATTTTGCCTGCAACTAAATTTAAAGTGATTGACCATTTTTTTGTCGCTACATCATATGTCAGATCCTGGTCAGAGTTCCAGCCAGTGGTTGGAACACCATCACCAATCAGTCCCCAGGATGTTTTGGTAGCCGACCATTCCCTGGTGTTAGTATTGGCCTTTAATAAATAGTACCCCGGCGTTGGTACAAAAAGATCACCTCCCGTTGTATTGAATGTTCCAGCTACATTATTACCTGTTGTAGTACTACTTGCCCATCCATAATTAGTATGATTCCAGTCAGGGTGACTGGTAAACTTATACTTCAGTGAACCGCCCGGTATATTTACATACCCTTCATAAATTCCATTATCGGTTTTCGATGAAATTTTTGGAGCCGTAACCGGATCCCATCCCTGGTAATCACCGGGAACCCACAATGAGGGGTAATTGATAATAACAAGATATGGGGTAACAGAAACCGTTAGTTTGTTTGAATATACCGCAGTTATGGAATCACTGATTGACGATTTAACGCGTACATCAAGCTGGCCTGCACTGCCTGGTGCTAATCCCAATAGAATGGCCATCTGGTTTAAATCAGCGCCTTTGTATTTTTGCTGGGTTGCACTCCCCATATTTATTTCTTTGGGTGCCGTAAAATTGGTCCCGGCTTTTGCAATTTGCAACGTATACTTTACAGCCGCCTTAAAGCCATAGTTCGAGGGTGCCCAGGAAAATACTTCGATCGTATCATTTGCATTGGCGCTGGTTAACACTACCGTAGCTTGTGAAGCAGCCAATGTACCGGGCTGGCCTGTGGAAGCGGTAGTTTTAATCTCATCTTTCTTACATGCCCACAGAGAAACAGCAGCGATAAACAGGAATAAGAATTTATGAATATTATTTTTCATATTTTAATTTTTTAGTACCCCGGATTTTGTTTCAGGTTGGGATTCGATGATAAATCAGTTGTTGGAATCGGAAAAATTTTATACTTACTATCTACTGCTCTCCCGGCACTAACTCCACCTTTCCATGCCCATAAATAAGCAGCCGTAGTAAACTTATCATATCGTATTAAATCTGTCCTCCTATGCATTTCATAATATAATTCCCGACCTCTTTCATCGAGAATAAAATCAAGCGTTAACTGAGAAGCATTAATGTTTCCAGAAAGATTGCCATAGGCACGGGCCCGTAGCTGGTTGATATGAGTTAGCGCGGTGACAGCGTCTCCACCTGCCCCTCCCCGTAATACTGCTTCCGCATAAATCAGGTAAATTTCCGCAAGGCGAAATATGGGAAAATCAATATCAACCCAATTTCCAGCAGGATCTGCATTGGGTGCGGGCCCACCTGATCTTGTTTTATTTCGATACTTGGTAGTGGAATATCCATCGGTTCCGGTATACAAGTCAGTCATAGTTTTGTTTTGACCCGTTGTATAGAATTGTGCCCGCTTATCTGTATTTCCACTTGGATCTGGGAACAGGTCTACAAAATTATGAGTGAGACGCAGCCCACCCCAATTGCCACTGGTACCCGAGATGCTACCCGGAACTGCAGCCGGGCCGTGAGTAAGATATGTAGTTCCGCCCCAGTTTTGGGTATACTTTGCATCGTAATTGATGGTAAAAATAAATTCATTTGTATTCAAATGATTATCGGCCAACATCAACTCTCTGTAGTTATTATGCAGGGAGTATAGTCCTTTTATTTTATTGCTATAGGTAATTGCTTCGGTAAACTTTCCCGTGCCTGTGTATACTTGTGCATTCAGGTACATCCGTGCCAGTAACGCCCATGCTGCAGCCTGATCTGCGCGGCCATATTCGTTCGCTTTTGGTGCAATCAATTCTGTCTCGATCGCCTTTAACTCGGATTCGATATAAGTAAATAATTCAGTTCGGGTAGTCTGCTTGGGGATAACGGTACCAATACCATCCGTCTCCGTTACAAATGGCGGATTCCCGAACAGGTCCATCAAAATCCAATACTGGTACGCTCTAAGGAACCGGGCTTCCGCTCTGTATTTCCTGATGCTATCTGCACTTGGTCCTGTAATTCCTCTTCCAGCGAGGTTTTCGTCGGTTGATTGCCTGATGAAGTCATTTGCCAAAGTAATCTGGAAAAAGGAGCGATAATAAGTTCCACTAATAATAGGGTTGATCGCAGACCAGCTCATTTCATGGAGGCCTCTTACCCCTGCATCATTCTGCCAGGTCCAGGATGCTTCATCTGTAGTTAATTCCTGTAAATTCCAATACAGTCGTAAAAAATCAGAATTCCCTTCATCAGCAATAATTTGTGTAGGGATATCGGGGCTACCCGTTCCGCCTGTATTACCGGTAAGCGCAAACGCTGCATATATTTTAGCAAGCGCCTGTTTATATCCAGTAGAGGTTGTATATACAGATTCGGGGGTAAGATCATTTGTTGGAAACAAGTCTAACTTTTTTGTACATGATGCCAGTATTACAACTGTAATCATTACTGCTATTACTTTATATATTCTTTTCATATTATTTTTTTCTGATGTACAATAGATTACAAACCAAGATTTAATCCCAAGGCAAAAATCCGTGGCCTTGGATAAAAATTATTATCGATACCAGAACTGATTTCAGGATCAAGACCTTTGTATTTGGTAATCACAAATACATTCTGAATAGTGGCGCTTAACTGGAGCGTTGCTTTATTAAATACCCTTCCCACATTATATCCAATATTCAAATTATCCATTTTAAGAAAGGATGCATTTTGAATATAATAATCACTGAGAAGCTGTTGACTATTTCCATTGAATCCTGTTTCGAGGTAATTGGTGGAAGCATTGTATAAAACCGAGTTGCCCCTAATCTGACTTAATGTGCCGCCCTGACTAAAAGTATTATTGTACACATAATTGTCAATGCTTGCACGCAACACAAAACTGGCATTCCATTTTTTATAAGTCATTCCCGTGCTGAAGCCAAGGAAAACTTTCGGATCAGCAGTTTTTGTTTTAAACAGATCATTTTGGTTAATGATTCCATCTTCATTCTTATCTACAAATACTCCTTCAAGAGGTCGGCCAACCGAATCATATACTTGTTTGTATAAATTAAAAGTACTTTTTGGTCCGTCCACTGCATTGATATAAACAAATTGTCCTCCTATACCACCCGCGATAGTTCCTGTCTGAAAACCTACGTAATTTTTATCGCCGGGGATGACGGTCAGATTCTTAATGGTGTTTTTATTGTAGGTAATATTGAAATCTACGTTCCAGGTAAAATCATTTCTTCGAATCGGCTCTGTGTTAATGCTAAACTCTACCCCTTTATTTTCCATATCCCCAACATTAGCAATGATAAAAGCAGAAAAATTAGTACCAGCAGGTTGAGGAATCTCATTTAAAAGATCCGTCGTTTTCTTCAGGTAAAAATCAATACTTCCATTGATGCGATTATCTAAAAATCCATAGTCGAGGGCGATATTCGAAGTAGCAGTCTGTTCCCATTTTATATTAGGATTGAATCCACTGGGACGGTAACCCTGATAGTAAGTGCCTCCAAACTGATAAGTTGCATTTGCAGAACTTAATGCATAACGAGAGAGATAATCATAGTTTCCAATTCCATCCTGCTGCCCTGTCACCCCATAACCAATCCGAAGCTTAAGATCGGATATGATATTATTATTCGACAGGAACTGTTCATCTTTAATCTTCCACGCCAAAGCGATCGAAGGAAAAAGACCCCACCTGTTTTCCGAGGCAAAACGGGAAGATCCATCACGCCTTAAAGTGGCTGTTAACAGGTAACGATCATTCAAAGTATAATTTGCACGACCGAAAAAGGAAATCAAAGTATTTTCCGGCTTATTGAATGGAAATGCCGGATCGGTGTTAGGGAGTTTCACTCTCTTTGCATTGAAATCAGCATAATTGAAAACAGTAGTCAGATAATTATTATAAGAATAACCAGCTGTTACATCTACCCTGCTTTTAATGGATTTTATATCCTTTACATAGTTTAAGTAAAACTCTAATAAAGTATTGCGTTTGCTTTGTTTGTATTCTGTATTTCTTCCAGCCCTGCTATAATCTGCTGCAGCACTATCCGAAACGAATACGGTTCCTTTTCCTTTTGATACGTCATAACCAATATTCAGGTTAGCACGTAATTCGGGCAAAAAATGAAATTTGTAATCTATTTGTACGTTTCCTATGCTTCTTTGAGGAGTCCCTTCATCATAACGTTGATTCAACAGGCCTAAAGGATTTCTTCCAGCCAATGATTCCAGCCCGGTAGGGCTGGTGGCATTTAACCATTCAAAGTAACCACCGAATCTATTGCTTTTTACATATATCGGTTGTGTGGGATCGAAACTCACAGCACCTCCAATGGCAGCCTGATTTCCAAACCTGTTTTTTTGCATACTTCCTTTCAGGTTAATATCTACTTTAAGATGATTATCTAAAAAAGTAGGATTCACTGAAATTCCAAGAGAGGCTTTTTGCATTTTATCAGTCTTGAGAATACCTTCCAGATTTTGATATCCAATAGAAAGCCTGTAAGGTAATTTTGCAAGACCGCCGCTTAGACTAATATTATTATCTGTGCCAAAGGCTGTTTGGTAAATCTCATCCTGCCAATCAGTATTTGCACCACCGATCATGGTTTTTTGCGCGGCAGAACCTTTATCATTCACAATAGTCCTGAACTGATCAGAACTTAGAACATCAACTTTTTTAACAAGGATGGAAGCAGAATTGAGCGAGCTGAAATTTATTCTTAAACCGCCTCCACGTCCCTTCCTGGTGGTAATAATAATGACACCATTCGATGCCCTTGTTCCATATATCGCGGCAGCTGAAGCATCTTTTAATATGGTGAACGATTCAATATCATTCGGATTAATTAAACCAAGAGGATTTCCGGCACCAGAGATATTGTCATTCTCTAGAGGAACGCCATCAATTACAAATAAAGGGCTATTGCTGGCTCTTAATGACGAACCTCCCCGAATACGGATGGTACTTCCGGCGCCAGGTTGCCCACCATTGGAAATTACTGAAACACCTGCGATTTTTCCAGCTATCAATTGTTCAGGAGTTGTAATGACACCTTTTTGAAAATCTTTTGAAGTAATATTTACTACAGAACCGGTAAGATCTTTCTTTCTTGCTGTACCGTAACCCACCACAACAACTTCATTTAAATCCGCGCCCGCTGATTGAAGTGTAATAGTAATCTGGGGTTCACTGGTAACGCTAATTTCCCTGGTTTGGTAACCTACATAACTAATTACCAGGGTACTGCCTGCAGGCACATCAATTGAAAATTCTCCGGTTGGGCTGGTTACCACTGATCTGCCCGATCCTTTAACGGTGACGGTAGCTCCCACCAAGGGTTCACCTGAAGCAGACCGCAGGGTACCTTTAAGGCTTTGCTGGGCAAATAAAACGGTTGTGAAGAAAAACAGACTAAAAAGACATGCGGCTACATGTCGCAATCGATTTTTAATTTTCATTTTGGCAATTTTTTTTTGAAAAGATGAATAGCCCGTTAGATTCTCTGCTGAGGTCGATGTGCAGGTAAACATCTTTTATCGCAATCTGGTTAACATTACTTAAGACCCTCAAGGTATAGTTGTAGCTGCTTTGTAACTTATCCCTATGTACTTTTTTTTAGTTCAAATGAACTAATTTGAATGATTTGAACTTCTATATAACAGTTCTGATTATTTTCATACCTCAACACAATTTAAATGCTGCCGTAAATGGATTTCTTGTTTAGATATGCTTTCTATGTAACGGTAGTTATCCTGATCTTTCTAACACCTCACAACATGTGGTGCCAGGAGCCACCAAAACTTTCATTTAAACATATTTCAAATGAACAAGGGCTTTCAAATAGTACCATTGAAACCATCTTTCAGGATAAAAGAGGTTTTATATGGTTCGGCACTCGTGACGGGCTCAACAGGTACGATGGGTACCAGGTTACTGTGTATAGGTACGACCTTAAGGACTCGAATAGCATCAGTGATAATTATATCCGGTATTTGTTTGAGGATAAAGATCAAATTCTTTGGGTGGGGACAAACAATGGTTTAAACCAGTTTGATCATAAGACAAATCGATTTATCAGGTATAAGAACAACCCGGCTGACCCGGGAAGTCTGAGCAATAATTCAGTGAATTGTATTTACCAGGATCAACAGGGTGCTATCTGGATAAGCACTTTTGGCGGAGGGTTAAACCTGTTACATTTAAAAAGCAAAGCCTTTTCACATTTCCGGCACCACCCTGCTAAAGCAAAAAGCATAAGCGATGACCATATAAATTATCTGTATGAGGATACCAGGGGACATTTTTGGGTAGGCACAGAAAAAGGATTGAACCTCTTCAACAGGAAAGATGGAACTTTTAAACTGTATAAAAACGTAACAGATGGTAATGTAAAAGCAAACAATGTTATCCGGATCATTGAAGAAGATCATTTCGGGAATTTATGGTTGGCCAGTGAAGAAAACGGATTATTCGTATTTAATCACCACGACAACACTTTTAAACAATACCAACATAAGGAAAAAGAACCATCATCGCTGGCCAGTAACCTCGTTAGGAGCATTCTTGCAGATAAACAAGGAAATATCTGGATTGGCAGTGTAAACGGCGGACTTGATTTATTTCATCCGGCCTCAAACTCTTTTTTCCATTATCAGAATGAACCGGATAATGCTTTTAGTTTATCCCAAAGAACGGTATCAGCATTGTTTCAAGATAACCAGTCAAACTTATGGATAGGAACTCATCGTGGGGGAGTGAATTTATATACGCCGAATACCGAAAAATTTACCTTGTTCCGGCAGGAGCCTGATGGGAAGGGGTTAAGTTATGATGATGTAAAAGCGTTTTGTGAAGATCATCGTGGCAACATCTGGATTGGAACTGATGGTGGAGGCCTGAATTTTTTTGATCCCATAAAAAAAGCCTTTCGGCATTATACGTACGATCCTTATGATCCTAAAACCCTTGGATCCAATGAGGTGCTCCATATCATGGAAGATTCCCGGAAAAATATATGGGTCGGCACCTGGGGCGGCGGACTCAATTTATTCAATCCTTGGAATGGCAGTTTTACCAGATACCTGAATAACTCAGCAAATAAAAACTCCGTCAGCTCAAATTATATTCAACAAATATTCGAAGACAGTAATAAAAATTTATGGGTAGCCACTTATTATGGAGGAGTAAATCTTTTTAACCGGCAAACACAAGCCTTCACCCGTATTGTTGCAGACGAAGAACAAAAAACCAGTTTGTTTGGCAATAATGTTGTTTCTATCAATGAAGATAAAAGTGGCAATATATGGATAGGTACAGATGATGGCGGATTAAACTGTTTACATTCAGAAAGCAAAAAATTTACTCATTATTTTAATAATGAAGAGAAGCTTCCCGACCTACGTGTCATTTTCATTGACAGTAAGGGCCGGGTATGGGTAGGCCAGGCAGGACTCTACCTATATGATCTGGGTAAAGACTCATTTTTTGTTTTTACAAACAAAGCCGGGCTATCAAGTGAATTTATAAAGGGGATAACAGAAGATAGGAAAGGGAATTTTTGGATATCCACATCTAATGGCCTTACACAATTCAATCCTGAAACCCAGGCTTATAAAAAGTACAACACGGCAGATGGTCTGCAGGGTTTGGAATTTGAAGCCAATGCTTATTTAAAAACACGATCGGGCGAAATGTTTTTTGGTGGTGTAAAAGGCTTCAATAGTTTTTACCCGGAAAATATTAAGGTGAATAAGTTTATTCCCCCGGTTTATATAACAGATTTTCAAATTTTTAATCAAAGAATAAATGCCGGTGAAAAAGGTTCACCATTACAAAATGATATAAGTGTAACAAAAAGAATTTCTCTTTCTTACAAACAATCCAGTTTTTCTTTTGCATTTGCTGCATTAAATTATACGGCTTCGCAAAATAACCAGTATGCTTATCGCCTGGAAGGACTAGATAAGAACTGGAACTATATAGGCAATGAACGAAAAGCAACGTATACCAATCTGGCACCCCGAAAATATGTGTTCCATGTAAAAGCATCCAACAACGATGGTGTATGGAATGAAGCAGGTACCTCCGTTACTATTATTATTACTCCACCTTATTGGGATACCTGGTGGTTCAAAAGTCTTGTAATTGCAATGGTGATTGCAGGTGCTGTAGGGTTCTACGAATTCAGAAGAAAGCAGGAGTTAAGAAATTTAGAGGAAAAAAAGCGGGAAGAAATGCACCAGGAGCAATTACAATTTTTTACAAATATTTCCCATGAGTTCCGCACCCCGCTTTCCCTTATATTGGGACCTTTGGAAAAATTGCAAAAAGAGGATTCGCGATTCTCCAACAATCACTATTACAAAACGATTTCCCGAAATGCCCATCGATTGATGAGTCTGATAAATGAACTGATGGATTTCAGAAAGGCAGAAGCGGGTGTACTGAAACTAAATGTGATGCCTGGTAACCTGGAGGTTTTCCTTGATGAAATAGCGGAAGAATTCAGCGACCTTGCCCGGCAAAAAAATATTAAGTTTACTGTTTCTCCCCCCCAGGGACTTCCCGAGATTTGGTTTGACCGCCAGGTTCTTGAAAAAATAATTATTAACCTGGTAAGCAATTCATTTAAATATACTGCTGATGGTGGTGCTATTTCCGTAAATGTATATCAGTCATTAAAGGACTTTACGCCTTCTTTTGCAAACGAATTAATTCTTAAAAATGATTACGAGGCAAAAAAATACATGTACATAAGAGTTGCCGATAATGGCATTGGAATTTCCAGGGAATCCATTGCACATCTTTTTGAGCGGTACTATAAAATAAGTGAGTCGCATTTAGGATCCGGGATAGGATTGGCTTTCGTTAAGAGCCTAACCTTTCTTCATAAAGGAAACATACAGGTTTATAGTGAAAAGAATTTAGGAACTGAAATTGTCATTGGAATACCGGTCAGCAAAGAGGATTTTGGAAAAAAGGAAAGATGGATAAATAATGCTGAACGAACGGCAAGGCTCGAAAGCATCCATACTAAATATGAAAATGATTTTATAGTTTCCGACGAAACAAGGCATCAAAAAGAAAACATCGCTGCTCCACAGTCCAAAGCGCATATACTAGTTGTTGATGATAATGGTGAATTAAGAGAATTTTTAAAAGAAAGCCTTAGCCCTCATTATCACATTATAGAAGCAATAGATGGATTTGATGGATTCAACAAGGCAAAAGAGGAATTTCCGGATCTGATTATTAGTGACGTGATGATGCCCAAAATGAATGGGATAGAGTTTTGTAAGCTGATTAAGGATAATATTGAGACAACGCATATTCCCTTTTTAATGTTAACGGCTAAAGAAGCCCTTGAATCAAAAATAGAAGGCACACAATCAGGGGCTGATTATTATTTTTCCAAACCGTTAAGCATTGACCTTTTATTATTGACTATAAGCAATATTTTCAAGCAAAAACAAAAGTGGAAAGATCGCTTCTCCAGGGACTATCATACTGAGGCAAGGGAATTGGTGCATTCAACGAAAGATAAAGAATTCATTGAAGAATTGCTCTCCATTATCGAATCCCAGTTGACCAACCCGGATATGGATGTGGATTATATATGTAGTAAAATCGGCATGAGCAGAACAAAATTGTACCAAAAAATCAAGCTCATTACCGGGCAATCAATCGGGGAATATGTAAGAGCAGTTCGCTTAAGAAAAGCGGTAGAAATTATGACCCATGAAAACGTTTTCCTTTCTGACGTAATGTATCGTGTAGGGATACAAACACAATCCTATTTTACAAAAGCTTTTAAGAAAGAGTTTGGAAAAACGCCTACGCAGTTTTTGCAGGAGCTGAAAAAATAGAAACCTTTCCAATTTCTAAAATAGTCGAAATAAAAACGCACAAATCTCGAATCAAGAGAACCTACAGGCATTTTCTTCTATGCATCGTTCAAAACTTAAACTGTAATGAAATCCCCTAATCATTGTTTCCACATATGAATGATGAACAGATAATTCCTGCTTTTTGGCGAGGGGAATCTTAAACTCCAAGATAAATGCAATACTGATAGTCCGTTGTTAGCTTTCTGACTATATGATTAAGCTACATGATAGAGGTGCATTTTATCAGGCATTTGAAGAACAACAGGAAATTTTTTGGAGCATAAATAATATGCATCCTGTTTTATACAACCTCCTCATTCAGAAGCCAAAATTTGCGCAGCGCTTCTAATTGTTCGAAATCCAAAGCATTGTCCCATTCTGCCTTGGTTCGTCCATCATCAACATAAGTAAAATTGCCGCCCCGTTTTTCAACAGGTTGTAAATCGAAAACATATGTAGTAGCGCTTGTTTTATTAACAGTAACCTGCGTACCACTTTCTAAAGCATATTCAATGGGAAAGTTCTCGATCATAAAATATAAGTTTGATCTAAGTTAATTAACTACTTCGAAACATGTGGCACCGCATTTTGAAACTATATTTGCCCACTTTTATAAACCCCCAATAACTCTACATGCCGAATGGAGTATTTTAAAAAGTTACTCAATTTACTGATGCTCGAGCGGCAGGAGGACCGGAAATTGTACCATCAACTGCACGAAAACTCATCTGCTTCGGAGCGAAGATCAAATGGACTCACCTGGTACCCTGTTGCAATCAGGGGCTCAGAAATGAGCCGGGGTGAATATCTGACTGTGGAAATGGAACGTACTACTCACCAGGACATTTCTCACCAACTTCGTTTCGGCGCATCAGCGGTCCTGTTCTCTAATCATGATCCAAAAGAAAACAGGTTAGAGGGAACTATTTCTTATCAAAGTGGAGACCGTTTAAAATTAACAGTACGCACTGACGAATTACCTGAGTGGTGTCGCGATGGAAAATTAGGTGTCGATTTGCTATTCGATGATTACAGTTATGACGAAATGCAAAACGCCATAAAAGCGGCTTCCACACTTATCGAGAAAACGAATGCAGGTGATCTCATTAAAATACTAACGGGCGAAAAAGTTCCTACATTCAAACCCGATGTACCTTCCTTTTTAAATAATACTTTAAATGCTTCGCAACAAAAGGCCGTTGAAAAAATTATAGCCGCCAACGAATTGGCCATTGTGCACGGCCCACCAGGAACGGGTAAAACAACTACCCTGGTACAAGCTGTTAAAGCACTCATCGAACAGGAGCATCAGAAAATATTAGTCGTGGCGCCCAGCAATACTGCGGTGGATTTATTGAGTGGAAAAATGGCTGAACAAGGACTTAATGTTCTTCGCATAGGAAATCCTGCCCGTGTCTCGGAAAGATTGATGTCTTTGACACTCGATAGCAAAATTTCAGCACACAGCAGTATGAAAGAACTTAAGAAACTGAAAAAACAGGCTGCTGAGTTCAGGGATATGGCGCATAAGTATAAGCGAAATTTTGGGAAGGCCGAAAGAGATCAGCGCAAAGCACTCTTTGATGAAGCCCGTAAAATTATGAAGCAGGTTGAAACTACAGAACAATATATCATTGATGACCTTTTGGCCAAAGCCCAGGTGATAACCGCTACATTAGTCGGGGCCAACCATTATACCATTAGGAATCAAAAATTCCAAACTGTGTTGATTGACGAAGCAGGGCAGGCTCTTGAACCCGCTTGCTGGATACCGATTTTAAAAGCTCAAAAAGTAATTTTTGCAGGTGATCACTGCCAGTTACCTCCTACCATTAAATCGACTGAAGCAGCCCGGAATGGATTAAGCACAACTCTATTCGAAAAGTGTATTACACACCATCCCGGGGCGGTTACTTTACTGGAAGAGCAATACCGGATGAATGAAAAGATTATGGGATTTCCTTCAAAAATATTTTACGAGAATAAGTTACAAGCACATTCATCCGTAGCCCATCATACTTTATTTCCGGGTGATTCACCACTTGCATTTATTGATACAGCCGGATGTGGTTTTGAAGAAAGATCGGAAGGAACAAGTACAACAAACTCTGAAGAAGCCACATTTTTATTCACTCATCTTACCCAGCTTGTAACAGAATTAAACAGCTATTACCAAAAAGCAGACTTTCCATCCATCGCCATTATTTCGCCTTACAAAGAACAGGTGTATATTCTACAGGAATTATTTTTTCATTCATCTCAACTTCGGGTTTATGAAAATAAAATTTCTGTCAATACTATAGACAGCTTCCAGGGGCAGGAACGGGATGTAGTATACATTAGCATGACCAGAAGTAATACTGAAAATAAGATCGGTTTTCTTGCAGACATCCGTCGCATGAATGTTGCCATGACACGGGCGAGGAAAAAATTAGTGGTTATAGGTGACAGTGCAACGCTCTCCCAACTGCCCTTTTATGCAGATTTCATTAGTTATGCAGAGCAGCAGAATTGTTATCAAAGCGCCTGGGAGTTTGTCAATATGTGAAAGAATTACCTCAACCTCTGAAGTTAACCAGAACTCCCTGGTGCAGGTTAGTTTCAGATAATTCCTAGCTTAATTTTTGTTTATCTGATTTCGCATTAGGAGCAAAGAGAAATATAAAAGTAAGAACATAAGAAAAGTAAGAACATAAGTATGGAAGACCTGATTTCAAAAATATATAGAAAAGATTTCGTCACCACTTTTGATGGTGATGATAGTGGTGACCTGCGTCCCAGGCAAACGCCGGGCGTATTATATAGTAAGGCAATGCCGGGTCCGGTGAAAAACCCCATCCTTCTGGCTTGGTCTGATGAACTCGCAAATGAACTGGCAATACAAAAACCACAAGATCCTAAAGCGATAGATATTCTGAGTGGCAACCTGGTGACGCCTTCCATGTATCCGTACGCAGCGTGTTATGCCGGCCATCAATTTGGACACTGGGCCGGACAGTTAGGAGATGGCAGGGCCATAACTCTTGGAGAATGGGAAACGTCAAATGGGAAATCCTGGGAGTTGCAATTAAAGGGTGCCGGTCCTACACCGTACTCCCGTACTGCAGATGGAAGGGCAGTATTACGATCTTCAGTAAGAGAGTATCTTATGAGCGAAGCCATGCATTACCTCAAAGTTCCTACTACCCGGGCATTAAGCCTGGTATCAACTGGTGAAAAAATACTAAGGGATATGTTTTATGATGGACATCCCCAACATGAGCCCGGAGCGATTGTTATGAGAGTATCTCCCAGTTTTTTACGTTTCGGAAATTTTGAAATACTGGCGGCACGCAATGAAATTTCAAATTTGAGAAAACTCGTTGAGTGGACGATTGAACGATTCTATCCACATATCGATGGTGAAAACAAGATCATTGAATGGTTCAAAGAGGTGGTGAAGAAAACAGCCGGTTTAATGGTGGAATGGTTACGAGTGGGTTTTGTTCATGGGGTAATGAATACAGATAATATGTCTATTCTTGGCCTTACTATTGATTACGGGCCGTTCTCTTTTATAGATGATTACGACAGCAATTTTACCCCCAATACCACTGATCTGCCTGGTCGCCGATATGCATTCGGCAGGCAGCCTTCCGTAGCGCATTGGAACCTTGGATGCCTGGCCGGCGCAATTGCCCCATTGCTCACCAATACCGAACAATTAGCAATTGAATTGGATGGCTATACCGATATCTTTATTAAAAAATATCAATCCATGATGGGCAATAAACTAGGTCTTGACCAAATAGGTCCGGATGATATCCCACTCATTAATGAATTTGAAAAAACCTTATCCACCATTCAACCCGATATGACTATTTTTTATCAATGCTTAGCGGAACTGCCATTAGATATTAAAAATGAGGAGCGTATTTCGCAGCATTTTAATGAAAGTTTTTACAAAGAACTTAGGCCTGACGAGATCATGAATCTTTACAAGTTGATGAAGAATTATTCAGAAAGAGTCAAAAAAAATACCTGCTCCAGAGAAGAAACTTTACGGCGAATGAGTGAAAATAACCCACGTTTTATCCTGAGAAATTATTTACTGCATCAGGCCATTGAAGAATTAGGAAATGGTAATGATGACTTGTTTTTAAAATTACAGGAAGCAATTCAAGAACCTTATTCACGAAAATTTGATGAATTTTTTGTCAGGAGGCCTGACTGGGCAACTAAAAAAGCAGGGTGCTCCATGTTATCCTGCAGCTCGTAATCAGCCTTATCAGTAAATAGCGCACTGCTTTGAGCATTTGGAAAAATAATTATGCTTCACCCATCATCAATCCTTCAATAGTATGCCCTTGCACGATAGGTTCAAGCTTCTCTACCAACCGGCAGGTTACGTGTTGTCTGAGGGTTTCAGGAAGGATCTTATAAAAAGCACTTGTTATTTGAAGATCGTGTCGCTCCGCATTATTGGCACCGGGGGCATCTACACCCAGTACCAGAGCAGGTCGGGGTTTATCAGAGTAATTTGGAGTGCCACGGTGAATAGTAAGCGCAGAACGGGCTGATACGTCACCCATCTGTGGCATTTTGCGTTGTGCCAGCTTTTCGTACCGGGGATAGTTTTGTTTCGGCGGAAACATTCCAT
>Ga0136634_10000312_pt1 | contig 23033 bp, 25 predicted proteins | sample AntDrymUQ8332106_2_FD_104654 | JGI IMG/M metagenome (GOLD analysis project Ga0136634, IMG submission 104654) | Polar desert sand microbial communities from Dry Valleys, Antarctica - metaG UQ833 (21.06) | ecosystem: Environmental > Terrestrial > Soil > Desert | place: Antarctica: Dry Valley... | reverse complement strand
CACGTAGTCGTCGGCGCCGCCGTCCAGACCGGCGACCGTGTCGGCGGCGCTGTCACGCGCCGTCAGGATGATGACGGGGATCGCGTTCTGGGTAGCTCGGAGCTGCTCGAGCACGCTGAAGCCGTCTCTCCCGGGAAGCCCGATGTCGAGCAGCAGCAGGTCGAAGCTGCCGCTCGCGGCGTAATGGTACGCCGACTCGCCATCGGCGACCGTCGTCGTCACGAACCCGTTGCTCCGCAAGCCCTTCTCGATGAAGGACGCGATGCGACCCTCGTCCTCCGCGATCAGGATGCGCCTCATGCCGGTCTGCTACCCATCGCCGTCGTCGTCCCCGGTATCGCCGTCGTCGTCCCCGGTATCGCCGCCATCGTCCCCGGTTTCGCCGTCGTCGTCCCCGGTATCGCCGCCATCGTCGTCGTCCGCATCCCCTGTTGCGCCGTCGTCTGCTACGCCGTCGTCCCCGGTGGCGCCGCCTGTGTTCCCGTCGTCTGTGCCGCCGCCGTCATCACCAGTGCTCACATCGTCGCCCGCGGCAGGGGCGGCACCAGACGGTGCTGCTGGATCCACCGGGCGGGCGGGCGTGGGTACGGGGGCGGAGGTCGGGCTGGCGAACGGCGTGGCGGTCGGACCCGCCGACACGGAGGGGTCGACGACGATCGGGTCTCCGACCGTCCGCGACGGTCCGACGCCGAGCAACCCGACGGCGAGCCACGCCACGACGACCGCCATTCCAACCGCTGGAGCGAGTAACACGCGTGCGTTCACAGTGGCGACTCTCGCAAGGCTGCACGCGAAGCCGATGAGAAGTGGATTAGAGCTCTCTCATCGAGCCTGTCGACCGCCCGGATCTGCGCTCTGAAGCCCTGTCGATAGTCTCCGCGCATGAGTGAACTCGCCGATGTCGCCCCCCAGCTCGAGGCCACCACGCAGTACCGGCTGGTGCTGCTCCGACATGGCGAGAGCATCTGGAACGAGAAGAATCTCTTCACCGGATGGGTGGATGTGGGTCTCAACGCCAAGGGCGAGAACGAGGCGCGGCGAGGAGGTGAGCTGCTGGTGGAGTCCGAGGTCCTGCCGGACGTGCTGCACACATCGCTGCTACGCCGCGCAATCCGTACGGCCGAGATCGCGCTCGACGCGGCTGACCTGCGCTGGCTGCCGGTGCGTCGCTCGTGGCGGCTCAACGAGCGGCACTACGGCGCCCTGCAGGGCAAGGACAAGACGCAGGTGCGGACCGAGTTCGGCGACGAACAGTTCATGCTCTGGCGTCGGTCGTATTCGGTCCCACCGCCCGAGATCGACCCGAACGACGAGTTCTCCCAGGATCGCGACGCGCGCTACGCCGACCTGCCGCCGGAGCTGCGGCCGGCCACCGAATGCCTTGCCGACGTGGTCAACCGCATGTTGCCGTACTGGTACGACGCGATCGTGCCCGACCTGCGCGCGCGGCGTACGGTCCTCGTCGTCGCTCACGGCAACTCACTGCGCGCGCTCATAAAGCACCTCGACGGGATGACCGAGGAGCAGGTGGTGGCTCTGAACGTGCCGACCGGGGTACCACTCCTGTACGAGCTCGACGCCAGCATGCGTCCGGTGCTCCCAGGCGGGCGGTATCTCGACCCGGAGGCGGCGGCGGCGGCCATCAAGGCGGTGGCCAACCAGGGCCGCTGACTAGGCGGCCGGTGCGTCCTGAGTCAACCACTGGCTCATTCACTGGGGACCCGCAACGCAACGCCACGAACCCTCAGGAGTTTCCTCATGGAACGGTCCGTGGCAATCCGCGACCGCATGCGCCAAATCAGCGAAGTGCGGACGACGTTGCGTGAGCGAGTCGTCGCCGCGCGGCAAGGCGAGGACAACGACATCGTCTTCGTCCACGACGACGCCAGGCCCCGCTCCGACGACGTCGTGTCGGCGCCGATCCGCGGCGCCGCAGAGTGGGCGTGGCGCCTGCTCGTCATCGGGGCGCTGGTCGTCATCATCGCGATGGTGCTGTGGGACCTGCGGGTCATCGTGTTCCCGATCGTGGCGTCACTGCTGCTCTCCGCGCTCCTGCAGCCAGCAGTGCGCCTCCTTCGGCGCGTCGGCCTGTCACGGGGACTCGCAGCGGCCATCGTGCTCATCGGCGGCCTGGCAGTCATCGTCGGCATCTTCACCGCGCTGGCCAACGTCCTCACCAGCGAGTTCGGCGACATCAGCACCACATTGCAGACCGGCATCGACGAGGTCAAGGACTGGGCGGCGGACGGCCCCCTCAACCTCAGCAACGCCGAGCTCAACCAGTACGTCCAGCAGGCGACCGACTACGTCAACGCCAACCAGGGCACCCTTGCGGGCGGGCTGATCGCATCCGCCACCGCGGCGCTCGAGATCCTCACCGGGACGCTGCTCGCGCTCTTCACGACCTTCTTCTTCCTGTACGACGGCGAGCGGATCTGGGCCTGGATCGCCAAGATGTTCCCCCGGTCGGCCGAACGCCCGGTCCTCGAGGCCGGCAATCGCGCCTGGGTCGTCCTGGTGAACTACGTGCGCGCCACCATCTTCATTGCGGCCGTCGACGCTGTCGGCATCGGCGTCGTGCTCGCCGTGGTCGGGGTTCCGCTGGCGGTGCCGCTGGCAGCGCTCGTCTTCTTCGGTGCGTTCGTGCCCATCGTCGGCGCGACGGTCACCGGCGCGGTCGCGGTGCTCGTCGCCCTGGTGACCAACGGCCCGGTGGCCGCCCTCATCGTCCTGCTGGGGGTGATCGCCATCCAGCAGCTGGAGGGCCACATCCTGCAGCCGCTGATCATGGGCCGGTTCATCCAGATCCACCCGCTCGCCGTCGTGCTCGCGGTCGCCACCGGCGCGCTGGTCGCCGGCATCATCGGCACGATCATCGCGGTGCCGCTGGCGGCAATCGTCAAGACGGTGCTGAGTTACTTCGCTGCGCTGCAGCGGGGTCCGATGATCGAGCCACCGCCGGTGGCGGGCAGTGTCGAAGTGCCGCACCTGGACGACGACCCCAAGGCCGGTGACCACGACGCCGTCGTTCGTACGCCTAACCCGGCCGCCATCTCGAACCCCGCGCAGGCGACCAACCCGTCCATCTAGCGCCGGAGCGGGCCCTCTGCACCCGGCAAGCGCGGCTCGTAGGGGGGCCGGTCAGCGCAGGGAGCCCGAAGGGCTCGGGCGTGAGCCGGTGACGAGGTAGTAGACCCGCCGCGCGGCCTTGACCGCGTGGTCGGCGTACCGCTCGTAGTAGCGGCTCGCAAGCGTCAGGTCGATCGCGGACTCGACGCCGTGCGGCCAGGACGCGGCTGCGAGCACGGCGAAGTGGCGGCGATGCAGCGTGTCCATCTCGTCATCGTCGCGGTCGAGCTCGCGGGCGCCGTCCGGGTCGTGGTCGGCGATGATCGTGGCTAGACGTGACGAAAGCCGACGCGCGATGGTGCCCATCGTCGCGAACTCCAAACGCATCGAGTCGGGCACCACCGGTTGGGGGTAGCGCAGGCGGGTGAGCTTGGCGATGTGCAGAGCCAGGTCGCCCATCCGCTCGATGTCGTCAGCCATGCGCAAGGCGGTGACCACGATCCGGAGCTCGGTCGCGACCGGCTGCTGCCGGGCCAGGAGGTCCACGACGCGGTCGTCCAGGTCGTCCCGCAGGTCGTCGACTGTCCGGTCGGCGCTGATGACCTTTTCCGCGAGCGCAATGTCCGTCGCGAGCAGTGCCTCCGAAGCCTGCGCCATCGCGTCCCCGGTCGCGTGGGCCATCGCCACGAGCCGCTCGCTCACGGCATCGAGCTCGTCCCGGTACGCCTCACGCATGTCGTCTCCCGACCTTGGCAGTTCTCTATGGTGGCAGTTCTCTGGGGGGTGGCTCTCTAGCGTGTCATCACGGCCCGTGACGTGGGTGGTCCAAGGCGTCGACCTTGTGCCTGTTGTGCGATGCCTCGGACGTTAGGTGTGGCGCCGACCCCTGGCCCGGCGAGGCGATGAACGCCTTCCGGCAGGGCGGTGAACAGTAGTCAAACGCGACTGGTCATCGGGCCGCATCGAAGGGGTTGCGTACATGACCAGCTTACGATCGTCGCGTGGATCTCGCCCTCCTCGCGGTCACCGCCGCCTGCGGCCTGGCGGTGGGTCTGGTGGCGGGCCTCGCCTTCCGGGCCACCGAGCGAGCACGTGCGGACCCGGGCTCGGCACCGATCGTGCCAGCCGGGGCGGCATCGGTCCTCGCGGTCCTGCCGTCCCAAGCCGTGCTGCTGGACTCGCTCGGCGGGGTCATCTATGCCAGCCCTGCGGCGCATGCGTACGGCCTGGTGCGTGACGGACGGCTTGCTGCCCCGGAGCTGGTCGCGATGGTGGAGGCTACCCGGCGCGAAGGCGTCATCCGGCAGGAGGAGCTCGAGCTCGCGCGGGACCGCAACGGTCAAGCCACGATGTTCATGCAGGCGCGAGCAGCGCCGCTCGGCGCCGAGCTGGTGCTCCTGCTAGTCGAGGACCGCACCGAGGCGCGTCGGCTCGACTCCATCCGGCGAGACTTCGTGGCCAACGTGAGCCACGAGCTCAAGACACCCGTCGGCGCTCTCTCGCTGCTCGCCGAGGCGGTGCTCGAGGCCTCGGACGACCCCGTCGCGGTCAAGCGGTTCTCCTGGCGGATGCAGATGGAGTCCGCGCGGCTGACCGAGCTGGTGCGCGAGCTGCTGGAGCTGTCGCGGCTGCAGGCCGACGACCCGCTCGTGTCGCCGGAGCCCGTGGACGTCGATCACGTCGTACGCCTGGCGTTTGACCGCGTGGGGGCGGTCGCGGCGAGCCGCAAGGTCAGGCTCGCGCGGGGTGGCCAACCCGGCCTGGTCGTCATCGGCAGCGAACGGCAGCTCGTCACCGCATTGGGCAACCTGGTGAGCAACGGCGTCGCCTACAGTCCGGACGGCTCTCGGGTGGTGGTGTCCGCCCGGCGCGACGGCGACCAGGTTGCGCTCACCGTCGTGGACCAGGGCATCGGCATCCCGGACCACGAGCAGGAGCGGATCTTCGAGCGCTTCTACCGGGTGGACCCGGCGCGGGCGAGGGCCACCGGCGGCACCGGTCTGGGGCTGGCAATCGTCAAGCACATCGCTGCCGTCCACGGTGGTGAGGTGTCGGTGTGGAGCGTTGAGGGCGCCGGCTCCACCTTCACCCTTCGGCTGCCCGCTCTGGGTCGCCCGGAAGGTGCGGCGCACGAGTCGTCGGGGTCGGCATCGGCCGTACCTCCGGTTGCACTCACACCGACTGGACCAGCGCCGGCACCTGAGTCGGCGGCCGACCGGCGGACCACATCCACGGCGACACAGGCAGCGGCTGCGGTCTCACCGCCGGCGCCGAACCGGCCTCGCCTGCAACCCGAGGAGACAAGCAGATGACGCGTGTGCTCGTGGTAGAGGACGAAGAGTCGTTCAGCGACGCGCTGTCGTACATGCTGCGTCGAGAGGGATTCGAGGTCGCCGTCGCGACGACCGGGCCGGGCGCGCTGGAGGAGTTCGGCCGTGCCGGCGCCGACATCGTGCTGCTCGACCTCATGCTGCCCGGACTGCCGGGGACGGAGGTCTTCCGCGCCCTGCGGGCGCACGGCAACGTGCCGGTCATCATGCTCACGGCCAAGGACAGTGAGATCGACAAGGTCGTCGGCCTCGAGCTGGGCGCCGACGACTACGTGACGAAACCCTTCTCGTCGCGCGAGCTGCTGGCACGCATCCGTGCCGTCCTCCGCCGCGGGGGCGAGCCCGAGGACTTGATCGAAGCAGTCCTCGAGGCAGGACCCGTACGCATGGACGTCGACCGGCACATCGTCACGATCGACGGGGCCGCGGCGAGATTTCCGCTGAAGGAGTTCGAGCTGCTCGAGATGCTCTTGCGCAACGCCGGCCGGGTCCTCACCCGCGGTCAGCTCATCGACCGGGTCTGGGGAGCGGACTACGTGGGCGACACCAAAACCCTCGACGTCCACGTCAAGCGGCTCCGCGCCAAGATCGAGCCGGACCCGTCGGCGCCGCGTCACCTCCTCACCGTCCGCGGGCTGGGGTACAAGTTCGAGTCAGCCGCGCCGGCAGCACCCGGATCGATGGGTGCGGGCCGCTAGCCCGGCTCGATCGTGCTCGCTACTCCTCGAACTCCCCGCCGTAGACCGCAGCCGAGGAGAGGACGAGCAGGCGGAGGGTTGCCGAGCCCGCGGTCTCGAAGCTGAAGGTCGCGCTTACGTACGTGCCGGGCTCCAGATCGATGTCGTCGATCGTCACGGGCGAATCGGAGCTCTCCGGAATCGCCGTCGCCGTCTCCGACCGCAGCTCCAGCGAGGTGTCATCGAGCGAGACCTCGACCGGCCCGTCGGGACCGGCCAGCTCGACGCCGACGAGCGCGTCGTCCTCCGGGCCGTCGTTCACGATCGTGGCAACGAGCTCTGAGCTGTCGCCGTCGTCTGCCGGCGCGACGACGAGCGCGTTGCGGATCTTGATGAGCCCGACGTCGGCGTTCTCGCCGGAAAGTCGCTGCGGATCCAGGGTGCCGGCCTCCACACCGACACTGCAGGAGGTGAGGGCACCCGCCGTGACGACAGCCGTGACGCCGGCGAGCAGAGGGGTCGCGAAGCGGCGAACGGGGCGGTTGTGCACTGGTCGGGCTCCTGCCGTCGGAGGTGCTGGGCTTGCGATGCGGTGCGTGCGTGGTGAGGTCCGCAGTGGTTATGGAGGCGGTCACAGCGTAGCGATCCTCCCTCGGCGCGGCGCCGAGGCACGACAACCCCCCTTTTGTCAACCCCTCCGTGGGCTCGACATGCCCTCTGACCTGCGGAAACGTCGAGGAGCAGTCCGAGAATCGTGGTAAGATCCTCGTCGGAGAGGGGTCACATACACGATGGCTTTCAATGTCGGCGAAACAGTGGTCTACCCCCATCACGGAGCAGCGCTCATAGAGGCGATCGAGACCCGCGAGATCAAGGGCGTCGCGCGGACGTACCTCGTTCTGAAGGTGGCCCAGGGCGACCTCACAGTTCGGGTCCCTGCAGACAATGTCGACCTCGTCGGCGTCCGTGACGTGGTGGGTCAAGAAGGTCTCGACCGGGTTTTCCAAGTTCTTCGGGCGCCACATGTCGAGGAGCCGACCAACTGGTCGCGCCGCTACAAGGCAAACCTCGAGAAGCTCGCCTCCGGCGACGTCATCAAGGTGGCCGAGGTCGTGCGGGACCTATGGCGTCGAGAGCGTGATCGTGGGCTTTCCGCCGGCGAGAAGCGAATGCTCGCCAAGGCGCGTCAGATCCTGGTCAGCGAGCTCGCCCTCGCGGAGCGTACGAACGAGGACAAGGCCGAGACGTTGCTCGACGAGGTCCTCGCCTCCTGACTCCTCGGCACCACCGATACGTTCTGGTCGCTTGTTCATGACCGCAGTGCTGGGGGTCGTTCCCATCAGTGCGCGGGACCAGCTCGTCCTGGCGCAGCTGCGAGGCCGCTCCCTCCTCGCGTACGCCGTGAAGTCGGCGCTCGAGGTGACCGACGATGTGGTCATCGTGTCGAGTGGTGCGGTGGCCGGACTCGACAACGCCCTAGCCTCGGACGGGTTGACGCGCATCTCCGTCCGTCGCCTCGACACGGCCACCGGGACTGAGTTGTTGGCGGCAGACTGCGCGCGGGCGTCGCACGTAGTTGTGCACGACCCGAAGTGTCCGCTCCTGCCGGCCACCGAGATCGCCCGCGTGCTGATCGCCGCGGCGACGGCCGCCGTCGGCGTACGTCCCGTCACCGACACCGTCAAGACCCTCGCGGCCCGACCGTCAGGACCCAGGGTCAGCGCGACCCTCGACCGCAACGACTACCGCGCGGTCTGCTCGCCGCTGGCTCTGTCGGCAGGCAGCATCGCGATCCTCGCGGCCGAGGTCGGCGCCCAGTGGTGGACGACCCCGCTGTGGCGACTCGTCGAGACACTTCGCCACCACGTCGGCGTCGAGCTCGTCGGTGTGTCGTCCCTCGCCCGCCGCGTCGAGGACGAGGACGCCATCTGGCTGCTCGAGTGCTTCGACGACGTACGCCGGATGGTCCGCGAGACCTGACCGGACGTCAGCCGCGGAACAGGGACCGCAGCTCGCGCGCGATCTTGACCGGCTGCCGGACGACCGCCAGCGGCAGGCCGAGGAGAAACGTGCTCGGCTCGCGTACGGCCTGCCGGAGCAGACGCCGCGGTTTGCTGACGACGCGCTGTTCGAGATCGAGAAGGTAAGCCGGGACGAGCACCCGCGGCTCCACCTCAGTCAGGTGATCACAGGCCGTGCAGCGGGTCGAGTGCAGGAGCCGCCCGGAGTAGTGCAGCTCATGGTCCACCGTCCGCGCGCAGCTCGCGCAGGTGAGCTCGGCCGACGCGATGTCGCTCATCGTGATCGCCACCCTCGCCGCGGCAGCGAGAAGCCCGACCGGGCGAGGAGCCGCTCCGCGACGAACAGGTCCTCGGGGAAAGTGATCTTGATGTTGTGCGCCTCGCCGTGGAGGTACGCAATCTCGATGTCGGCGAAACGCTCTATGCACGAGGCAGTGTCGCTGCCGATGAACCCTTCCCGAGCCGCCGCCTCGTACGCGTCGAGCAGCGGCTCGGCGCGAAATGCCTGGGGTGTCTGAACCGCGACGGTCGGGGTCGCGCCCGCGGCGCCGACATGGGCGCGGGTGCCGTTGGGGTTGGCTCGCGGCAGCAGGCCGACGACGGACCGGCCCGGCAGGGCGCCACCATGCTCGCGCGCTGCGGCGATGACCTGGCGGAACAGCTCGCTCCCCGCCAATGGCCGGGCCGCGTCGTGGATCACCACCACATCGACCTCCCCTGCGCGGATCGCGCGGGAGACGGCGACCAGGCCGGCCCACTCGGAGTCGTGCCGCTCGTTCCCCCCGGACACGATCGTGATGTCTCGCCGCGGTGACTCCTTGGCGAGCACCGCTGCGGCGGCGGTCCGATCACTTTCGCGTACGACCAGGACGGTGTGCGTGATCTCATGCACGGGCGCCGTCCAGTCGAGCGACCACGTGAAGACCCGACGGCCCGCGAGCGGCAGCAGCACCTTGTTGGTCGCGTGCCCGGACCGCTGACCGTTGCCCGCCGCCAGCAGGATGAGGGCGGCGCCGGGGCCACGCCCGCTCGCCGTACGCCCGCTCACCCGGCTCGCCCAGTCACTCAAGCAGCGTAAGCCCGGACGCGACCGACCCCCGATTCTGTCAGGCGGCCCCCGAGCGTCAGGCGACCCCGAGCAGCCGCGAGACGGTCGCCGTAGTGGGCAGGTTGCCGTCGACCAGCTGGTCCTGCAGCTTGCGCAGCGTCACGATCGTGGAGGAGTCGTCGAGCTCGACGTCGTCGTACGTCAGCATCGTTTCCGCGTCGATGTCGCGCACGAGCGTCGCCCCCGCGACGACACCGAGGGGCGCCGCACGCTCTGCCCGGAACTCCCCCGCATCCACGATCAGCCCGCGGACCATCGAGCCACCGACGCCGTCGATGCGCTCTCCCGCTCGCAGCGGACGCTTCGTCACGGCCGCGACCTCCGCCTTCCAATGCTCCGACACCAGGCTCGGGCGGCGGTCCAGCACCATCTCGTACACCGTGAGCGGAGCCTCGATGCTGGCGAGGTGGTAGGGCCGGTAGAGCGCGTAGTACGGCCCGTCTCCCATCTGGAGGTACGTCATCTCGTGGTCGACGTAGGCGTCGTCGGTGCGGACGACAACGAAGACGCCCGGCGCGACCGGGCCCGTGCAGTAGTCCACGACGCCAGGGCGGTCCAGCACCCCACCGTCAGCGGCGAGCGCGAAGGTGCGATGCAGGTCGGGCACCGTCGTCTTGGGCCCGTGCATGCCCCGGGTGCTGACCTCGAGGCCAGTCGTGTTGGCGAGGGCGGCCATCTCGATCATGGCCTTGGAGCCGTCGACAAAACTGGTGAGCATCTTGGGGTTCATGCCCTTGCTGTGCGCGCGCGCCGCGAGCGACTCCGGCGTGGCGGAGGTGTCGAGCGGGTTGTTCTTGCCCTTGCCCGCGCACACCACCTCGAACGACAGGTCCCGGGCGAAGTCGACGAGGATCTTCGCCTCGACCGGCTCGTCGCCCCGGCAGACGGAGTAGATCGAGTTCGTGGCCGCCGCGACCCGGTGCAGGAGGGCACCGACCGTGACGTCGGACTCCACGTTGAGCGTCGCGACGTCCTGCCCGCCGAGGAGGGAGTTCAGCGCCACGCGAGCGCCGACGTCCGGGATCCCGGTCGCCTCGACAACCACGTCGACGGCGAGCGCGGGCAGGTGGTCGACCTCGGTCATCGCGACGGACCCTCCGTCTTCGATGACCCGCTGTTGCGCGTCGAGACCGGTGGCGTCGACCGCCACGGCCCCGGCGCCGACCAGCCCCGCCCGGGCACGGTCGAGGCTGATGTCCACCACGGCCGAGAGTGCGACGCCCGGCATCCGTACGAGCTGGGCCGCGAACCCCTGCCCCATCTGACCGGCACCGACAAGGGCGACTCGCACCGGGCGGCCCGCCGTCTCCTCGCGGGCACGCAACCGGTCCCGGTAGCTCATGTGCCCTCTCCGCCGCTCGGTGTGGCGGCGCTGGAGGCGGCCGCGGGGGGCGCGGCACGCGGGTCGCCTCCCCGGGTGATGCGGAACGCGTCGCCGACCTCCGGCTGCGGCAACGCGTGCTCGGGGACGCACACGTCACCTGGCAGGTCGGCCGTCACCTTGCCGTTGGCCTTGAAGTCGATGTGCCCGAGATCGATCAGGTTTCGCTCGACCACATCGCCGACGGCGAGGATCGGGAAGCTGGTGGCGCCGATCTCGACGACGTCGCCCGGCACCGGGCCGTGCCGCTCGATCGACGGCCGGTGGAACACGCTGATGTCCTGGAGCTCTGCGGGCGCCTGCTCATTGAAGAACACGAGGATGCCGTGGTCGTCGACGAACCCGGTCACGAGGGAACCCACCCCCGTGATCTCGGACGCGTAGCAGACCGTGGTCAAGCCCTCTCCAGTCGCCGTCATTGCGCTTCGATCTCGTTCGGGGAGACGCCGGACACAAAGAGCTGCTCGGTGATGAAGTTCGCGAGCGGCCCGGCAGGTGAGGTGGCGTGGACGTCGACGGTGAGGACTTTCTTCATCGGGTAGACCCCGACGCGTGCGGTGCCGCCGCAGTCGATCACCGCGACCGCGATCTGGTCGAACGGCACGGAGCTCTTGAAGCCGTCGAACGGAGTGCCGCCGGTCAGCTCGGCGATCCTGGCCGCGACCGGATGGATGCCGCCGCCGGTGACGGAGTAGATGTAGGGCTTCTTCTCGGTGGGCGTCACCGTGAGTGGGCCGCCCCAGCCGCCGCGGCCCTTGGTGATCTTTACGCTCTTGTAATCGGTCATGAATGCCTCCAGGGCTGTGAGAGCTGAGTCGTGCCGGATGAGGGTCTGGTCATGAGCTCGTGGAGTACAAGCCGAAGCTTGCGAAGTACGCGATGACCACCGAGAGCGGACCCGTGATGAGGCGGGAGAACAGCACCGCAGGCACGCCGACCTCGACGGTCTCCGGCTCGGCATCACCGAGCGCGAGCCCCACCGGGATGAAGTCGCAGCCGACCTGCGGGTCGATGGCGAACAGCGCCGGAAGGGCGTACTGCGGGGGAATGTCGCCGGCTGCGATGCGGGTGCCGAGGAGCACGCCCACGATCTGGGCGATGACGGCGCCGGGGCCGAGGATCGGGGAGAGGATCGGGATCGCGCAGAAGACCGAGATGGCCAGCAGGCCGGGCAGGCTCGAAGCAAGCGGTGCCACCAGGTCGGCCAGCGCGTCGCCGATGCCGGTCTTGTTGACGATGCCGACGATCACCGAGATGAACGCCATGAACGGCAGGATGTTGCGGATCACCGTCTCGATGGTGTCGCGTCCAGCCTGGTAGAGCACGTTGACGACGCCACCGACAGCCCGGCCCAGCCGGACAAGGGTGCTGTTGAACGCGTCGAAAGCAGAGCTCTTCGTCGGAGTCGGCGACGACGATGTGGTGGAGCTCATGCCGGGACCTCCTCGGTCGTGTTGCGCTGGCGCCGGCCCATGAGCCGGGCGGTGATGAACTCCGTGAGGATGCCGCGCATCAGGATCACGACCATCCCGACGAGCAGGTAGCGGATGGCGAGGTCGCCCAGGCCGAAGCCGAGCGAGGTGACGCCCGCTGCGATTCCCAGGTAGACGAAGAGCTCACCGGAGTTGGCGTGCGGGAAGAGGCCGGTGATGGGGTGGACGAAGCTCACGGCGGAGTCGTAGAACGCGGGCTTGTAGCGCTCCGGCAGGAACCGGCCCATGGTGTAGGCCATCGGGTTGGTGAGGAAGAAGACGGCGAGGACCGGCAGCACGAGGTAGCGCACCGGGTACCACATGATGCCCGGTCTGGCGGCGGCCGCACCGAACTGCTCGATGCGCTCGGGGCCGATCAGTCTGATCAGCGCGTTGACGGCGGTCAGCAGCACGATCAGCAGCGGGATGATGCCGACGACGAGGGCGGTGAAGAACGACGCACCTTCCTGGAAGAGGCCGATGAACCATTCGGCGCCGCTCGCGAGCGCGCCGAAGAAGCCGGTCGGTTCGTCGACCGTGGGTTCGGTCGTCGCCAAGATGGCGACTTGGGCAAATGGCATGATGCTCCTAGCTGGACGGAGTGCGATCTCCTGGCTCGTACGGCGTGGCGATCGCAGCTGTGCCGAGATGCAGGCTCCTTGCGGGGGGCTCCCTTCTCCTGGACGGAAGACGTCGGAGGCGGGCGCTATCCCGCGGCCGGCGTCTTGTCTGTGTGCGGCCGCATGCGGGCAGCTACGGCAGCTTTCGGTCCGACGTCGGTCAGGTCTACTTCGACGCCGCGGTCTCGATAGAGCGTGGCGGCCTGCCGTACGGCCTCGCGCTCGTTCGCACGCAGCTCGGCGATATCGCGCGTTCCGGCGAGAACGGACACCCGCACGCCGCGCAAACACGGGACGACGTCGGGCCGGGCGAAGGTGGTAAACCCGCGCAGCGCCATGGCCTCCGCGACGACGCCTCGGTCGTCGTCCACCGCGATCGCGACAAAGGCCACGCCGCCGCGGTAGCGGCGACCACCCTTGCCGACGCTGACAGTGCCCTTGGCTCGGAGGGCTCGGATCCAGCTGGTGAACGCCTTGCTCTGGCGGTACGTCAGGAGCAGCTGGACACACCAGCCGAGGGCGACGGCGGCAAAGAGAAGGAGGAGTGTCACGAGGCGAACCTTTCGGGGGAGGCGTCGGCGAGGAGCCCACGGGCGAGCCCCTCGTCGCAGACGAGGATGTCGAGCAGATGCCCTCGGAGGGCACCGAGCACGCCCGGTGCCTTCACCCGTCCGTGGGCCACGCCGACGACGGTCGGGATCTCCGCGACCTCGGCGAGGGTGACGGCGAGCACGCGGTCGTGCACCGCGCCCCTGATCTCCTGGCCGGTGCCGTCGAAGTACCGGGCGGCGATGTCGCCGACGGGTCGAGCTGCCCAGAACGCCTTTTCGTCCTCGGCATCCAGATTGAGGGCGGCGAGCACGGCAGCGGACGAGCCGTGCGACGGCGTGCCGATGCCGACGAAGGCGATGTCGGCGCGACGGGCCATGTCCAGGGCCTGCTGGATGGACTTCTCGCTGAGCAGTGCGTTCCGGGAACCGACGGTGGTCAGGACCGCCGGGGCGTGGAGGTAGCGGTACGACGCGCCGATCCGCGCGGCCAGCTCGCGGACGAGCTCCTGACCGCTGATCTCGTCGGTGATGGAGGACAGCCCACCGACCAGCTGGACGAGCTGGACCGAGTAGCCGCGGTCGGCGGTGGTGCTCCACACCATCGTCTGCAGAGCGCGTCCCCAGGACAGGGCGACCGTCATGCGGTCACGTATCGCGGCCAGGAGCACCTGCGCCGCGAGCGCGCCGACGCGCTCGCCGACAGCCCCGACCGCTCGGGCCACCCGCTGCGCGACCCAGGCCTCGCGGAGCCCGAACGTCGACTGCAGCGCCGTCTCGAGGCCGCGGTCACGGCCCGCGGGGTCGTTGATACGGATCTCGACGATGCCCTGCTCCAGCGCCGCGGCGAGCATCCGCGACACGTTGGACCTGCTGGTGCCGAGTGCTGTCGCGATCTCCTGCTGCGAACGCCGGTCGGCGTAGTACATCCGAGCGGCCTCGATCAGCGTCTGGGGATCGCGGGGAGCGGGCATCGTCACCTCCGTTCACACGTACGCACATTTGTTCCTGTGATGTATAGCGGGTGGGCAATGCCACGCGCAAGGGTTCCGGGGCGTGTCCGTGGTGTTTCGCCGCCGTTCACCGAGTGGAGGACGCTGGGTTCAGCGCCGGCGTCGGGTTTCGGGAGGCGTCGGGGGCGGTTCCGGGGTTCGACGGCGAGCACCCGGGTGGCCCTCCTTGCTCCGGTCGCAGCGAGTGGCCACTCTGTGTGGGACCAATTCCGGTTTGGATGCTGAAAGTGACCACTCGGCGCGAGGTCGCGGTGACTCGGCGGTCGCGGTCGTCCGCTACCCGAGAACGTCGGCGAGGCCCGCCAGCAGGCGTGCGCCGTCGGCGCCGTTCGCCGCGCGGTGGTCGACGGTCAGCCCGGCGGTCAATGAGAGAGCCACGCCGATTCCGCCGGGGACCTGGACCGGGCGCAGACCGGCCTTGCCGAGCGCCAGCACGCTCGCCTGACCGGGTGTGACCAGCGCCTGGAAGCGATCGACACCGAGGCCGCCGAGGTTCGAGAGCGTCGCGTTTGCAACGAGCAGGTGCCCGCGCGCGACCTTGCCTGTCTGGGCGTACCTGACAGCCTCCCGGACGACGGCGTCGAGCTCGCGCGGGTCCTGCCGGTCCGGCTCGGCGAACACCGGCACGAGGAGTCCGCCGGGCGTGTCGACCGCGAGCGCGATCGCGGGTGGGCCGGACTCCACCGCCCCGTCGTCCTCCCACCGCGTGAGCAGGGCGGGCACCCGGCGCAGGGCAGCGGCGTACGCCTGGAGCAGCACTGTCGTCCACGAGACGCCCCCCCGCCGCGCATCCGCGCCGGCGAGGCGCAGGTCACGCCACACCGTGAACTGCGGGATCGCGGCGCTCTCGCTCATGCGTCGGGCGACCACCGCGCGCACGGCGGCGACCCGCGTGCCGGTGATCGGCGCGCTCGGCGTGGCGGCGGGGCTGGGCGTTGCGCGCGGGCTAGGTGCGCTGGTCGGGTCGAGTGGAGTGGCCGGGCTGGGTGCGGTCAACGCGCCCGGTGCCGGCTGAGAAGATGCCTCCGCGGTCCCAGACCGCGGGGCGGTCACGGCCTCAACATCGGCGACGCTGACGACGCCGTCCGCCCTCGACGCCGTGACCTGCGTCAGGTCGACGCCCCGATCGCGGGCGAGGGCTCGCGCGCGCGGGACCGCGGCGACGGGTGGGGGCGGCACCGTGTACGCCGGTGGCTGTGCGCTGGTCGGTGTGATGAGCGCCGGCTCGGGCTCGGGCAGCGCCGCGTCGGCCACGGCGGCCAGCTCAGGCGCCTTCGCTGTCGGCGCCGCCTGCGCGTCGGATACGGACTCGGGCCGCAGCGCGGCCGTATCGGCCGCGTCGACCACCGCCGGTGCGTCGAGCAGGTCGCCCAGACCTTCCTCGTCCTCGGTCTCCATCCAGGCGATGGGCTCGCCGACCGCGACGACACCGGTGTCGACGACGATCTCGGTGAGGGTGCCGTTGGTGGGGCTCTCGACCTCCATGTCGACCTTGTCGGTCATCACCTCGCAGACGACGTCGCCAGCATTGATGACGTCACCAGGGCCGACCGACCAGCTGAGCACCTCCCCCTCGGCCATGGTCATGGACATCTTGGGCATCCTGATCGCGACGGTCCGCATCACGACTCCTCGACGAGTGCAGTCGCGGCGGTGACGATCCCGTCGACCTGTGGGACCGAGGCGGTCTCGAGCGCGGGCGCGTACGGCATCGGGGCATCGAGCCCGGACAGCCTGCGGATGCGTGCGAGCAGCCGGTAAAGGGCAGGCGACTCCGCGATCCGGGCGGCGATCTCCGCCATGAAGCCGACGTTGCCCGGCGCCTCCTGCACGAGAAGGGCACGGCCGGTCTGCGAGACGGACTCGAGGATCGGTGCGTCATCGAGGGGCGAGAGGGTGCATGGGTCGATGACGGTGGCCTGGATGCCCTGCGCCGCAAGGGTTTCCGCCGCCGCAAGGCTTCGGGACACCATGACACCCGTCGCAACGATGGTGAGATCTTGGCCCTGTCGCTTAACTTGCGTCACCCCGAGCGACACCCGCTCGGCACCCGCTGGCACCGGGCCGCGCTCGCGGTAGAGCAGCTTGTGCTCGAGGAAGATCACCGGGTTCGGGTCGTCGATGGAGGCCAACAGCAGGCCTTTCGCCTCCGCGGGGGTCGTCGGCATGACCACCTTGAGACCCGGCACGTGGGCGAACCATGCCTCGAGGCTTTGCGAATGCTGACCCGCCGCTCCCGTGCCGGATCCCAACGGCGTACGCAGAACCATGGGGACGTTTGCCTGGCCGCCGAGCATAAAGTGGATCTTGGCCGCCTGGTTGACGATCTGGTCCATCGCCTGACAGGTGAAGTCGGAGAACTGGATCTCCACGATGGGTCGCATCCCGGCCAGTGCCGCACCCACCGCTGCCCCGACGATGCCGAGCTCGGAGATCGGAGTGTCCCGCACGCGTTCCCCACCGAAGCGGTGGAACAGATCGCCCGTGACGCCGAACGCGCCGCCGTACTGCCCGATGTCCTCGCCGAGTATGAAGACCCTGTCATCCGCGGCCATTGCTTCGCCGATCGCCTCGCGGACGGCCTCGGCGTACGTCAAGTCGCGCAGCTCGCCAGGCTCGAAACCTTGTGACTGCTGCGAGTTCTGCGGCGCCCTCGGCTGGCCGGTGGGGCGCTCGAGCTGTGCGGTCATGCAGTCACCTCGGCGAAGACGGAGTCCATCAAGTGGCCGGGTTCCGAGTCTGGCGCGGCGTTCGCCGCTTGCACTGCGTCGCGGATGGCGGCTCGGGCCTCGTCCCGTACGGCCTGCACGTCGTCGTCGGTGAGGCTGCCGGCCTCCCGCGCCTGGAGCTCGAACGCGAGTATCGGGTCCCGCTCGCGCCACTCCGCGATCTCGTCCCGGGTGCGGTAGACGTTCTTGTCGCTCTTGCTGTGGCCCTTCCAGCGATAGGTCTCGGCCTCGACGAGCGTCGGCCCGCCGCCCGCGCGAGCCCGCTCGACGGCCGTCGTTACCGCGGCGAAAACGTCGTCCACCGAGTTGCCGTCGACCGTGACACCGGGCATGCCGTACCCACTCGCTCGATCGGCGATGTGCGGGACCGCGAACGCGCGCTCGGTCGAGAACGACATGCCGTACTTGTTGTTCTCGCACAGGAAGATCACCGGGAGGCTCCAGATGGCGGCCAGGTTCAGCGCCTCGTGGAAGGCTCCCTCGTTCGCGGCGCCGTCACCGAAGAAGCACACGACGACGCGGTCGAGTCCCTGCAGCTGGTACGCGAGCGCGGCGCCGACGGCGATCGGGATGCCGCCCGCGACGATGCCGTTCGCGCCCAGGTTGCCCGTCGCGACGTCGGCGATGTGCATGGATCCGCCGCGACCACGGCAGTATCCGGTGTCCTTGGCGAGCAGCTCCGCCATCATCCGCTCCAGGGATGCACCCTTGGCGATGCAGTGACCGTGACCCCGGTGGGTCGAGGTGATCGCGTCGTCTGGACGGAGCGCAAGGCAGGCCCCCGTCGCCGACGCCTCCTGGCCGATCGACAGGTGCATCGTGCCGTGCATGAGACCCCGGGCGAAGAGGTCGTCCACCGCCTCCTCGAACCTGCGTGTACGCCACATCAGGGCGAGCGCGGTCCGAGCCACCTCCGGGTCGGCGGACGGTGCCGTGGTCCCGGCGGGCTGGCCGGTGCCGTTCGCGGCGGCTTGGCGGGGCGGCTCGGCATCAGCGTCGGGCTGGTCGATGTGGCGAGAGTCGGTCACAAGGCGCTCCTGCACATATGTGCGTATGTCGTCACGAATGATCAGGCGCAGGGTAGACCCAGTGTCGCGGCGCTGTAAACACCCCGCCGTCGGGTCCGCCTGCTTGTCCTCGATCAGGTGGCGGGGTCGGCAACCCGTACGAGGGCGGTCGCGATGGCAGCGATCCCCTCGCCGCGCCCCGTCAAGCCCAGTCCGTCGGTAGTTGTACCGGCGACACTCACCGGCGCGCCGCATGCCGCCGACAACGCGACCTGGGCCTCACGCCGACGCGGGCCGATCCTGGGTCGCTCGCCGATGACCGTGACGGACGCGTTCACCGGGATCGCACCGGCAGCCCGTACGCGCCGCGCGACCTCCGCGACGAGATCGCATCCGCTCGCGCCGGCCCACACCTCATCCGCGACGCCGAACACAGCACCGAGATCCCCGAGCCCGGCGGCGGCCAAGAGCGCGTCGCACACCGCGTGCGAAGCGACATCCGCGTCGGAATGCCCGTCGAGGCCCTGCGGCTCGTCCGGCCAGTGCAGCCCCGCGAGCCACATCGGCCGATCCGGCGCCAGCCGGTGCACGTCGACGCCGGTGCCGACCCGCAGCTCCGTACGCAGCTGCTCATCGCTCACGCCTCGATCATGGCCTACCGCCGGCGCGGCTCACCATCCCGGAACGATCACGCCCGGGCGGCACGCACCACCCAAGGGCGGATCATGGAGCCCGCCCGAGTGGTTCGGACCGCCTCAGCGTGATCATTTCCGAGTGGGCGATTCGCGGGCGGGGCTCGTTAGGGTGAGGCGGTGAGCCTGCGCCTGTACGACACCGCACGCCAGGAGCTGCGGGACGTCGAGCCGTTGCGCCCCGGGCATATCGGCGTCTATCACTGTGGGCTGACTGTCCAGGGTGCGCCGCACATCGGCCACATCCGCAAAGAGGTCGTGTTCGACGTGCTCCGGCGCTGGCTCGAGCGCTCCGCCATCGAGGTCACTGTCGTCGCCAACGTCACCGACATCGACGACAAGATCCTCCTGAAGTCGCAAGAGCAGGGCGTGCCGTGGTGGTCGCTCGCCTACGCGAACGAGCGCGCGCTGCACGCCGCGTACGACGTGCTCGGGTGCCTGCCGCCGACGTACGAGCCACGGGCGACCGGCCATGTGCCGGAGATGATCGAGATCATGACTCAGCTGATCGAGGCCGGCCACGCATACGCCGCGACGGACGGTTCCGGCGACGTCTATTTCGACGTCCGATCCTGGCCGTCCTACGGCGAGCTGTCTCGCCAGCGGATCGAGGACATGGCGCCCGCCGAGGACGCCGACCCCCGGGGCAAGCGCGACCCGCACGACTTCGCACTGTGGAAGGGCCACAAGGCCGGTGAGCCCGAGACGGCGAGCTGGCCGACCCCGTGGGGGCGCGGCCGACCTGGCTGGCACCTCGAGTGCTCGGCGATGGTCGGAAAGTACCTCGGCCCCGAGTTCGACATCCACGGTGGCGGCACGGACCTGCGCTTCCCCCATCACGAGAACGAGCAGGCACAGTCGCGCGCGGTCGGGCGCCCGTTCGCGCGACTGTGGATGCACAACGCGATGCTCAACCTCGGCGGCGAGAAGATGAGCAAGTCGGTCGGCAACACCCTGCTCGTCAGCGAGGTCGTCAAGCGCGTACGGCCGGCAGCCCTGCGCTACTACCTCGCGGTGCCGCATTACCGCTCGATCGTCGAGTTCAGCGAGGGCGCGCTCACCGAGGCGGCGACGGCGTACGGCCGCGTCGAGGGCTTCGTCCGCCGCGCTGCCGAGGTCGTCGGCGAAGGCGAGCCGGCGCCCGCCGTGCCCGACGCGTTCGCCGCCGCGATGGACGACGACCTCGGCACGCCAGAGGCGATGGCTCTTATCCACCACGCCGTGCGTGACGGCAACACCGCCCTGGCCACGTCGGCGCGCCAGGACGCCCGGCGACTGCTCGGCGAGGTGCGGGTCATGCTCGACGTGTTCGGGCTCGACCCGTACGGCGCGCCGTGGCGCACCAGCGCGACGACCGACGGCGACCTCGCCCCAGTGGTCGACGCGCTCGTCGCGGTCGCGTTGGAGCAACGAGCCGCGGCCCGCGCGCGGCGTGACTTCGCGACGGCGGACGCCGTACGCGACCAGCTGCGGGAGGCAGGCATCGTGGTCGAGGACACACCCGACGGGGCGCGTTGGACGCTGGCCGGACCAGACTCGGCGGGCGACCGCTGATGGCCGGCGGCACCAAGGGTGGTCAGGGCGGTCGCGGCAACAAGCCTGGCTCCCACCGCAAGGGCGCCCAGGCCGGCTCCGGTGGCAAGGATCGGCGCTCGCTCGCGGGCAAAGGCCCGACCCCGCCGGCCGCCGAGCGACCGGGACACAAGGCGTACCGCCGGGCCGATGCCACTGCCAAGCGCACCGCAGGCCGGCCCGGCGGCCGAGGCGGCGAGCGGTCCAACAGCCGCTCGGGGGACCGTCGTCGCGGGAACGAGTCGATCGTGGGCCGCAATGCCGTCCTCGAGGCCTTGCGCGCCGGGGTCCCCGCAGTGACGCTGTTCATCGCCGAGCGGATCGACAGCGACGACCGCGTACGAGAGGCCATCCAGATCGCCGCGGACAAGGGCCTGCCCCTGCTCGAGTCGCCGCGCGCCGAGCTCGACCGCATCACAGACGGATCGCCGCATCAGGGGATCGCGCTGCAGGTCCAGCCGTACGACTACGCGGACCCGCAGGACTTCGCGAAGCGCACGGTCCGCGGCGTGCCGACGCTGCTGGTCGCGGTCGACGGCCTGACCGACCCGCGCAACCTCGGCGCGGTGGTGCGGTCCGCGGCCGCATTCGGCGCTCATGGCGTCGTCATCCCGACCCGGCGCGCGGCCGGCATGTCGGCGTCGGCGTGGAAGAGCAGTGCCGGCGCGGCCGTCCGCCTGCCGGTCGCCCAGGCGACCAACCTCGTCCAGGCGCTGAAGGCGTACAAGGACGCGGGGATCTTCGTCGCCGGACTGGCCGCCGAAGGCGATGTCCTGCTCGGGGAGCTCGACCTGGCGACCGGACCACTGGCGCTCGTCGTCGGGTCCGAGGGCAAGGGCCTGTCCCGGCTCGTGGCCGAGACCTGCGACGTGCTCGTACGCATCCCGATGAGCGAAGAGACAGAGTCACTCAACGCCGGGGTCGCGGCGGGTGTCGCGCTGTACGAGATCTCCCGGCGCCGCGCCGAGGACAGCTGACCCGGGGCCTCAGCCCAGCAGGGACGGGTCGAACTCCCAGTGCCACGGCTCGGGCCTGCTCCCGCCGGCCAGAGCCCACTCTGGGTTGACCCAGCCGTACTCGCTCCCGTGATCGGTCAACCACGCGTGCTCGGCGCTGCCGTAGCTGTCCACGCCCCCGAACAAGTCGACCGCGACGCCCCAGCCGTGGTTGCTCGTGCCGGGCCGCGCGGCCAGCCCCGGCTTCTGGCTGTAAAGCCGCGACTGCGTGCCCACGTCACGGTAGGAGTCCGTGATCGCCAGTGGCACCCCGAACTCTGCGGCGAAAGCGGCGTTCATCGCGAGGTACGTCGCGGCCGCGTCGGCGCGGAGAAGGTGGCGGTCGCCGATGGTGCAGAGCTCGTCGAGTGCGAGCTGCCCGTTGGGCGGCTCGACCGTGGGCACGGTCGCGTCGCAGCCCTCGACGGGCAGGAACGAGCCGACGATCGGCGCAGGTCGCGGCGGCGGCGCCTGTGCCGGTGTCACGCTGGGCACGGCGGCCGCGCGCACGTTCGCACGGCTCGCTGCCGACTCGGCCCGGGCGGAGTCCACCGACTCACGCAGATTCACGTGCGTACGAAGGGGCGCCGGGGTCGCAACCGACGCCGTAGCCGTCGCCGTGTTGGCCGGAGCCGGCGGGGACCCCGTGACCGCGGCGATGCCTGCCGCTGCGATGGTCAGCACCCCTGCCAACGCCGGGCCGCGCAGGTCGCGGATGGGTCCGCGCACGGCGAAAGGCCCGCGCGCCCGGTGTCGGGCGACGGGTCGTGGCGCGCGCATACGGCTCGGCAGGAGGGGCTCCGGTCGATCGGGGGCGAGTCGGGGGGAGCGTCGACCTTAACCCGCCCGGTGGGTTCGGCGGCAACTCGACGTACGTTCGTGTGGCCGGGATCACGCGCATGCGGCTGGGAGCACTCGGCAACGAGCGCTCGGAACGCGTCGCGGCGACAGCACCAGCGCTGCGCCGAGTCGCCGCGCGCTCGGCCCCCGGGCGGGTCAGGTGGCGCGGGTGCCGCTCGCGGTGCGCTGCTCGTCGATCTGCTGACGCGCCTTCTCGTACGCGGCCAGGGTCTCCTCGGAAAAGGCAGGCAGCTGACCGGTGTGCTCGTTGAGGTCACGCGCGTTCGCGGTCGCGTCCCCGCGCGAGAAAGGCGAGTCGGCTCCGAGCCGGACGGTCGAGGCGTCGCCTAGCCCGCTGCCCAGCACGGCTCGCTCGTCTGGCTTTCGTGCGAGCACGGTGGCGACATACGAGGGAACGGCCTCCCACATGCCGACGTCCTGCTGAGCCGTCTCGGAGAGGTACCAGCGGTGCTCGAGGATCTCGTGGAACACCTCGGGCGCCTCGAGCTTGCCGCGCAGGTCGCGCGGCACGGCGCGTACGACCGGCTCGAACACATCCATGACCCAGCGACTCGCGCCGATGTGCTCGTTCTCGATGCGCATGGCCGCGCGGTAGGTGTCGAGGTCGTTGAGTAGCCGCCGCGCCTGGTTCTCCTGCATGTCGAGCCCGGTGAGGCGAAGCATGCGCCGGGCATGATGACCGGCGTCGACGACCTTGGGCTGCACGATGAGCCGGTTGCCCTCGGGCTCCCGCACCATCCGCAGCTCTTCGACGTCGAAACCGAGTTGATTCAAGCGCCGCAGGCGTTCCTCGACCTTGTACTGCTCGCCGGAGCCATAGCTGTGCTCGTCGGTCAGCTCGCCCCACAGCCGGGTGTACCGGTCGACGACGGCCTCGGCGATGATGAACGGATCGACCACCTCGTCAAGCATCCCGCCGGCCTCGAGGTCGAACAGCT
>Ga0136634_10000311_pt1 | contig 23035 bp, 19 predicted proteins | sample AntDrymUQ8332106_2_FD_104654 | JGI IMG/M metagenome (GOLD analysis project Ga0136634, IMG submission 104654) | Polar desert sand microbial communities from Dry Valleys, Antarctica - metaG UQ833 (21.06) | ecosystem: Environmental > Terrestrial > Soil > Desert | place: Antarctica: Dry Valley... | reverse complement strand
CTATCCCACCCGGGAGCACGCCCGCCGAGACGTGGCTCGGTACATCGAATTGTGGTACAATCTCCGTAGGCTTCACTCGGGTCTCGGCTATAAGACGCCACAAGAGATCCTCGACGAGTGGACAGACACGCAGGGCACAGCGTAGAATAAACAAATCAGGCGGTCCGAAAACCGCGGGGCAGATCAGACCGGGGGCAACCCCACCCTGCGCCGCAACCACATCCACCACGGCCAAAGTGCTGGCGTCTCCGTCTACGACAACGGGCTGGGCACACTCGAAGACAACGACATCACCGCCAACACCCACGCCGGCGTCATGATCACGACTGGGGGCAACCCCACCCTGCGCCGCAACCACATCAACGGCTACGGCTACGAAGCGGTGTGGGTCAGAAAGGGGGGTGGTGGCGTGATTGAGGACAACGACCTCACAGGCAACGCGCGCGGCGCCTGGGACATCGAGAGAAAGGCGGGCACCCTCACCCGAGCCCGAAACACCGAGAAATGATCCACACGCCCCGACCTACCCGGCTCGGACACATCACTGTGCGGAATGCGATTGCTGTTGTCCACGGCGCTCACGATCGCCTGCCGGTCGGCGGACGCGTCAGGCCACGCCGCAGCGGATCGGTGACAAACCCCCGTCACGCAGAACAACACGAGCAACGGGCTGATGCCCACAACTGATCGCGATCCTTCCCGACCTGATCGGAGGCCGGGGCTGCAGCGCGGTCGACTCGGGTCGCCGTACTCCCCCCGACGGGCCGACCGCCGGGCGGGTACCTCGCGGCGCGACCGGCGCACGTCATCACGCATCATGGGGAGAAGCACGACGAGGAGGAGCACGCTGGACAGACAGCAACGCCCGCGGACCGGGCTCCGCAAGGTCCGTTCCTGGCCGACCGTGCTGCTCGTCCTGTTCTGCCTGGGCGTCGGCGTCCCGGTCGCGGTCGCGCTCACCCCGGCCCAGGACCTCGTCGCGTTCGGTCAGCACATCTCCGTGGGGGCGCGGGCGCCGGAGCTGTCCGTGGCCGGTCCCGCCCAGCTCGTGCAGGTCGGCAACACCGCGCTCGACGTGGACCGGCTGCACGTCTACGGGCCGCTGCGCCCGCAGCTCACCCTCGGCCCGGTGCAGCGCAGTGCGGCCGCGGCCGCGGTGTTCGATCCCGAGACCGGGCCGCGAGCGCGGGCGGATGCGGTCGCGGCCGTCACCGGCGGATTCGTCTCCTGGTATGTGTGGGGCGGCCTCGGTCTGGTCGCGTTCACCCTGGCCGCTGCCGCGGCCGCCACCGGGCTGCGCACACTGGCCGTGCTGCGCCGGCAGAGTCGTGACACCGGGGGGCACGCGCCCCTGTACGAGATCTGGTCGTACTGCGTGCGTGCCGCGGGCCGGATGACCGTGATCGCCGTGATCGCGTCGGTCCTGGCGTGGGGTGCGGCCGGGGCGCTGGCTTACGCGGGGGCGGCTCGCGGGCTGCAGAACGTCGGGTCGCTCTCCGATCTCGTCGGGGCCTACCGCCTGTCCCCGGCGCCCGTCGGCCCGGCGGTCACCGGCTACGACGGCGCCGTGATCGGCGACTCCCGAGCCGTCCGGGTCGGCGGGCCCCCGCTGCCGCATCCCACCCCGGACGACGTCGCGTGCGAGCGCAGCGCCGACTCCCTGGCCGCCGAGATCGGCCACCTGCTGCCCGACAAGGTGCTCAACCTGGCCTGCCCCAGCGCCACCATCAACAGCGGGCTGCGCGGCCCGCAGCTGCACGGCGGACGACTGCTGCCCCCGCAGGTCGGCCTGCTCAAACAGGTGCGGAACCTGCGGTTCGTCGTGGTGGCGATCGGACCCAACGACGTCGGCTGGAGCGACTTCCTACGCTACTGCTACGGCGCCGTCGACTGCGCCGACCAGCTCAGCCAGGGCGAGTTCGACCTCCGGATGGCGGCGTTCGACCGTGCCTACGGCGACCTGCTCGCCGACCTCAACGATCTTCCCGGCCGACCCCAGGTGATCATCATGACCTCCTACGAGGCGTTCGAGTCCGATGCCCAGTGCGCCGACACCCGCGCCTCGGGATACCCCGGCCTCGACCCGGTCAAGATCGAGCTGTTGACGGCCCGCAACGAGCAGCTCAACGCGGTGCTCGCCGCGGGCGCCAGGAAGTACGGCTTCGCGATGGCCAGCCCCGAGCTCCGCCTGCTCTGCGAGCCCGGTTCCGACGGGCTGGGACCGGACCTGCAGGGCCTCGCCGACCCGTTCCCGTTCCACCCCACCGGTGTCGGTTCGCTGCGGATGGCGTCGTCGGTGGTGCGGCTGATCGACTCGGGCGAGGAGCGGTAGCCCTGTCGTACTGGGTCCTGCACGTCGACCTCGACCAGTTCATCGCTGCGGTCGAGATCCTGCGCCGCCCCGAGCTGGCCGACGCTCCCGTCATCGTCGGCGGCACGGGCGACCCGACGCAGCGCGCGGTCGTGGCCACCGCGTCCTACGCGGCACGCGAGCACGGCGTCCGCTCCGGGATGCCGCTGCGCACCGCGGCGAAGCGTTGCCCGGACGCTGTGTTCCTCCCCGCCGACAACCCGGCCTACGAGGAGGCCTCGGAGCAGGTGATGACCATCCTGCACGGGTTCGACGCCGTGGTGGAGGTGCTGGGCTGGGACGAGGCGTTCCTCGGGGCGGAGACCGAGGACCCCGAGGCGCTGGCTCGCGACGTCCAACGCACCGTGCTCGCCGGGACGCGACTGGCGTGCTCAGTCGGGATCGGCGACAACCTGCTGCGCGCCAAGCTGGCCACCGAGTTCGGCAAGCCGGCCGGGGTGTTCCGGCTGACCGCGGACAACTGGGACGAGGTGATGGCCGAGCGCCCCACGCAGGCGCTGTGGGGTATCGGTGCGAAGACGGCGCGCAAGCTTGCCGACCGAGGCCTCACCACCGTCCGCGAGCTGGCCGCCGCCGACCCGGCCGCGCTCGCCGCCGATCTCGGCCCGTCGCTCGGGCCCTGGTACGTACAGCTGGGCCGCGGAATCGGCCGGTCGCGGGTGGAGGGGATGCCGTGGGTGCCGCGCTCGTGCAGCCACGAGACGACCTTCCAACAGAACCTCGAGGACTGGACGGACGTGCGTACCGAGGTGGCTGCGCTCGCCCGACGGGTCGCCGAGGGTGTGCTGGCCGACGGCCGCCCGGCGGCACGGATGGCCGTCAAGGTCCGGTTCGCCCCGTTCTCCACCTCCACGCGCAGCGCGACGCTCGAGGCCCCGACCACCGACCCGGACCGGATCGAGGCGGCCGCGCTGGCGGTGTTGGCGCTGTTCACCCCGGGCCGCCCCGTCCGGTTGCTCGGGGTCCGCGCCGAGTTCGAGCGCCCGTGACACCGCGTCGTCGCAGTTCAGAACGGTGGCGCGTCGTCGGGATCCTCGGAAGGTGTGCGGGGTGGGGTGGGTCGGGGTGGCGGCCGCCGGAGGATGGGGCCGGAGATGGGCTGACCTGATCCGGTGTCGGGGTCGGAGGCGGCCGGGCGTGGGCGGGCCGACACGGTGGGTGGATTGATCGGTTCACCGCGCGTGCGGTAGGTCTGGCCAAGTGGGCTGGTCCACCGGAATCGGCCGGGTTCGGGTTGGGTGAGCGCCCACCAGCCCTCGGTCTTGTACCGGTGGTGCCGGTCGCACAGCGGACCGATGTTGGAGCGGGTGGTGGGACCGCCGCGGGTGTGGTCGCGGGTGTGGTCCTTGTCGCAGCCGCGGGCTGGGCGCCGACACCCGGGGAAGCAGCAGGTGCGGTCGCGGACCTCGATGTGGCGGGCCAGGGCGGCCCGGGCGAACCGGCTGGTCGGACGACAGTCGAGGCGAGCGAGGCTGCTGTCGCGGTCGGCGTGCTGACCGGCAATGTCGGCGACCACCGGGGCCCACGGCCCGCAGGCATGTGGGTCGGCGGTCAGCCGGGCCAGCGTCTCGGCGCAGAGGTGGATCTCCACCACACCGCCGCGGCACGCTCCCCGCTCGGCGGCGGGCACGCTCGGGCGACACCGGATCACTCCGGCCACGATCAGGTGTCCGTCGGTATCGGTGACGGCGTATCGCCATTGCGCGCCGTGATGCTGGTCGGCCACCAGGGAGCGGGCGGTGTCGGGGGGTACGGGGCCGAGTCCGGGTATCTCGCCGCATCGGTCATCGAGGCCGATCAAGGTGGACAGCCCGACCCGGATCTCCACACCCGTGCGCAGCTCAGCGCCCCGGCCAACAACCACGTCATCGGCGGGGACACCGCCAACATCCGCCGCGGTGGCGGGAGCGGCTGGACTGCTCGGTTCGGCAGGGGTTGGGTGGGCAGCGTCGTCTGTGGTGGCGAGCCCACCCGCAGGTTCGGTGTCCTCGGGGCGTACCCGGGCCAACATCGCGGCGATGATCTGTTGTTCGGTGAGGTGGTGGAAGCGGCCGTCGAGCATGCCGAGGAACAGGTCGGTCTGGATCTGGCCGAGCCGGCCCGGGTGACCGGCGCGTTGCACGGCCCCGGCGAGGACGTCGAGCCGCTCGCACGCGACGGCGGCCTCGTCGGCGGGCAGCCCGTTGGCGGTGACCGTGACGGTGCCCTCGGGGCTCAGGTAGCCGACCACGGCGCGGGCCCGCACAGCGCGGCGATAGCGGCGGCGGGCGTGCTCGGGATCGATGTCGTGGATCATCCGCACCAGCCGGGCCCGGAGTTGCCCGGTGGTCAACCGCGAGGCCACCGGCACCAGGGCCTGGCAGATCGTGGTGACCTGCTCACCGGTCAGGTCCTCAAGGTGCTCGGCGAACACCCACGCCTTGGGCCGGTCGATCTTTCCGGCCCACAACGCAGCGTGTACCTGCGGCAGCCGGGTGACGACGGTCTCGGCGAAGTCCAGCTCCCGGTCGGCGGCCGGACCGGTGAGGGTGAGCGCGGCGGCGATCTCCCCCGCGGCCCACTCCTGGACCGCCTGCAACCGCTGCACCCCGAGCAGGGCACGCAACTGCGGATCCTCCGGATCGGAGAACGGCGTGGAGCGGCCGACCTCGACGATCGAGGCGAGCAACCGCGCCTGCTCGTGGGCGACCTGGCGGTGCTGGGCCTGCATCACCGCGACGGTGTGCTCGTTGGGCACCCGGGTGAGGTCGAGCCCGGCCAACACCGCACCCAGCGCGGGACCCGGCGGCATGTCCGCCAGCCCCACAGGCACCTCGACCGGATCCACGAGCCGAACATACATTCGAACCCTGACAGTTTCGGGCTCCTGCTCCATACGGACCACCAGCCGCGACGTCACGCACCGAGCCCGAGGATTTGACCTCAAGGCCAGTTGAGGTTGAACAGTGGCACGCAGGACATCGACGCAGGTGCCCGGTACCACGGCCCACGAGGAGCAACCATGCAGGTAGCAACGGTCACACAGTTCGGCCCACCCGAGGTCCTGGTGACGCGCGAGGCTCCGGATCCGACCGCAGGCTCGGGCGAGGTCGTGATCGCGGTGGCGGCCGCGGACGTCCTGTGGGTCGAGACGATGATCCGGCAAACCGGCGGCGGCGAGTACTTCGACGTGACACCTCCCTACATTCCCGGCAACGCCGTCGCCGGCCGGGTGCGAGCGGTCGGCGACGACGTCGACCGGGGCTGGATCGGTCGGAAGGTGGTCGCGCACACTGGGGAGCGCGGCGGTTACGCCGAGCAGGTCGTCGTCCCCGAGGCCGGGTTGTCGGAGGTGCCGGAGGGGGTGGAGCTGCGCGCGGCGGCGGCCCTGGCGCACGACGGGCCCACCGCGTTGACCCTGATCGACGGCACGCGGATCGGCAGCGGGGACGCGGTGCTGGTGGTCGGCGCGAGCGGTGGGCTGGGCATCGTGTCGGTGCAACTGGCGCGTGCGCGCGGCGCGCGGGTCGTCGCGGTGGCTCGGGACGAGCGCAAGCTGGCGCGGATCCGTGAGCTGGGCGCCGACGCTGTGATCGACTCCGAGGCACCTGACTGGGTCGAGCAGGCCCGTGCGGCACTCGGCGGCGAGGGTGCCGACGTGATCCTCGACAACATCGGCGGGCGAGTCGGCGAGGCCGCGTTCGCGGCAGCCGCACCCGGCGGCCGGTTCTCCGCGCACGGGACGCCCAGCGGCCGGTTCGCGGCGATCGACCCGACGCACGCCCAGCGCCGCCGCGTCACGGTACGAGGTATCGCAGACGTGCAACTCACCGATGCCGACCGCACGCGTCGCACCCGGCAAGCACTATCCGAGGCGGCAGCCGGCCATGTCACGCCGGTGATCGGCCAGACGTTCCCGCTCACGCAGGCCGCCGGCGCACACGCCGCCATCGAGCGCCGGACCGTCTTCGGCACGACGCTGCTGGTCACCTGACGGTCGTCCGCGCATCAGCGCTCGAGCCGAGGCCTTGGTTGGCGATCTCCAGTGCTGTTGGTGTGCCGCCTTCAGGGGTGGGTGCGATGAGAGCGGCGACGAGCGCGAGCGCGAGCGCTGCGGCGGCGGCTACGACGAGCAGCCAGCGCGGTTCGGCCGGTGGTGGATCGATGGGATGGTCGATGGAGATGAGCCCACCGCGCTCACCGGGCTCGGGTGCGGGGACCAGCCGTCCTGTGAAAGTGGCCGGTGCGAGCGAGGAGCCGGGTTCGAACGGTGTTTCCCAGGTGGTTGTCGGCTGGGCAGGGTCAGCGATGCCATACCCCTCGAGCCACTGATCGATCACCCTGAGCTTGGCGGTGACCATGACGATCTGCGCGGCGGCGGTATCGGCGATCGACAGTTTGCGGGGCACGACGAGTTCGGTCTGGTCGGTCAGCGGCTTGGCCAGACCCAGCCAACCGGCAGCGAGCAACAGTGCCTGCCAGTACTGCCCGAGAACCCATTCGCGGGTGTCCTCGGCTCGGGCTCGGGCATCGTCGGCGGCGGTGAGCTCGAGCCGGGCGGCGTCACGAGCTTCTCCGACCTGCCGGGCACCTTCCTGGATCCGGCTCTCGATGTCGGCGATCACCACGGCGCCGGTGCGGAGGCGGTCACCGAGACGGTTGCCGCAGCAGGCGAACGCGCCCAGGAGCAGCACGAGCGCGCCGAGCACCATGCCCACGAACGCGCCGAACAGGGTCGCCTCGACGATGGACTGCCCGCTGCCCCGGGACAGGAACGCCACCCGGAACACTCCGATGGCCCCGACGCCGATGGCCGTAGCGAGCAGCCAGCGATAGGCGGCTCGTAACCGTTCGTCTACCCTGGAGAGATCGTCGATCGGTGGTGGCGGCTGCCCGACGGCCGCGGGATCACGCTGGATCAGTCCTCGTCGCGCGGTGCGGTTGTGGTCCTTGATGGAGTCACGCAGCTCGCAGTTCTCCCGTTCCCGCTGCCGGTAGTTGTGGATGGTCAGGTCGATCGCCAAGGCTTGCGCACCGGCGAACGCGAGCGCGAGAACCCACTTGTACAGCGCCCCTGCCGAGGTGAGCCCTCCGAGGTTGAGCAGTGGCCGCCAGAGCAGCATCACATCCAGTGCGGCCAGGACGACCGCGGCGATAATGATCAAATACCGGTCGATCTCCCGTTCCCGGTGCCGGGAGTCACCGTCGCGCTCCCGGTCACCGGCCAGCTCCCGGTCGGCCTGGTGCTTGGCGACGGCCTCCCGTCCGCTGGCCCGGGACCCCGGCGGGTGTTCCACCGCGTCGTCGAGGATCTTGTCCGCGTCGTTGCTGATCGTGCCGGCGAGATCGGCGTGCTGGTCGGCCTGGTTGGCGTGCCGCAGGTACTCCTCATCGTCGGGTAGGGACAGGTCCCCGGCTTCCTGCTGGGCCATCGCCAGACCCTTGGCGAAGGCAGGCGCCGCAGTGTCGGCCGAGGTCCGGTGCTCCCACGGTCGGTCGGTGAACGGGCTGATGACCATGTTGTGGATCAGTACGGCGATGATTCCGAGCTGCTCGTTGATGCTGGCCCAGATCACCCTGGCCGGGGGCGGGATCGAGGATTCGTCGATGTTGCGCTCCTGCAGGCGGCGCGCAGGGGTGGGGGGCTGGTGAGCGAGCTGATCTCGGCGGGTTGATCCGGCCGCACGGGGTCGTCGTATCATCCGTGTCATCTCCCTACTGTGGGCAGCGGTTGCAGAGGGACTAGGTACTGCGGGTTTAGGTACTGCGCGGCACCAGCCGAATGATCACGACCCGTTGCGCTGCGGACCGGGGATCCTGGTCGGGGTCGGCGACCTCGTCGTAGCCGACACCCGCGGTGCGGACGTCCGCCGGTGGGATACCGGCGTCGATGAGCAGCTCGCCGAGGACCACGGCCCGCTGCCGGGACAACACCCGCGAACTCTCGGCGTCACCGAACGCGGCGGTGAATCCCGTGGCCTCAACGACGTATCGACCGTCGGCGCGTTCGTAGCGGACGACCAGACCCGCGACCCGAGCACGGGTGGCGTCCAGGTCGAGCAGCGTTGCGGTGTTCGGGACGAACCCGGCGGTGTCGATGACCACTGGTGGTTCGCCGTCCGGGTCGGGCGACAGCAACGGCGTCCGCTCGATGCGCGGGTCGAGAGCCGGCACCGGAGAGGAGGAACTCCACGCCGGTCCCGTCGTGTCGGTGAGCAACGCCGGGGAGACGTTTGCCCCCAGCGCCGTGCCCAGTTCGGTGATGAACGTCGAGCGCCAAGCCTCGGCCGCCGGTGAGAGCGGCTCCTGGTCCTCGCCCACCGGAGCGAGGAGGATCGGGTGTAGATCGACCCGGGACAGATCAAGGGTGCTGATCTCGGTGTTCGCGAGGACTTCCTCGACCGCAGCCCGGGGTTCCGCGGCGGCCAGGGCGGACATCTGCAGCGGGTCGGTCGAACTGGACAGCACCGTCGTCTGCAGCCAGATCTCGACCCGGTCGTCGGCCTTGGCCGAGGCGCTGGCCGCCGCCTGCAGCGCCGCGACCAGGCTGAACCCGGCACCGCCGACCGGGGTGGCAGCAAGCTCGCTGTCCAGCACCGTCAATCGGTGCCCGATGGCCGCGTCCCGGCGTGCGGGATCGTTCTCGGATTCGCCGTCACGCAGCACGTCGAGGTCAACCGGAGGCATCGCGACGTCACGGGCGCCGACCGCGTGCACCACGAGCCGTCCACCACCCTCCGCGGTGACCTCATGGATCCGAGCGCGGACCTCATCGGCCAGCACCCCGGGCGCCCGGGTCGTCTTCTCCGCAATGACGATCACTGTCTGACCCGCTGGGGGGACCCCACCACCGAGGTAGAGCCCCAGCCCAGCGAGCAGCCCGACCGCCGCGGCGATCCCTATCAACACCCGGCGGCGGGAAACCCCTCGCTCCCCGCCGCCGCGGACCGGCGGACCCCCTCGCAACGGTGGTCGAGTCGGTCGAGTAGGTGACGAACCACGCCCCGCCGAAGCACGGACCATCATCATCACAGCGATTCATTGCCGTCGGTGACGGCTGGAGACGCAGCGACACCAGCGACCGTCGCGCCAACCGTCAGGCCTGCAACGCCGTGCATGACGGACCTCCTCGACATGCTGTTCCCTTCGATGGACTGGCCATACCTGGCAGCAGGAACAACTGAACCAAGATCGCCATCCGCACGTCCAAGCCCAACTGTTACGGCTGACCTGTGCAGACAGGCCAAGGCTGGCGATCCGCGGCGGGTGGGGACTCCAGGTCCACCAGAGCTGGTGGACTAGGCTGGTACGTCGAGCCAAGTTAGCGATCTTGACGACGCGAAGGGCGCTCTGGTGTCATATGCCTCCAGCAGGTTGGCCGATCTCTCCAGATGAAGACCTTGCTCCCGTCCTCCGGCAAATCGGCAGTGGCCGTTTGGCGAACACCAGAGCGCGACTCGCCAACAGCTGGGAAACTCGCGAGTTTCTTGAGATCGGCCTGAGTCTGCTACGCGACGACCTTCTTGAGTACACGGGGCCCGACCTCGACGGCGAGGATAGATCGCGCTTATTTGAATCACTTTCCCGAGAGCGGATTCTGAAGCGAGCCGAAGAAGTTCATTCTCGTGAGCCAGACAAGGTGCTAACCGTAAATATCTACCGTGGCCGCTGGGAGCACAAGAACAAGTACACCGAAGACCTGATCGCCTACCTGTTCCGACTCGGCCCGCAGGAACGACGCCTAGACGCGATGGAGGTGTTCGCCGCAGATGAACTAATGAAGGAGCCCAGTCTGGGACAGCTTGTACGACAGTTCACCAGCGCTTTGCGAGCCGCCATACTGGGAGATCCACTCTCCGGCTTGCAGTACGTTTTGCAAACCGCGCTTCCGCAGCACCCGCGGGTTCGTGAGTTCGCCAAGGCACACTATGAACTGCTTTTTCCACGGTGGGCAGTCATCTGTGACCGAATCGCCACCGCCTACGCTCTCGGGTTGCGGCCGGGCGTGACCTGGCTCGACGTGGCCCTGTTGTTCAACATGATCATCGAAGGATGCGTGGTGCGGGCTCGCGTTGAGACCGTTCAGCCGACACTTTCGACAGGCGAGAGCCTCGAGGCGGGCGCGATCATCGCCCTGCTACCGTCACTTCTCGACATACCCCCAGGAAAGAGCGTCGACAGCCTGTACATCGTCGATCATTCGTTTTGACGACGCATCGTCAACCCGACCCGGGCCCGAGCGCCTGCGCACACCAGCGCATGGCGTCCGCCACGGTAGTGACCGTGGGCGCCGTGGGCGCCGGCGGGCGGTCGAGCAGCACCACGGGCAGGCCCAGCTCGTGGGCCGCTACCAGCTTCGCCGCGGTCAACGCACCGCCGCTGTCGCGGGTCACCACCACGTCGATCCGGTGCTCGTCCAGCAGTGCCCGCTCCGCCTCGAGGGTGAACGGGCCGCGGTCGAGCAGCACGTGGCAGCGCCGCGGCAGCGGCGGTGACGGCGGGTCGACGGCGCGCAGCAGGAACCACAGCCGGTCCAGCGCGGCGTACCCGCCGAGCCCACCGCCGCCGGTGGTGAGGAACACCCGCTCCCCCAGGTCGGGCAGCACCTCAGCGGCGGCCGCGGCATCGGGCACGCGGTGCCAGCGGTCACCGGGACCCGCGGTCCAACCGTCGCGGCGCAGCACGAGCAGCGGCAGCTCGACGGCGGCGGTGGCCGCCACCGCGTGTGCTGTCATCTGCGCGGCGAAGGGGTGAGTGGCGTCGACGACCACGTCGGTCCGATGCTCGCGCAACCACGCCACCAGGCCGCCCACGCTGCCGAAACCACCGAACCGGACCTCGCCATCGGGCAATAACGGAATCGCCACCCGACCCGCAAGCGAGGACGTGACCGCGTACCCCGGGCGCCCGTGCAGCGCAGCGGCCAGCTGACGAGCCTCGCCGGTACCGCCCAAGATCAGGACGTTCACTCCGGGAGCCGGCGCCGCAGCAGGTACGTGTCCATGATCCAGCCCTTGCGCTCGCGGCACTGGGCCCACACCCGCGCGATCTCGCCCTTCACCTGCTGCAGGTCGCCGTGCACGAGCACCTCGTCGGGCGTGCCGACGTAGGCGCCCCAGTAGATGTCGAGGTCGGTGTCGGGCAGCCCGGCGAACGCGTTGACCGAGTCGAGCAGGACGACGACGTCGTCCACGCCGCGCGGGAAACCCTCGGCGGCCAGCCGGCGGCCGGTGGTGACGGTGAACGGTCGCCCGGTCCGGTTCAGGATCAGCCGGTGCCGGGCGGCGAGGGCCGCGACGCTGCTGATCCCCGGGATCGACACGACCTCGAACGCGACGGCCCCGCGGGCGGCGATCCGGTCGAGGATGCGCAACGTGCCGTCGTAGAGCGCAGGGTCGCCCCAGACCAGGAAGGCCCCGCAGCCACCGTCGGCGGAGAGCTCGTCAATGATCATCTTTTCGTAGAGGGCCTCCCTTCGGTCCTGCCAGTCACCGACGGCGGCCTCGTAGCGCTGCGCCGCCCGGTCCCGCTCGGGGTCGCGCGCGGCCACCACCCGGTGCGGGCGGGTGACGTGCCGGGCCAGCAGCTCGACGCGCAGCCGGGCGAGGTCGTCGACCGCCGCGCCCTTGTCGATGACGAAGAAGACGTCGACGCGGTTCATCGCGGCGATCGCCTGCACCGTGACGTGGTCGGGGTCCCCGGCCCCGATCCCGATGACGTAGATCGTGCGCACGCCGGCGACGCTAAGCCATATCCGGTGCGGGGGCGGGTGCGACGTCCGGCACCCGGACGACGAGCGCGGCGTGCTCCACCCGGATCCGCAGCTCACGCGCATCGCCGATCGGGTCGCCGTCAAGCTGGGACGGCTGCGGTGCGTCGGCCTCGACGACGATCGACCGCGCCTGCCAGTGCTCGACGCGCGAGTGCCCCCGGCGCCGCCGGGTGATCAACCGTATGGCCACCGCGACCCAGCCGACGAGGCCCTTCGGGGCCAGGTTCACCACGTCGAGCACGCCGTCGTCGATCGTCGCCGCGGGCATCAGCACCAGCCCGCCGAGCAGGCTGCCGCTGTTGCCCACCAGGACCGTGCGCGTGCGCCGTCGCAGCGGCGGCCCGTCGTCGACGGTCAGGGTGACGCGGGTGCGGCGCCCGCGCATCGCGCGGAACCCAGAGATCACATACGCGAACGGGCCGACCCGCACCTTCAGGGCCTCCGGGGTGTTTTCCATGATCGCGGCGTCGAACCCGGTACCGGCCATTACGAGGAACACGCGCTCCTGTTCGTCGCCGTCCACGCGCACCCGACCGACGTCGATCGCCCGGTCGTCCCCGGTGAGCGCGACCCGGGTCGCCGCGGCTACGCCCGGGGGGGTGCCGAGGGCGCGGGCGAGCAGGTTGCCGGTGCCCGTCGGGACCAGGCCCAGCGCCACCCCGGAGCCGGCCAGCGCCTGGGCGACCGAGCGCACGGTCCCGTCGCCACCGCAGGCGAGCACGACGTCCGCCCCGCGCTCGACGGCACGGCGCGCCTGACCCGTACCGGGGTCCTCGACGGTCGTCTCCAACCACAGGGGTTGCGCCCAGCCCAACCCGGTGCACACCGCCGTGATCTGGGCCCGGGTACCGGGTTCGATCTTCGTCGGGTTCGCGACGACCGCGGGCAGCGGCCGGTCGTCGGGCTCGGCGACCAGCGACTCCGGATCGCTGCCGGACCCTCGCCGGCGGACGAGCACCACCCCGAGCAGCGCCAGCACCGGCAGCGAGCCAAGAACGATGACCCACCAGTCGCCGGACACGGCGGAACCTTAATCGGCGTCTCTCAGGCCGCGACGAGCGCTCCGGGTTCGGCGTAGGGCAGGCCCAGGTCGTGGGCCACCTGCCGGCTCGTGAGCACTCCGCGACGGGTGGCCAGGCCCGCAGCCAGGCCGGGATCGTCGGCGAGTGCGGCCGTCCAGCCCCGGTTCGCCAACCGCAGCACGTACGGCAGCGTCGCGTTGGTCAGGGCATAGGTCGAGGTGTGCGGCACGGCGCCGGGCATGTTGGTCACGCAGTAGAAGACCGAGCCGTGCACGGTGTAGGTCGGGTCGTCGTGCGTGGTGGGCCGGGAGTCGGCGAAGCAGCCGCCCTGGTCGATGGCGATGTCGACGAGCACGGAACCCGGCTTCATCCGGCGCACCAGGTCGTTGCTCACCAGCCGGGGCGCGCGGGCGCCCGGCACCAGCACGGCACCGATCACGAGGTCGGCACCCAGGCAGGCCCGTTCCAGCTCGTGGGCGTTCGAGACGACGGTGCGGACGCGCCCGGCGTAGCGGGCGTCGAGGTCGCGCAGCTTGGCGACGTCGAGGTCGAGCACCGTGACGTCGGCGCCCAGCCCGACGGCCACCGCCACCGCGTTCTGGCCCGCGACGCCCGCGCCAATCACCACGACGCTCGCCGGAGCGACGCCGGGAACGCCGCCGAGCAGCACCCCACGGCCGCCCGCGGCGCGGAGCAGGGCGCTCGCACCAACCTGCGGCGCGAGCCGGCCCGCGACCTCGCTCATCGGGGCGAGCAGGGGGAGCGTGCCGTCCGGGAGCCGGACGGTCTCGTAGGCGATCGCGGTGGTGCCGGCGGCGAGCAACGCCTCGGTACCCGACCGCGACGCCGCGAGGTGCAGGTAGGCGAACAGCACCTGGTCACGCCGCAGCCGGTGGTACTCCTGCTCGATCGGCTCCTTGACCTTGAGCAGCAGGTCGGCGGCCTCCCATACCTCGTCCGCGGTGGCCACGATACGAGCACCGGCTGCCTCGAACTCTGCGTCGGTGATCGAGCTGCCCAGGCCTGCACCCCGCTCGACGAACACGCAGTGCCCGGCTCGGGTGAGCTCGTGGGCTCCCGGCGGGGTCAGCGCGACGCGGTACTCATGGTTCTTGACTTCACGGGGAACACCGATCTTCATGCCACAAGAATGAAGAACCTGCTGGTATCCTGCAACTGAGTCGCAGGAAATTCACGGGAGCTATATCATGTCGTTACCATCGGCGGATGCACGGGCCGCATCCCGCCTCCCACCGCAGAAAATTCGGCCGCCGCTCGACGACACCGACCGCGCGATCCTGCACATCCTCGGCGGGGACGCTCGCATCTCCAACAAGGAGCTGGCCGATCGGGTCGGCGTCGCGCAGTCCACGTGCCTCGCCCGCGTCCGGGCGCTGCGCGGGAGCGGAGTGATCCGCGGCTACCACGCCGACATCGACCCCGCCGCGCTCGGCCACGACCTACAGGCCATGATCGCGATCCGGCTGCAGCCGCACGCGCGCGGCGCGATGGGGGACGTCGTCACGGCGCTGAGCAGGCGCCCGGAGGTCCTCGACGTCTACTTCGTCGCCGGGGCCAACGACTTCCTCGTACACGTCGCCACGGCGAGCACCGACGAGCTCCGCCGCTTCGTGGGCGAGCACCTCAACCGCGACCCCGCCATCGCCAGCACCGAAACGAACCTGATCTTCGAGCACACCCGCGCTGCCGGACGGCAGGGCTGAGACGCTCCGGGTCGCGCCGAGCACCCAGCGGGGAGAGGGTGGTGCCATGCGCGTGCTGGTGACCGGCGCCTCGGGGTTCGTCGGCGGCCGGCTGTGCCCGAAACTGGTGGATGCGGGCCATGAGGTCCAGGCGATGACCCGCCACCCTGAGCGCTACGCGGGGGCGGGCTGCGCGGTACGGGGCGACGTGCACGACGCAGGCTCGCTCGAGACGGCACTGGCGGGTTGCGAGGCCGCCTACTATCTCGTGCACTCCCTCGACGATCCGGCGTTCCGCCGCCGCGACGCCGACGCGGCGCGCACCTTCGCCCGCGCCGCCGCCGACGCGGGCGTGAGCCGGATCGTCTACCTCGGAGGACTCGGCGACGACGCCGACGACCTGTCGGCCCACCTCCGTAGCCGCCGCGAGGTGGAACAGCTGCTCGGCTCGGCCGGTGTTCCGGTCACGACCCTGCGGGCCGGGATCATCATCGGGCACGGCGGCATCTCCTGGGAGATGACCCGCCAGCTCGTCGAGCACCTCCCCGCCATGGTCACACCGAGTTGGGTGCGCACCCGCACCCAACCGATCGCCATCGCCGACGTAATCCGCTACCTCGTCGGTGTGCTGACGGTGCCGGAGTCGATCGGGCGCACCTTCGACATCGGCGGACCCGAGGTCCTGGAGTACGGGGAGATGCTGGGGCGGGTCGCGGCCATTGAGGGTCGGTGCCTGATCGTGGTACCGGTGCCGCTGCTGTCACCCCGGCTGTCGTCGTACTGGCTCGCGCTGGTCACCGACGTCGACGTGCAGACGGGCCGCTCGCTGATCGACTCGATGAGCAACGAGGTCGTCGTTCGCGACGACAGCATCCGTACGCTCGTACCTTTCGAGCCCATGGACTACGACGCGGCGGTGTTGGAGGCGCTCGGGGACCGCGCCCGGTCCCGGCGGACGGCTTCCCGGTGAACGGATCCGGCCGCCGCGACCGGATCGTCGCCGCGCTGCCATCGTGGTTGGTGGAGAAGGTTCCCCGGGACCACCGCGAGTCCGCCGCCGCCTTCCATCGTCGCAGGCGGGTGGTGGCCGGCACCGCCCTGGCCGGCGCCGGTCTGCTGGGAGCGTCGCTATCCACGACGCCTGGCTCGCCCCAGTTCTACGGCCTGACCGCCGCGACCGCCGCCACCTGGGTCGTGGGGGGGCTGGCGTCGGGCCCGCTGCACCTGGGCTGGATGCGGCACCGTCGCCGGGAGTCCGACACGACGTGGCGCCGCCCCGTGCTCACGCCCGTGCTGACCGGCGCCGGCGCGTTCGGGGTGTGCTACGGCTGCGCACTCGTCGCCCGGAACGTCCCGGTGCTGGACCGGGCGATCTCCTCGGTGCTGCGCTACGCCGATCAGGGCTCGAGCCGATTGGTCCTGCTCACAACGTGCGCCAACGGCGCGGCGGAGGAGGTGTTCTTCCGCGGTGCGCTGTACGCCGCGGTTGGGGACCGCCACCCCGTCGTCGCCTCTACCGGCATCTACATGCTGGCGACGACCGCGACGCGCAACCCGGCGCTGGTGCTCGCCTCCGGAGGCATGGGCGCGCTGTTCGGGCTGCAACGGCGGGCCTCGGGTGGCATCCAGGCCCCGCTGCTAGCACACCTGACCTGGTCGATCCTGATGCTGCGCTACCTCCCACCGCTGTTTCGCGACGCGCCGCCATCCCTCACCACATTCACGCAGACGCTCCTGGCAAAGAGCCGTTGTCAGTCTTCGGTGTCCAGCTCGTCTGGGTCCGTTGCACGGTGGCGGCCCTTACGCAACCCACGTTGGTAGGTGCTGAGGCGGCTACGGACACGATCCGGCACCCGCTCGCCCGAGTTGCTGTCTGAGGCCGGGGTCTGAGTCCGCGACGGCGGAAAGAGCAGATTGCCCGGGCGGCGGCGCGGCAGGCCGCTGGAGGTCAGGGGTGCCGGCTCGGAGGGCACGGCACGGGCCGCTGCCGCCCGCCACTCCTCGTCGTAGGGCGACTCCCAGTCGAGGGGATCGGACCCGTTGCGCGCATGCCGGTTACCGAGGTGGTCGGGTGCGGGCTCGGGGTCCGAGCGGAACCAGGCGGACGCAATGGCCTCGAAGATCGGGGTGGCGAAACCGTCGTCCGCCGGCTCCAGGGGGAGGTCCAGCATGGGGCCGAATAGCTCGTCCACCTGAGACGACACCGACGGTGCATAAGTCGGGACCTGCGAACTGTCCAGCATCGACGCCGCAGCCGGACGTCCGGAACCGTTGCCGTTGCCGTTGGCGTGGTGAACGGCGCCGTACCCGCTCGTCCCGGCCAACGACAGATCGTCGCGTTGTGGCGGCGACCAGGCGACCTCCTCCACGGTGACCGCAGCGGCCGGACAGTACACGCTGGCGACCAGCCCATAGCCGGACGTCGGAGGGCCACCGGGCGGGTAGTGCAAGGCGATGCCGCAGCCGGACCGCTGGGCGAGAAGGTCGGCCGCCGCGGCCGCCCGCGGCCCGGCCGGGTCGCGGATGGCGTCACCGTCCATCGACACCTCGACGGTGACGCCGCCGCGCGACTCGACGTGGCCCGCCACGTCGACGCGCGCTCCCGGGTAGCCGGTCGTGACGTGGTCGACGAGCTCGGCCAGCACATGCAGGAGCTCGACGGATGCCGCTGAGTTCATGGTGGCGGCGGGCACGGACCGGACGTCGACGCGCCGCGGCTCCTCGGCTGCGGACGCGGCGTCACCCAGGACGTCGGACAGCCGCCGGGAACCCCCGGTGCGCACGCCCGGATCCTGACCGCACAGCAACAGCAGGCTCTCCGTGTCGCGCCGCATCCGCCGGGTGGTCTCCAGAAGCTCGGGCACTCCGGGAGTCTCGGGATGGAGCTGCTCAGACTGCAGCTGGTGTAGCAGCCACAGGTGCCGCTCGAGGCGGTCCTGGAGGCGCTGCGCCACACCGGCCATGGCGTCCTCGCCCGGCACTTGGTGTGGACGTCCACCGCTCCCATGGTCGGCGCGCGCCGCGAGCCCGTGGCGCCCGACGTTCACCGAGTCGTCCTCGGAAGAGAACATCCTGTCGACCACCAGCCGGTCCTCCCGAACGAGTCGATGCGATCACGCTGCTCCCCGTACCCGGACGGCGCTCGTCTCGGGAGCAGCGGTGGTCGCATGCCTGCCGTGAAACGCTACCCCGCAACCGTCTCCATCCGACCAGCGCCAGCGGATGTGCGCTCAGGGCGCGCCTACATGCGACAGGCGGCAGCATGCCCTGGGCAGCGCCGGACCGCGTGCAGGTCAGGACCGCGTGGATGTTCGCCGACCGCTTACTGAGCAAGGATGACTGTCCGCAGCAAAGGAGGTCCCGGGCGATCTTCACGCGAAGGGTGTGGTGTCCCCCCGCCGCGGCGCACGGTCTCCTCCTCCGGCCGTGAAGATCGACAGCTGCTGCCGGCTCGATGCCACAGTCACCGAAGTCGATCACCGCGTCCCACGGTGTGGTCGAGTCACTCCATGATCTCGCAGCTCTGGGTCATCACCAGCCTTCGAAGTTCCCGTCCCGTGGTCAGACGGGGTCCTGTCAGGATCCTGTGGGTCTGGATCGAGGCAGCACGAGGAGCCCGTCGGCGTGGTCACCGACGAACGACCGCCAGGTCAGCGGTCGCTTCGGTGATCAGTGTCCGGGTGGACTCAGGGTGACGGAGCGAGGTCCGGCCGATGATCGTGTGAGCCGAGCGTGACCGGACTGAGTTCATGGTCATCGATGCGGCAGGGGTGACTCAGGGGTGATGTCGGTGGCGGAAGTGGCTGCCGGACCGAATCTCGGTTAGGCGCTCGCGACGTACTCAACTAAGCCTGACCTTCTCCATGTCTCGGAGAACTTCAAGAGCGGTTCGGGCGAGGAAGTACCCACCGTGGTAGCGACGAACCCACATCTGCCACTGCGAGCGATCGCACCGACCATCACCGATGAACGGCTGACGATCTGCTGTTTAGCACACCTGCATGTTTCGCACACCTACGTAGGTCAACAGATGGTTCGCACCTGCACGCACCGCAGATCATGATCATCGTCGTGTCCAGCGGTAAAACAATCTTCAGCTACTGTACACGTTTCCACTGGCAGAAAGCTCCTGGGCGATGTCTCACTGCCCACAGGCCCGCCTCGGGGCAACAACTGAGATAGATCTACGCCCCCCTTGACCGCCAGGGCACTCGAGCGTGGTTGCTGACAGCCAAAACTCAATCCTCCAACCGCAGTCCTTCACCAGCCGGAATGCTTATCGGTTCCACCGGGTAGAGCGCCGCCTAGGAGGCGTAGTTGGGTCGCTCAGGGGAATCTCACCCCTGAGCGACCCAACTACAGCTCCTACTGAGGTTTTCTCAAAAAGATCTGGCGGCTAGCGATGACCTGACCAGCAAGTATGTGGTTGGCGTGAGGTAGAGGGCAGTCCGCGACACGCCGAGGATCGCGAGGTCCCACACGGGGCGTGGAGCCCCCGCTAGACATGGTCTTCCCACAGATCATCTCTCGCGAAGGGCTCCACGTGATCGCCTATCCTGCCATGCTCGACGTTCCCGCCGAGCTGGTGACGTTCCTGGCCGACCTGCTGTCCGCCGAGCGTGTCGCCCGCGGTACCCGGGCCGGCACCAGGGCGCCCAGCTGCACCGACCAGGGGTGTGTTCGGGCTGGTGTGGTTCCGGGAGCGCCGCGACATCCCTGATCGGCACGGGTCTGGGGATCTCCCAGCCCACCTCCTACCGCTACCTCGACGAGGTCGTCGACGTGCTCGCCGCCCGCGCCCCCGACCTGCACGACGCCCTGCAGCGTGGCCACGACGAGGACTGGTCCCACCTCGCGGGCGACGGGAAGGTCGTCGACACCGACCGGCTGCGGGTCAAGAAACTGAGCACGAAAGGCAAGATCATCGATGCCTGGTACTCGGGTAAGACCCATGATTTCGGCGGCAACATCCAAGCCTTGTTCCGCCCCGACGGGTTTCCTGTCTGGGTCTCTCCGGTCGAGCCCGGATCGGTCCACGATCTGACCGCCGCTCGCGAACACGTCCTCGGCGCGCTCTACGCCGCGGCCGGTAAGGGGCTGCCCACCCTGGCCGACCCTGGCTACGAAGGTGCAGGTCACGGCATACACACGCCGGTGAAGCAACCCGCTGACGGCAGCGAGCTCGACATCAACACCCGCACCCGCAACGCCCTGCTGCGGTCGGTTCGTTGCCGGGGTGAACGTGGTTTCGCGCTGCTCACCGGGCGTTGGCGCACTCTCCAGCATGTCACTGTCAAGCCCCAGCAGGATAACCAAGATCGCGCAATCCGCACTCGTACTCACCCATTTCGAACACGGCTATCTTCCTTCCTTACTGAGAAAACCTCACTGTACTGTAAGTATCCCTGAACTGGCGGACGACATCGTGGGGCCGGCACCTGTCAGGTGCCGGCCCCACGATGTAGGGTGCAGATTACTGCGTGCAGTCAGAGACGCAGACGTTAGCTCACGGTGACGTTGAGGACATTGACGGTACTGCCGTTGAGGACGTTGTTGAGGACATCAACGTCAACAAGGTCGGGGTCGGTGAGAATCTGCTGCACGGTGAAACCGTTGAGGAAATTCTCCAGAACGTGGATGTCGTTATTACTCAAGACATCGTCGGTCGTGACAACAACAGTGACCACGTCACCAACGACCACGTTGTCAACGACGCTACAAACATATACCACATTCACATTCACGAGACCCGTTTGCGTACACGTGGTAGTACTGCTGTCGGTGTTGGTCGTTTGCGCATGGGCCATGGAGGTACTGCCCAGCATAACGGCAACGAGCATTCCGAACAGCAGGGTCAACGAAGCAAACTTCTTCCGCACTGAGGCTTTCCTTCCATCGTACTAACTGACCCAGGAATGATGGACCACTCTCGGCCTCCTGGGGGGGCGAGCGGGGGACTCGACCACTGCCCAAAGACTAGGGGAGTTGAGAGTTTTCCGCTAGATGTTTCCCAAGGTTTATCTTGCCGCCTTTTTCCACTCCTGTGATCGACTGATCACCTAAAGATTTTGAAACTCGCATCAGAGTGGCTGTTACAACCATGAGCTACGCTTATTAGGTGATAGCCAGCAGCCGATGGTCACGCTCCGTACGATTACAGCGGGTGACCATGGTCGGCTAGGCGAGGCGTGTGAAAAATCTAGACGTCGCCGCCCGCGCGTCGTCCGCCGCCGCATCGGGACCCCTACGGCACCCCGTCGACACCCGACCGCCGCCCCGACCCCGGCACCGGGACATGCGTCTCAGCGTCACCGTGGTCGATCACGCGGTCTCGATCCATGACGCCCGGAGCAGCCACAACGGCCGCGGAAGAGAGCTCAGCCGCGATGAACCGCATAACTCCGGAAGGTGGCACGACGCCGCCGCTCAGACAGTCGCCCACCGTGCGACGAAGACCCGGAACCAGTGTGGCATCAGCCGTCCCACCTGCGTAAACACCACCGAGACGACAGGATGTCAACCTGCGACCCCGTGATCCCAGACAGTCGAAAGAGGTGACACCGAGTGCCGTCCGCCGGTATCCGCACGTCGAGCGCGGTGCGGGTGACGACGGCCCATCGCCGCGGATAGCCGCTGGCACGTGGCGCGCGCTCACCGCCCGCCCACATCCACATCGGACAACGCGCCGCTGCTCACCCCTCTCGGCGACGTCCCCAGCCGGTGCTCGAACCACCGGTCGGAGCCTGACCGATCCCTGCGATGAACGGACACCGACTGTCACGAACCCGTCCCAGCGCCACCCCCACCGACCGGCCTTGCTGACGCCACCACGGCAGCCAGCTACCGGTCAGCCACGCCTGCATGGTGTGCCCACACCCCCGGCACCCGCGTGCGACATGCCCGACGGGTACAGCGCCCGCGAGGGTGAGCACGCTGTGCGTTGCCGGTCGCGATCGACGCCACCGGGATCGTCGCCACTCGCCTGTTGCTGACCTGCCCGCCGAGCACCCGACTCCGGACGTGGCGCCGGTCACGCTCGTCGGACCTGCCGGACGGTCATCAACTTCGTGTTCACCGGGCGCACGCTCGGCGGCCACACGGTGACGACGCCGGCGTGGCTGGGCGAGCCAGCCGGGTAGCACGTGGCCAACGCAGTGGCCGACCGCTACCGGGACGGCGGCTGACGGCCGCGCGAACGGACCTGATCCTGACCTGCACCGGTCACTTGCACGAGGCTGGGCACCTGGGTGTGCTGGCCGCGGACTCCGGCCGCCTGATGCCGTCGAACCGATGGCAGTTCACCCGGAACCGGAAGACAATCTCGCAGACCGTCACGTGAGGTGACGGTCAGGTGGTGTGCAGTGGAACCGGTTGGTGTCCGGGGGGTCTCACTGAGGTCTCACTCGAGGACCCCCTGTACAAGTGAGACTTCCCCAGGATCCCAGACCGTGGGCCACGATCAGCTCCAACGATCACTGCGACGAACACTCAAGGATGTGACGAGATGGGCCACGAACGCCAAGCAAGTAACGCCGAGCTGCGGATCATGCTGGACGAGGCGGAGCTGACCAACACCGCGCTGGCACGCTTGGTGGTGCTGGCGGCCGCCGAGGAAGGGATACACGTCGCCACGAACACCACCGCGATACGCCGGATGCTCGACGGCTCCCAGCCGCACTGGCCGGTGCCGCGGCTAGTCGCCAAGGCGCTCTCGCGCAGGCTGCACCGCGAGGTCGACGTCAAAGCGTGCGGGTTTGCCGACCGCTCCCTCGTGGCCGAGGATGTCCACGACGGGCTCAGCTGTGCAGGGACGCTGGACAGTACCGCCCGCACGGTCGTGGAGTTGTCGGGACGGGACATGAGACGGCGCAAGTTCCTGCTGGGGTCGTCGTTCCACGCGGCGGCGTTCTCCCAACCGGCACTGTTCGCCCTGACGGTGCCCCCGGTGGCGAGCACCGCGCGTCGCGGTGGGGGCATGCGGGTGGGCATGACCGAGGTGGCACTGCTCACCGGCCAGGTCACCAACATGCGCCGGCTCGACTACCAGTACGGCGCCGCAGGGTTGTTACGCGAGCAGGTGGTGTCGCTGGTGCACCACGAGGCCAACCAGCTCCTGCACGCCAGCTACTCGGACAAGACTGGCAAGGCGTTGCTGACCGCGGTCGCGCAGGCCACGAAACTGGCCGGG